>Ga0316202_10001794_pt1 | contig 15592 bp, 15 predicted proteins | sample 3monrhotite_MG_FD_204934 | JGI IMG/M metagenome (GOLD analysis project Ga0316202, IMG submission 204934) | Microbial mat bacterial communities from mineral coupon in-situ incubated in ocean water Damariscotta River, Maine, United States -... | ecosystem: Environmental > Aquatic > Marine >... | reverse complement strand
AGCCTGGGTATTCGGCTCCGCACCATAAGCGGTGGATGCGCCGGAAAAAATTTTACTTTTAGTCGCAAGTTGGGCGTGGATTTCCAGGCCAATAACAACTTCCCATTGCATAAATTTAATGCCTCTAGTTCCGAATATACCCGTGGCGTTTGGGATTTAGGTTCTAATTCCAAACGCCACGGGTATATTGATGTAAACAACCACCAAGTATGTTAGCTAACTGTGTTTCGCAAAATACCAAAAATCCTTTTCGTCATGACCACCGTCTGTACATGTTCGCCCACCAGTTAGTACTTTTTTAGAAATCCTCACATGATTGTTCAAAATAATCATGCCTTGGGCAACACCGCCACATATACGATCATCTTTCAAATTCCACATTTTTCTCTCTTCATCACCAAGAGGATTTCCAAACATGATCACAACAAAATCCGCATCCAAACGGGGATAAGTATAATAATCCAGTTTTTTTGTTTTTTTATCTCTCAAAAAATAGCACGGTGGCTTAAGCTTCAAGGCAAACCTAGTGGTTTTTGATGATGCGGTTGACTGTAAAATACAGGTATCATTTTTGCTGATAAGCGTTAAATCATTATAATAAAGGATGGCGTGATCCGTAATACGCTCATCTGCAAAAGAACAGGAAGCCAGAAAAAATGAAATAAAAACAGCTAATAATTTCATTTTATTACTTCCCAAAACCAAGCTTCCTTACCACGAGAAAAATATTCGACTCTTCCTCCCTGCATAGCAATGCCATTCCAAACATCAATATGATCCGTCGGCCCCCATCCATCCTTTATAAAAACAATACCTTTTCGACCCACAAAGTCTTTTCTATTTGCATTTCTAGTTATTTCTACATTACCAAATAATTTGGTTTCACTTTTAATCCAGTTGGCAAGCTCTTGTGCCGCTAAAATATGCCTTGGATTATGTTTAAATCCAGGATAACAGCGTCTATCAGGATACATTTTGTCAAACCCGTCAGTATTCACACCAGACTTTTCCAAGGCGACACCCATCCTTATTGCGCACTGATTACGAAAAGTTTTTTTATCACATGGAAAAACATCCTGAGGATGATTTGCCCATAATCGATCAAACAATAATATATTCATATCACATTAACTTTCCTGTTTATTCATTAACGGATGATTACTCAAACCCCGCTGGCATGCGCTGATGCCAATCGGTATTCAACTGAAATTGATGCGCCACATTCAACAAACGTGACTCGTCAAAATAATTACCAATAATTTGCAAACCTACCGGCATATCACCCTTGCTCCCGGCAACAAAACCCGCGGGAATCGACATGCCGGGCAATCCCGCAAGGTTGGTGGCAATAGTATAAATATCTGACAAATACATACTCACAGGATCGCTGGCTTTGGCGCCCAATTTAAAGGCAACATCAGGTACAGTTGGCCCCATAATCACATCCACTTTTTCAAAGGCCTGTTTAAAATCATCGCTGATAAGCTGGCGCAACTGTTGCGCTTTCAAATAATAAGCATCGTAATAACCTGCGGACAACGCATAAGTACCAATCATGATGCGCCGTTTTACTTCTGCTCCGAAACCTTCACCGCGTGATCGTTTGTAAAGGTCTTCCAGGTCCAGCGGGTCTTCACAACGATGACCAAAACGCACGCCATCAAAACGCGACAGGTTTGAGGAACACTCTGCGGGAGCCACCACGTAATAAGTCGGCACCGACAAATTTGAGTTAGGCAGACTGATCTCCACCAACTCGGCACCCATTTGCTGATACTGCTTAATGGCTGCATCTACTACCCGACCCACTTCGGCATCCAGGCCTTCACCGAAGTATTCCTTAGGCAGACCGATTTTCAAACCTTGCAGATCATTATTCAAGGTTGTCGTGTAATCCGGCACCTCTCGTTCGACACTGGTGGAATCGCGCTCATCGAAACCCGCCATAATATTAAGAAGCCAGGCGGCATCTTCGGCACTACGGGTCATCGGGCCTGCCTGATCAAGACTGGAGGCAAAGGCGATCATACCGTAACGCGACACTCGCCCATAGGTGGGTTTAAGTCCGGTGATACCGCAAAGCGCCGCTGGTTGGCGAATCGAACCCCCGGTATCTGTGCCTGTGGCGATGGGGGTCAATCGCGCCGCCACCAGCGCGGCGGAACCCCCGGAAGAGCCACCGGGTACCGTTTCAATATCCCAGGGATTTTTCACCGGGCCGTAAAAACTGGTCTCGTTGGACGACCCCATAGCAAACTCATCCATGTTCGCCTTACCTAACATGGGCATGCCGGCCGCCTTACACCTAGCCGCCACAGTGGCATCGTAGGGCGCAATAAAATTGTCCAACATTTTTGAGCCACACGACGTTTTCACACCTTCGGTGCAAAAAATATCTTTATGAACCAGGGGAACACCGGTAAGCAAACCGGCATTACCCGCCTGTCGTGTTTGATCCGCAAGCTGTGCAGCCGCCATGGCTTCGTCCGCAGTAACACTGATCAGCGCATTAAGCCCGGCATTGTGTGTCTCAATACGATCAAGATAGGCGCGAGTCAGCTCTGCGGAAGAAAAATCGCCGCTGGCCAGACCTTGTGATAATTCCGCGATGGATTTGTTGTGCATGATGAAACTCAAGAAAGTTGAAAAAATAACGGCTTACAATTCTGTAGCTTTTACCAAATCATAACCCGGCTTTAATATTTTTAATGAATAAGCCCAAGCTCTACGGTCATATTATTTTATTTCCCCTGCTTCTACTCTATTCTATTCTATAACCTGAGGGACCAGAAACAGGCCCGCTTCCACCTGAGGTGCATTGGCTTGTAGTTGTTCGCGCTGATTTATTTCCGTAACTTCATCGGCACGCAGACGTTGCCGGGCATCCAGTGGATGCGCCATAGGCGTCACACCGTTGGTGTCCACAGCCGACATCTGCTCCACCAGATCAAGAATATCGGACAGGTTGCGGGCATAGTCCGACATATCGGTATCAGTGATGCTCAGTCGGGCAAGATGCGCGATTTTTTCAATATCTTCTTTTCCCAGGGACATGGTGGAATCTCTAAAAATGGATAATAAGGAGCGGCTCAAAAGAGAGTGCAGAATTTAGCACAAATGCCCTTGCGCCCAAAGTCCTGACAGTCACTTGCCGAAACCCCCCGGCATTGCTACATTAGCGGAAATTTACTGAGGCCATTTCGTACATGACCTATATTTAGTGAAACGTCCAGTACAGTACCGGACAAAGTCTCCGCGCCATTGGCGCTTAATAAATACCAAACAAGAGCGACCAAAATCACGATGTTTGCACGATTCCGCGGCCTGTTTTCTAACGATCTGTCCATTGACCTGGGGACAGCCAATACTCTGATTTATGTGAAAGGGCAGGGTATTGTGCTCAACGAACCTTCCGTGGTGGCCATTCGCATGGAACGCGGCACGGGTAACCCGAAAAATATCGCCGCTGTCGGTGCCGAGGCTAAACGCATGTTGGGTCGTACTCCGGGCAACATTCAGGCTATCCGGCCATTGAAAGACGGCGTGATCGCCGACTTCACGGTCACCGAAAAAATGCTCCAACACTTTATTCACAAGGTACACACAGATAAATTTAAATTCTTTCATCCCAGCCCGCGTGTGCTGGTGTGCGTCCCCTGCGGTTCAACACAGGTGGAACGCCGCGCGATTCGCGAATCTGCTTCGGGTGCCGGCGCGCGCGAGGTATATCTCATTGAAGAACCTATGGCAGCGGCTATTGGCGCGGGTCTGCCGGTAAGCGAGGCCAGTGGCTCCATGGTGCTGGACATCGGCGGCGGTACCACCGAAGTGGCGGTAATTTCACTCACCGGCATCGTTTATTCCGCTTCGGTGCGCATCGGTGGTGACCGTTTCGATGAAGCTATTATCAATTATGTACGCCGCAACTATGGCACGCTGATCGGTGAATCTACTGCTGAGCGCATCAAGGAAGAAATCGGCACGGCCTATCCGGGCGACGAAGTTCGTGAGACTGAAGTACGCGGCCGTAATCTGGCCGAAGGTATTCCGCGCAGCTTTACACTCAACAGCAATGAAATCCTTGAAGCACTACAAGAGCCTTTGTCGGGTATTGTCAGCGCAGTGAAAACAGCACTGGAACAAACCCCGCCGGAATTGGGTGCAGACGTGGCTGAACGCGGCCTGGTACTCACTGGCGGTGGCGCATTACTCAAAGATCTGGATCGTTTATTGATGGAAGAAACAGGTCTGCCGGTGATTATCGCTGAAGACCCACTCACCTGCGTGGCGCGCGGCGGCGGTCGCGCTCTGGAAATGATCGATGAGACCGGTACCGACGTCTTTACCACTGAATAAACAGCTACTGAGTAAAGAGCTACTGACACATAGCGTCATCGACGTCTTTATTTCCGCCGCCCGACACAAATACCCGGTATAATCACCCGGTGTAGATAACGGGCAACACATTTGAATCTCGCTCTTTTCTCACTCAGACTTAATCAGAGGTTCCCAAGATAAAACCGCTATTCATACAGGGACCATCCACTACTACTCGCTTGGTGGTACTGGTCGTCTTCTCTTCATTAATGATGGCGCTGGATCATCGCCAGAATCATCTTGAAGGTATTCGCTCCGCGCTCTCTTTGCTGATTTACCCGCTACAGTACATCGTCAATCTACCCGTGGCAGCAACTTACTGGATGAGCGACAGTCTTTCCAGTAGGGAAACCCTGCAAGAGGAAAATGACCGATTCAAACTCCAGCACACCCTATTCAAGGCGCGCCTGCAAAAACTTCAATCACTGAAAGCAGAAAACCAACGCCTGCGTGAATTGCTGCAATCCTCCAAAAAAGTCGGTGAGCGGGTACTCATCGGTGAATTGCTGGCTGTAGATCTCGAACCCTTCACCCGGCAGATTGTCATTAACAAAGGCAGCCGTAATGAGGCCTATCTCGGCCAGCCACTAGTGGATGCCGAAGGTGCCATGGGACAAATAGTGCATCTCGGGCCGTTTTCCAGTACTGCCATGTTAATTACCGATGCCAATCACGCTATACCCGTCCAAGTAAATCGCAATGGTCTGCGCGCCATCGCTCTAGGCACTGGCGCACCCGACAAACTGGACATTCCCTATTTGCCCATTAGTGCCGACATTACAGAAGGTGATCTGCTCACCACTTCCGGGTTGGGAGGGCGCTTCCCGGCCGGTTATCCCGTGGCCGTGGTGACCAGGGTCGTGAAAGACCCCACCCTGCCCTATGCGGTCATTTCCGCCATGCCCACCGCACGACTGGAACAGGCGCGAGAAGTCTTGCTGCTCTGGCCCACTCAACATAAAAATGGGCAAGCCGTGACACCGCAGACACCCGGTGAGGTAACACAGCCTTGAGCATAAACCAAAAACATGTCGCAGTGGCTCGCCCAACCAATAAACGGCAAGCAACGCAGTTATAAACAAGGTTGAGTTATTTCATCATGTCAAACTTACCTCCAAGCAATCAACTGCGGAACCCAGACTGAACCCATGTCTGCGAACATAGCCCGACATCATGGCGGAGTCATCCTGCTGCTCACTTTCGTTGCTGCCCTGCTGCTGCAAATGCTATCCCTGCCTGACTGGGCACAAACGCTACGCCCGGACTGGGTAGCCCTGGTGCTGATCTATTGGTGTATCGCCCTGCCTGAACGCGTTGGTGTCGGCGTCGGTTGGGTAGCCGGACTGATGCTGGACGTAGCCCACGGCGCCTTGCTGGGACAGAACGCCTTGGCACTGGCTGTGGTCGCTTATCTGGCATTGCGCCTTCACCAGCGCATCCGTCTCTTTCCCATGTGGCAACAGGCCGTCAGTGTACTATTGCTCATCGCTCTGCATCTGATGCTAGTGTTGTGGATCAAGGGTGTCACAGGACAGTCCGCAGAAACCTGGGCCTACTGGTGGTTGCCTGCGCTCACCAGCATGCTGGCGTGGCCACTGTTGTTTATCGTCTTGCGTGGCCTACGCCGAACTTATCGCATCCGCTAAGTTCACAACGATGACAAATCACTGAACATTGCCCCATGGCTTCACATTCCACGCTCAAGGATCACTTCCGCGAAACCCGTCTGTTCACCAACCGGGCCGTCATTGCATTACTGTTGGCCACTGCCCTGATGATTCTTTTGCTGGTGCGTCTGTTTGACTTACAGGTACTGCAACATAACACCTACTCCGTATTATCCGACAAAAACCGTGTACACATTCGTGCCGTGCCACCCACCCGCGGACTGATTTACGACCGCAATGGCGCACTACTGGCACAAAACCTGCCCAGCTATCAATTGGAAATTACCCGTGAGCGTGTGACCGATCTGGATGCCACTATCGCCGAGTTACGCCAGCTCATCGACATCAGCGACGAAAACATCACCCGTTTCAAAAAACGCCTGAAACGTACCCAACGCCACAAACCCGTATCCTTGCGTAACCGGCTTTCTGATGTGGAAGTCGCGCGTTTCGCCGTCAACCGACACCGTTTCCCCGGCGTCGATACTGTCGCTCACCTTTATCGTCACTATCCCTTTAATCGCCGTGGTGTACACGCGCTAGGTTATGTAGGACGCATCAGTGAGCAGGAATTACAACGCATCGACAACACCAACTACGAAGGCACGGATTTTATCGGCAAAACCGGCATAGAAAAATTCTATGAAGACCTGCTGCATGGTGAAGTCGGCGTCGAGCAAGTGGAAACCAATGCTCAGGGCCGCACCCTGCGGGTATTGGATCGCACCCCTCCCATACCTGGCCTCAACCTGTACCTGAATCTGGATATCGAGTTGCAGCGTATTGCCGAGACCGCCTTTGGTGACAACAATGGCGCACTGGCTGCCATTGATCCCGTCGACGGCAGCGTGCTGGCACTGGTCAGTATGCCCACCTTTGATCCCAACCTGTTTGTAGGCGGTATCGACAGCAAAACATACCGGGCATTGCAGGATTCCCTGGACCAGCCCATGTTCAACCGCGTCCTGCGAGGCCGTTATCCACCCGGCTCCACTGTCAAGCCCTTCGTCGGTCTGGCCGGGCTGGAATACGGTCTCATTGACCCCAATGTCTCCACTTATTGCCAAGGCTGGTACATGCTTGATGGCGACGAACATAAATACCGTGACTGGAAAAAAACCGGCCATGGGCACATGGATCTCAACCAAGCCATTGTCGAATCCTGCGACGTTTATTTTTATGACCTCGCGCTGACCCTGGGCATTGACCGAATTTCCCAATTCCTCGAACCTTTCGGCTTCAATGACCTCACTGGCATCGACACCAGCGGTGAATTGGCAGGGCTGGTGCCATCACGTCAATGGAAACGTCAAGCCAAACGCACGCCCTGGTACCCTGGCGAAACCCTGATTACCGGTATTGGCCAGGGCTTTTTTCTGGCTACGCCGTTGCATCTGGCAGAAGCTACCGCCACGCTGTCCCGCTACGGCCACCAACTGCGTCCGCGCCTAGTGGCTGCCACCGAAGACCCGGACAGCCGGGAAATCATCGGTCTCCCTGCCGTACCTAATATTGCTGTGCCCGTGCTCAACCGGAGCAACTGGGACTACATCATCCGTGCCATGACCCAGGTAGTACACAGCCCTAAAGGCACGGCGCAACACATCAGCCGAGGTGCAAAATACAAGATTGCCGGTAAAACCGGCACCGCACAGGTATTTGGCATCAAACAGGATGAAGAATATGTGGAAGAAGACATTGCCAAGAAACTGCGTGATCATGCCCTGTTTGTGGGTTTTGCTCCGGTCGAAAATTCACGCATTGCCGTAGCCGTGGTAGTGGAAAACGGTGGCAGTGGCGGTGCAGTGGCCGCACCGATTGCACGTAAAGTGATGGATTATTATCTAAACCAGATGTTAACGCCAAAGCAAGAGGAACCAAAATCGTGAGCTTGTTTGAGGCACGCGCCGAAGCGTTGCGTACCAACCGCCGTAATCTGGCCGAAACCCTGCACCTGGATGCCCCGCTGTTGATTTGTCTGATTGCGCTCTCTGTGGTCAGCCTGTTTGTGCTATACAGCGCCAGCGGACAAAACATCGACATCGTATGGCGTCAGGTCGTACGTCTAAGCGTGGCCTTCCTCATCATGCTGGCACTGGCGCAAGTCAATCCCGCCACATTAAAACGTTGGACTCCCTGGTTTTTCGGGCTGGGCATTGGACTGCTGCTGGCCGTGCTGTTTTTTGGTGAAACCGGCAAAGGCGCACAACGTTGGCTGGACCTCGGCCTGTTCCGTTTCCAGCCATCCGAAATGATGAAGCTCTCTGTGCCCATGATGGTAGCTTGGTATCTCAGCGATCACCCGCTGCCACCCAGCCTGAAACGCCTGTTTATGGCCTGCCTGATTATCATGATCCCCACTTTGCTCATCGCTAAACAACCGGATCTGGGCACCGCCTTACTCATCGCCGGTGCCGGTATTTTTGTGTTGTTGTTTTCGGGTATTTCCTGGCGGTTGATTCTCATCTCCGGCACCATATTGACCGCCAGTGCCCCTGTGCTATGGCACTTTATGCGTGACTATCAGCGTCAGCGGGTACTCACTTTCCTCAACCCGGAGCAGTCACCACTGGGTGCGGGTTATCACATTATCCAGTCCAAAATCGCCATCGGCTCCGGCGGACTGTACGGCAAGGGTTGGCTCAACGGTACCCAATCACAGTTGAATTTTTTGCCCGAGCGTTCTACTGATTTCATCTTCGCCGCCTATGCCGAAGAATTTGGTTTGTTTGGCATCCTTGCCCTGCTGGTAGCATATCTGCTAATCATCATGCGTGGCTTGCTCATTGCCAATCAGGCACAAGACACCTATACCCGCTTACTTGGTGGTGGTTTGGTGATGACCTTCTTTATTTATATTTTTGTCAACATCGGCATGGTTACCGGCCTGTTGCCCGTTGTTGGTGTGCCACTACCGTTAATCAGTTACGGTGGCACATCCATGGTGACCCTGATGGCCAGTTTCGGTATCCTCATGTCCATACATACACATCGCAAACTACTGCCCCGATAAGGGCCAAGAGTATTTACATGTCCAAACCACACATATCTCCTTTTTTTCGTGCAGCGCAATCTCGTTTCAAAATCGCCTTCGCGGGTCTTTACCTGCTAACGCTACCCGTGACGGCTGCCATACCTCTGGACGAGCAGGATGTTACCGCCCGTGCCGACGTACAGCAGTTCATTGATGAGATGGTAAAAAAACATGACTTTGATGCGAATAAGCTCACCGCGTTGTTCAAACAGGTTGAACTCCGGGAAAAAATCGTCGATGCCATTACCCGCCCTGCAGAAGGCAAACCCTGGCATAAATATCGTCCCATATTTGTCACCAAAACACGCATCAACGAAGGTGTCATTTTCTGGAATGAAAACAAAGAAACCCTGGAACGGGCAGAAAAAGAATACGGTGTACCACCGGAAATCATCGTCGCCATTATCGGCGTCGAAACCCGCTACGGACGACACAAGGGCGGCTACAGAGTAATGGACTCACTGTCGACGCTGGCTTTCGAATACCCCAAACGCAGCAAATTTTTCCGCAGCGAACTTGAACAATATTTATTGTTGGCGCGCGAAGAAAACATTGAACCACTGAGTATCAAAGGTTCTTACGCAGGTGCCATGGGCAAACCCCAGTTTATTTCCAGCAGTTATCGTAACTACGCCATCGATTTTGACGGTGACGGCAAACGCGACCTATGGAATAACACCGTTGATGCCATCGGCAGCGTGGCCAACTATTTCAAACGTCATAAATGGCAACCCGGCGGCCCAGTGGTTGTCCCTGCCGTTGTCGGCAGCAATCACATCCAGGTACTGGTCAAAAAAGGCTACAAACCACACAGCACGGTCACAGAACTGCGCAAACGTGGCGCTACTGCAAAAAGCAAACTCGATCCCAACGCCATGGGCGCGCTCATCGAACTGAAAACCCTCGCTGGCCGCGAACACTGGATCGGCTTGAATAACTTTTATGTCATCACTCGTTACAATCACAGTCCACTGTACGCCATGGCCGTTTACCAGTTGGGGCAGGCCATCATGTCAAAACGGGCTGCGGAATCCGCCAAAATAAATTCGAACATCAACACAAACCATTCCAGTTAATGCGTCCACCACTAACCATGATGGTACTTTTTCCACACAATCATACTATTCGATCCGCCGCTTTGTTGCTGATCAGCAGTCTGCTGCTCAGCGCCTGCGGCTCACTGCCACATGACCGTTACGGCTTTGCACAAGATAGTGCCCCCACAAAAAATATTGACCACACACGCGTTGCCAACGCTGTACCCAAAATTGAGCCGCGCAGTAAATATGGCAACCCCAAGTCCTACGTGGTGCAAGGCAAACGTTACACCGTACGTCAGTCTTCCCATGGTTTTGTACAAACGGGCCATGCCTCCTGGTACGGCACAAAATTTCATGGCCATCGCACATCCAGCGGTGAGCCCTACGACATGTATGCCATGACCGCAGCGCACAAAACAATACCTATTCCCAGTTATGTTGAGGTACATAACCTCGACAACCAGCGTAAAATTATCGTACGTGTCAACGACCGTGGCCCCTTTGTCAGCGGGCGTATCATTGACCTGTCGTATGTCGCCGCCCAAAAACTGGACATCACCACTAAAGGTACCGGACGAGTAAGAATCCGTGTCATCGACCCCACCACACCGGCAAAAACACCACAGGCCAGCACCACACCCGTGGCGTTATCACGCCCCGCTACTCCACAACGTACGACCATTGTGGAAAATAATCCTGGCCAGCTTTACCTGCAAGTGGGCGCTTTTACCAACCACGACAACGCCTCGCAATTACTGAATCGCCTGGTGAACGCCACCCAGCAAAATATATCCATCAATCGTAAAGCCACGAACAATTACAACGTCTACCGTGTGCGCATTGGACCGCTGCACTCCGAAGCAGATGCACTGAAACTGCGTACACAACTGTCGCCACTGGGTATAGACTCGCCGCACATCGTTGTGGAATAAGGCAAAAATCGCTATTCTCTGCCCTCCGTGTTGTACACTGATTTCAAGAAAATTAACCACACCGCCAATTGACCACATCATGAGTACCGCCATGCGCCGTTTGCTACCCCTTTTTATCTCTGCTCTGTTAATGGTGTTTTTCACCTCAGCCCAGGCTGCAACACTGATTCCCGCCACACCCAAAATCAAAGCCAAGGGTTATTTGCTCATCGACTTCAACAGTGGTCGTGTGCTGGCGGAGAAAAAATCTGACCAACGCATGGAGCCCGCCAGCCTCACCAAAATGCTCTCCGCCTATGTCGTTGACCACGAACTGGCCAAAGGTAATATCAGCCTTGACGATGAAGTCCGCATCAGCGAAAAAGCCTGGCGCATGCAAGGCTCACGCATGTTCATCGAAGTGGGTAAAAAAATCTCTGTGGAAGACTTGCTCAAGGGCGTGATTATCCAATCCGGCAACGATGCCACCGTGGCCCTGGCCGAACATGTGGCTGGTAGCGAGGACGCCTTTGTTTCACTGATGAACCAACATGCCAGCGAACTGGGCATGCTTGACAGCCACTTCGTCAACAGCACCGGCCTGCCACACAAAGAGCACTACACCACGCCACGTGACCTCGCCAAACTGGCCATCGCGTTGATTCGCGACTACCCCAAACACTACGACTGGTACTCACAAAAAGAATTCGTTTACAACGATATCAAACAATACAATCGCAATCGTCTGTTGTGGCGTAATAAATACGTGGATGGCATCAAAACCGGCCACACTGAGTCTGCGGGTTACTGTCTGGTAGCCTCAGCCGAGCGTGATGGCATGCGCCTTATTTCCGTGCTACTGGGCACGCGTAGCGATGAAACCCGTTCCAGTGAAAGTCAAAAGCTGCTCACCTATGGTTTTCGCTTTTTTGAAACCCACCGACTTTACAAAGCCAACGAACCTCTCACTACCGCTCGCGTGTGGAAAGGTGCGCAAGAAGAATTATCACTGGGGCTGAATGAAGACCTCTATCTGACCATCCCCAAAGGCCAGTATAAAAAACTGGATGCCAACATGAATCTCGGCGCACGCATCATCGCCCCTATCAAACAGGGCCAGGTCTTTGGCACGGTCAACATCGCTCTTGGTGATGAGCAATATGCCGAACGCGAACTGGTGGCGTTGTCTGCAATCAAGTCCGGCGGTTTGTTTGGCAACCTTGTTGACGAGATTAAACTTTTGTTTGAATAACTGATGTTACGCACTAGCCTCTTTAAGGATCTGTAATTTATCAAATGCCAGCCCAGCCAAATCGCTCAGATCAGGTTATTTTCCTGGCTATGAGCCTTTTCTTGAATCGTATCATCGAAGATAAGGAATGGAAATTGAATCACTTATACAAGTGGCGCTCTGATTTAGTCCGTCTTTGTTCGTTCTGATTGAACAAAAGCACAGGAATAGTCGTTCTATTTCGAGCTTTTGTGATTGAAGAACCGGCGAAGACGGGCTGAAGCAGAGATGCCAATTGTATAAGTGATTTAATTTCCATTCCTAAGTACCCCCAAATCATCCTCTATCTTACGAATATCCTTTTTAAGGGTCTTCCAAAGACCCTCTGACCAAGCTGCCGTTTCCGTCCGTCAGGTTTGGGGATTTCCACCCACCGGACAGCTTTCGGCTGATAGTGCCCGCTGAGTATCTTATCTTTGATTTCCTGCCAGTAGGACTTCAGAAACGGAAATATACCCGTGGTATCTGAGATTTAGGCTTTTAGTGTGCGTCATATTCATTTCATGGCACCACCAAAAGTAGGCGCCCTGAGGCGACAGTAGGCGCTTTAGGCGAGGCGAAATAACGAGCAATAGCCGGACTATTGCGAGGAATTTCAACGTAGCCATGGAATGAAGAGGGCGTGCAATAAAACCTAAATCTCAGACGCCACGAGTATATGCCCTACTCTCACGCATTGTTATGCCCAAATTACTCTATACTTTTTGGACAAATCGCCTTTCCTTTAAAACCAGACTTATCCTCTAACAAATTCAGGTACATATAATTCACGACCCAGTGACTATTTTCTTTAATATATTCAAGATAAATGGACACTGGGCTTCCGTTAGACTCGTACCCATTTATTGTTAAGCATCCAGTGTCTTTATTTAGTGATTGATAATAAGATTCTATTTTTTTTACGTGGCTTGGTATGTTTAGCAGAAAAAGCGAGTTTTCATCATCAATGTTTACTTCTTTTAAGTAGACCCGACTAAAATAATCTTCTCTACGATCAACGACATCACCCGATGCAACTTCACCAGATAGCTGCACGAAGTATTTTTGTAAATCCGGGACAGTTGTTTGATTGGTGGCACAACTGCATATAATTAAGGATAGCGCTACTAAAATTATTTTTGGCATACTAATGCCCCATAATTCTTTGCAATTCCATTTCGTATGCTTGATGACGACCTTTCATAGCTCTAGCAGCCTGACAAAGTAGCCCAGAGCAGGAAGTTACCAATTTTTCAACATCAAAATTACCAGATATCGCAATCTTTGCTACTTTCAAGTCAAACGTTGCATGATAATTAACTATGCTTCCACCACCATTTGAGAAAGATACATTTACTGATTTGATATTAGCTCCAATTTTCTCTAACGTAGACGCCCCACTAAATGTCACTTTTCCGACAGTTGCAGATAGGGTAGCATTTCCATTTTCATCAAGCGTAAGCTTAAACGCTCCCTTACTTCTAACTATTTTTGTTGTCATGCCCTTATCTTGCGAATAAGCCACTTCGATAAGCTTTGCAATGGTGACTTTCAGCTCACCTCTCGATACATTCATATATTCTCCAATTTAATTAAAAGAATGCTGAAATCTTAAAGGACAAGAGTTAATGGACCCCAAGGTGGAGGGATAATCCCGCCCCAAAATCCAGTGATTTTTCCACCAACTATCCCTGACTCCGCTAAATCCTCCAACAAACCCATAAAATAATCAATGCCTTATTAGCACCACACTCGCCAGAATGAGTGTTTTTCTCAATAACTGTGGGATATTGAGTGTGGCAAATAAGACATTTTGGGGATATCACACAGGTTTTTATTTTTTGATCAGCGATGAACAATGCTACCAGCAAGTTCGCCAATTGCGCTGGCCGGAAAAACTGATCTGTCCACATTGTCATTCAGAGCAAGTGATCAAACGAGGCAAAGATGATACACAGCCGTGCCGTCAACGATATGAATGTCGTGGCTGTGGTCAACGCTTTGATGATTTAACCAATACCGTCTTTGCTGGCCATCACCAACCTCTGAAAATTTGGGTGCTGTGTATGTGTTTAATGGGCTTGGGTCTGTCCAATCGCCAGATGACCCGGGAGTGAGATCTGAACAAAAATGATGTGCAGCTGACCCAATCTTTTGGGTGTAGATCAGCCACTGACAAGAAATAGAAAAAAAATCCAAACCGGATTTCAGAATAATTAGCATCAAGGGGGTATAAGTACCCAACCAATAACAATTTAACGAAAAAATGGGATATAGGATAATACTGCTTATTTAAAGGGTGATATCTCTTCGCGATTTATGTACGGAAACTGACTAGCGAAGAAAGAGCGTACTCCTACCCATGCTCATCTCTCTGTGTATTCACACTCCACCAACCCCCCTGGTTCCCACGGTCCTCCGTGGGAATCCATACGCCGCTTCACACGTACCTACGGTATGCATTCCCACGCGGAGCATGGGAACGAGAAAATATTGATCCTGGATGTCACCACTAGTCTATTCCACAGACGTGGATTCAATCGTCGTTTTACACCCTATTTGTGGCATATTTCCCACTTTCCGCCGTTAGTTTATACAACAGTAGGCAACTTATTGGGCCGGAAAACGTAAAATATCTGTCAGTGGCTGATCTACACCCAAAATGATGTGCAGCTGACCCAATCTTTTGGGTGTAGATCAGCCACTGACAAGAAATAGAAAAAAAATCCAAACCGGATTTCAGAATAATTAGCATCAAGGGGGTATAAGTACCCAACCAATAACAATTTAACAAAAAAATGGGATATGGGATAATGCTCTTATTTAAAGGGTGATATCTCTTCGCGATTTATGTACGGAAACTGACTAGCGAAGAAAGAGCGTACTCCTACCCATGCTCATCTCTCTGTGTATTCACACCCCACCAACCCCCCTGGTTCCCACGGTCCTCCGTGGGAATCCATACGCCGCTTCACACGTACCTACGGTATGCATTCCCACGCGGAGCATGGGAACGAGAAAACCTACTCAGCGATGTGGCAGCGGGAAATAATCGCACAAAACCTCCTACACGACTCCCACTCTGATGCGGAGTAAATCTGTCTTGCTGGACAAAAACAGAAGTCCGGCAATACGGCTTTATTAATTGAAGCCCCTTTAAGCTGGTAAAGCCTCTTCAGTCTAACTAGAATCATGGTAGGAGCCATGAATGCCTTGACCAGAGGAAAAGCTCCCATAACGCGATATTACCCTATTAGGGAGGCGGGCGAACGAGGATGTACGAGTCATTTTAC
>Ga0316202_10001793_pt1 | contig 15593 bp, 24 predicted proteins | sample 3monrhotite_MG_FD_204934 | JGI IMG/M metagenome (GOLD analysis project Ga0316202, IMG submission 204934) | Microbial mat bacterial communities from mineral coupon in-situ incubated in ocean water Damariscotta River, Maine, United States -... | ecosystem: Environmental > Aquatic > Marine >... | reverse complement strand
TATGACAGAAAACAACCAGCAAACCAAAAAACAACCCCTGAAAACAGGTGAAAAGCTTTTATTTATTGTTGCCGGAGCTTTTATTGTTTTGGCTTCTATCGCATTTGGAATTATGCAATATATGATGGCTACAAGCGATAAGCCTATTTTTGAGCAGCATACGCACTATGACTTGAGTGCAGAAGGACAGAAAGGTTCGCTTATTTTTCGTGAGGCTGCTTGTACGGAGTGTCATCGGGCGATGCGTGGCGGAACCAATATGGGAAACAATCTTGATGGTATTGGCAGTAAGCGCACACTGAAATGGATTGAAGATTTTTTACGAAACCCAGAAGAGGTGTATGGTCATCGAACGATGGATCACGGACCAAAGCCTAAGCAAGCTTATTATGTTGGAGAGATGTCTGAACAAGATAGGCATTTAATGGCAGTGTATTTATCGCAATTAATTTCAGAGCAAGGTTCAGCTTCATCCCCAGTTCCTCCTAAAGGCGAGTCGCCATTTATTGATAGTATGGTGAAGACCTGGGCGCCTGATGAGTGGAAAAAGAAATACAAAGATATTCGTGATGTAAATCCAAATGATAAAGAGGTGAAGTGATGGTGCAACAACCGTGGGAAGATCAGGAATATGTTCAATATACCTTATGGTTTGTTTTTGCCTGTGTGATTTATAGTATGATTGGTTTTTCATGGGGTGCACTGATGGGTGGGATTCATGAATTCCGTCATTTTGTGGATCACCGCATGCATGGTAACTTGATTGTGCGGGCGCATACGCATATTAACTTATTGGGTTGGGTGGAAATGGCAATTTTCGCGGCGGTTTATTATATTGTTCCTCGTTTGGTTCAGCGACCTATTTATAGTATGAAATTAGTGAAGTGGCATTTTTGGATTCATAACCTTGGTTTGATTGGCATGGTCGTGTTCTTTACGGTGGCTGGTGTGGCTGGCGGTCTTGCCAGTGAGCATGTTTCCCCTGCCGAAGTGGAAGCGATTGTGAGACCTTGGTTGGCAACGATGGGCATTTTTGGGACATTGGTTCTTTTAGCGAACTTTATTTGGGCTTATAATATTTTCAAAACATGTGCTGGTTGGAAGGATTCAAAATGAGCCGTTATATCCTTATTTGCATCGTTGCGTTAGCCAGCTTAACTGCTTGTGACATGGATTTTGGTGGTGGTGGTGTATTTCGTATAGGTCAGGAAGTACCATCACTGAAAACAAAGACACTGAAGGATGCCGGTGGGGACATGTCCAAGCTAACAAGCTATCGCTATCCAGATCCGCGCATGTATCAGTTGTCATTTGATGATGCATTAAAACAAGGGAAGCCGATCGTTTTGGAGTTTGCGACACCGGGGCATTGCACGCAGTGTGATCAGCAGTTACAGCTTTTAAAAGTGATGCTTGATCGTTATGGTGATAAGGTTTTATTTCTACACATGGATCAGTATTATAACCCAGAGGCTTATGACGCTTTTCAAGTGCGGGGTGAGCCATGGACATTTGTGATTACCGCTGAAGGCAAGGTCGACTATATCGCACCAGGGCGTGTATTGCGCGGTGAAATTGAGCCTGTTTTAAAGCGTGTGACGGGAGTTCGTGAGGATGGCTAAGTCATGGCGAGAAATGCAATGTTCCTTGCGTCCAGATAAGGCAGGTATTGTATGGGACTTAATGTTATACGTGCCTACAGTAGGTTTTTTATTGTTGATTGGCCTGCGTTATTGGTATGCGGGTGATGAACAATGGTTGGGACAACTTTTAATTTTTTTGGGTTTTTTCTTTTTAATGGTCGGGGGGGGGCGTGTTTTGCGCCGTCTTTTACTGATGCCTTCTGCGCCAGTTTCTTTGGATATATCCAAAGAGCGCATTTTATTGAAGCTTAAAAATAATAAACAACGCCTTTTGATGCGTGATATACGCTTTTTCTCAGATAAAGCGGGGAAATCTTTTGGCTTAACAGGCGCCGATGAACGTGGTGCAAAACAGCAGTATGTTTTTCATAAAGGTCAGTTTTGTGAAGATGATTTTACAGCTGTGACTAAAGCATTGGCTTTTTACAAATAAAGCGGTACTTGGCACTAAATATTTATTGTAACTTAACGTTTCTTTCGTGTTTTCAAGACATCTCGAACCATCCATGCCATGGCAGACATGCTAATGAATACAGCGGATCCAATAGCAATAGCTTCGGTTTGAGGGTCGACAAGCCCACCGATGAAAATGTGTACAACATAGCCTAAAATAAACAGCGAAGCACAAGCACTAATGCTATAAATGAGTAATTCTTTCATGTGTGAAATTATGCGGATGAAAAGAAGTTTTGGCAACGCCAGCTTTTTATAACCTTAATCAACTTATGGGCTTGACAGAGGATTAAAACTCAATAATGTTTGCGAAGGTTAAAATTGGTTTAATGTAGTTTTAATAGGGGGGAGAAAATGAAAAATTCAATATGGCTAATCATTGTAGCTGGCTTTGTTACCGGTATGGGTAATGGTTCAGTGTTTACAATTGCTACGCAATTGGCAGTGGGTCGCGGTCCGTTTCCAGAAGCTGGCTTGTGGGGCTCTGATGCATATTCGCCGTTTACCTTTGAAGGGTTTGGTAACTGGGTGATGATTATTTTCGGTGTTATTTTTGTATGGATTCTTGGTTATGCCTTGAAATTACATGCTATTCGTGAAGGTAAAGCAGTAGAATAATTTTAAATAAGGGATAGGGAGTTTAAAGATGGCAGCAATTGCGTCGATGTTGGGAATTCTTTTAGCATTTTCGAGTATGTGGTTCGCGTGGTATCTATTGATGCCTGGACAGCATGACGAAGAGCATGAAGATTAAAAGATAGTTTTAGTTTTAAGTTAGTTCGATTGAAATTTTTTAATAAAAAGGGGTAAGTAAATGCTTAAGTATTTGTTTGCGAAAGAAGAGGATATTCCTGGTGGCACAGCCGCGTTGTTCTTTGGTTTTTCGTGTATTATGTGGTTTATTATTGGTACGGGAATCGGTTCGTTTAATGCGGCTAAGTTAGCGTTTCCAGATTGGTTTACACATTTGTATGCATTGCAATTTGGTCATATGCGCCAAGTGCATGTGCACACCGTTATTTTTGGTTGGATTGTGGGCGCGTTTGCCGCATCAGCGATGTACATTGTTCCAGCTTTGGGTAATACCAAGCTATGGTCTGAGAAGTTAGGTGTTTGGAACTGCATGTTATGGAATGTTGGCTTGATGCTGGCACTTTCTACGTTGTGGTTCGGTATGACTTCTGGTCGTGAATATTCAGATTTTATCTGGCCAATTGATTTGTATATTGCTTTTGCGATGGTGTTGCCATTGTTTATTAATATCTTTATGTCGATTGTTGATCGTCGCACACAGGGTATTTATACAACTAACTGGTTCTTTGCTGGTTCTTTCTTCATGCTTATTATCGTGTTCTTAATCGGAAACTTGCCTGAGTTCTTGCATTTAACTGGTCTGAACGAAGCTTATATGACATGGTGGTTTGCGCATAACGTGCTGGGTTTGTTGATTACGCCTGTTGCAGCAGCGATCACTTACTACATCGTACCGAAAGTTACGGGTAACCCATTGTATTCACATCGTGTGGGTCATTTGCATTTCTGGTCTATCGTGGTTTTCTACTCCACACCAGCAGCGCATCACTTGATGAGCTCACCATTGCCTGAATGGTTGAAATCATTCGCATCTGTTGAAGGTGTATTGATTCTTGTGCCAGCAGTTGCTTATGTATGTAACATTTTGTTAACCATGCAAGGTAAGTGGGCAATGTTCGTAGAGAATGTTGAGCTTAAGTATACCATTACTGGTGTATTGCTTGCGATTCCATTGAATATGCAGGGTGGTTTCCAACAGACACGTGCCATTAACTGGTATGTTCATGGTACTGGTTGGATTGTGGCACATGCTCATTTGGCGCTACTTGGTTTTTCAACCTTTGCTGAAGCAGCTGCGGTTTATTATGGCATGCAAACATTGCTACGTCGCAAATTGTACTCTCTAAGCTTGGCGAACTTCCACTTCTGGATGTTGTTGATTGGTTTCTCATTGTATTGGGTCTCTATGACCATCGCTGGTTTGATTCAAGGCGCTGGTAAGATCTACGAAGTTCCATACATGGATATCGTGATTGCAGAGCATCCTTATATGATCGTGCGTTGGATTGGTGGCACCATGGTGTTCTTGGGTAATATCGTATGGTTGTGGAATATGTATATGACTGCGAAACATGGCGAGAAGATTCCTCAGGGTGTTCTTCCACATGAAGTGGCATACGTACGCTAAGTAAGATCTAAGGCTAGAGCCTGCGGGCTCTAGCTTCTTTTAACGATAAAATAAAATGAGGGAGGACGATTAGAATGGGATTTCGTGAATATCGAGTTGGATCAATTCTTTTTGGTGTAGCATTATCTACATCGATGGTGATTACTGTCTTTATGCCTGGTTTGGATATTTCCAGCGTATCATCGACAAGTGTGGCTTTGGAAAAACAGCTGACTTATGGTAAAAATAGTGGCTTTGACTATGGCGATTTATTTCTTCATGGTGAAGATAAACCAATCAAAGTTACTTTGAAAAAAGACCCCGCGACAGGTGCTGAAATTGATGAAGTTTCAGCATATGTATTTAAAGCAGGCACATCATTTCCAAGTGGTTTGGTTCATGACCATATCTTGGGTGCTGATGTACAGGCTTTAAGCTCGTCTATTGGTCAAATGGGGAAAGCGACAGTAGAAAAAGGTGGCGTATTCCTTGTGCAGACATCAGTGAAAGATGGTGCTGAAACTCCGTATATCGAGTATGCAACAGCCACGCGTGGCTGGAGTGTAAAGGCAACATTGGGCGCTGCTGAAGAAACAATTTTAGCGGGTGCTGGTAAGACAATGTTTGTGCGTGAAGGTTGCTGGTGGTGTCATACACTGCTTCCAGAGCAAACGCATGATTGGCAGTCATTTGGCCGCCCTCCAGTATTGGGTGACTTTAATGGTGAATCACCAACCACATTTGGTTCGGATCGTAAAGCACCAGACTTGTTGCATGTTGGCTCTCGCAACTCATCGAAAGAATGGATGACATTGCACTTCTTTAACCCTCGTTTGGTTCAACCGCATTCTATCATGCCTCGTTATGATTACCTATGGGGTGGGAAGGATAAAGCTGGTAAAGATATCGACCTAGCAAAATGGGATGAAGAGTTTGATGCATACCGTGAAGGTGATCGTGTCTATCCACCAGAAGTGCCAGAGTATGCAGACGATTCAGAAATTCGTATGCTGATCGACTTCGTCTTAAACCTGAAGTAAGGGAGGAGAATTAAATGTCTAAATTTTTACCACTATTTAAGGGTTTGAAATTAAACCATCCATTGCATACTTTAACTGATGATAAGATGGTTGAAGATGCTAAGCATGTCTGGGAACACGAAAGCTTGGGAGGCATTGCGGAAAATAACAATCCGTTACCGCGCCCAGTTGTTGGTTTGTTGATTCTAACATTTGTTACGGCTATTGCTTGGACTTTCCCGCTGTTTGGTCAACGTCCGAATGCTGCAATTTACACGGATTATGTCTCGTTGATGAATTCTCAACCTGTTCAAAATGTTTTGAATGATAAGAGCATTAGTACTGGTGAGGCCGATGAGAAAGCCATGGCGATGATTGAAAACGCCTTGACAAAATATGATTCACCTTATGCTTTTCAACGTACGCAACATCCTATTTCAATGAATGATTTGCGTATTATGGCTCCTCAGATTGTAGAACTTCAAAATCAACATGTTGATTTAGAAGAGTATTCAATCATTGGTGGTGATGTGGTACTAGCAAACTTTGAGGGTAACTTTAAAGAAGACGGTACGCGAGAGAAGAAGCAGCCTTGGTGGGATAAAGGCTATACTGTTGCGATATACTGGTTTGTGGGATTTTGTATTGCTGTGATTATTACTGTGAAACGTTTGCCTCCAATTACCTGGAAGCCTGATCACACAATTGCACATTAATAAATACTAGGAGCGTATAATGATTGATTATGATAATGCACAAGTAGGTGGTTTAGCAATTATTGCGATTGCTTTGTTAGTCCCAGTTATCTATAGTTTTTTTGTAGATAATCATAAAAAAGGTTCGGCTGATCCACGTGATGAGCATCAGAAATAAGCATGCTTGATTGATGTGAAGTGCCACCCTTTTGGGTGGCATTTTTTTTGTTAGCAAAGAACTTTCTAATAATTCTTAGTTTGTCTTTTCATTTCCATTTCTATGCATACAATGCTGTGTCATGGTACAATATATTTCCACGCTATTGATGACTTTTTTCTATTTATCGTTGACTGGCCAAGCTTTGGCGGCAGAGAAGGCTTATGATTTTGGTATTGAAGGTATGCGAAGCCAAAGCTATAGCGTGGGAATTTTTATTTTTATGATAGTTTCCATGCTTGTGTTTGTAGGCGTGATTGCATTATTTTACAAGCATACGGATATGAGCAGTGTGAAAACTGGTGAAAAAGTTTTGATGGGTTTGATTGTGTTTGGTGTGATTGTAGCTGCAATTTTTGCTGCAGTGCAGTTGCTTGATGGTTATTTGTTTTAGTGTTTTAGTGTTTTAGTGTTTTAATGCTTTATTCATAGGAGTTAGTGATGCAAGAATGGGGTGATGGTTGGACTATTTATATTTGGTTGGTTAGTGGTGTATCGATTTTGATTGCAGTGGTTTTTGGTTTGCGTTGGGCAGCTAAGAACGAGCAATTTGATGAAGATATTAAATACCTTGTTTTTGATGATAATGACAAAGATAAAATGGATCCTGAAGAGTTTAAGAAGATGCAAGAAGCTACTAAAAAGCAAGAAGCGCGTCGTAAAGAAGTATTAAAAGAACAGGGTAAAATCTAATATGAGGAAGGGTGATTGGTTGATTGCAGGGCTTTTAGGCCTTGTTGTTGCAACGGCTATTGGTAAAGGCATCTATGATGCGAAGAATCCGATTGATGATAAGGGAATTCCTTTTTACTCATCAGCTAGTGAAGATGTGCAGCAAGCAGGGGCTGATTTATATCGTAATATTGGCTGCCGCGATTGTCACACTATCTGGGGTATTAAAAATATTATGGAAACCGTGCCAGCACCAAGTTTGGATGGCATTGGTTCTTTGCGCAGTGAAGATTGGTTGTATGCATATTTTTCAGCTGAAAACCCACGGGATATTATACCGACTCGTTTAAAGCTGAAGTATTCGATGCCTTCCTACGCTTCCTTACCAGAATCTGAGCGTCGTTTGTTGGCGAAATACTTCTCAGCTATGAAGGTCAAAGATTGGTATTTGGAGCAGGTAAAAGCCTCTGAATATAAAAAATTAACTGGCAACCCTTATCCTGGAAAAGAAAAATAATAGTTTTGTCTGTTTTTTTATAATGCCATTGAAAATGAACGATATTGAAAGATAATTAGAGGTTATGCATGAGTTCTTCGCAGACACGTAAGGTTTTCCCCAAGCCTTGGGCGCCAAAATGGCAGCGTTTTTTTGTAGCTTTTTTTATAAGTTGCTTGTTTTTTAATTTGGGACAAATGCTTTTAGGGGTTCGTATTGAACTCTATTCGGGTATTGCTGCTTATAACTTTGCCTTCGTTATTTCAATGTTTTTACTGCCACTGCTTACAGGTATTATTGTTGGAATGATATATGGCTGGGGCGGAAAATGGCTGGCTCATTTTCCACCATTGGTGGTATTGGGTATAGATTACTACATAACAATGCAAACAGGTGCTCCCGAAGGTACGCGTTTGATTCCTTTGATGTGGTGGGCATTTTTCGTCATTCTCAATATGGAGTTTTGTGCAATGGGCGGTGTGTTTGGTGAAATTTTTCTCAAACGTTGGTATGGCTCCTTGGATATGCCTGGCACGGCGGACTATGCCCCTGCGGATGGAGAATCATTGCCACAGGATGAAGGTAAATAAAAATACTTATGGCACGTAAAGAAGTTTCAGAAAAAGAGAAAAAACGTCGTAAACGGTTAGCGATGGCCGTTTTTCTAACTTGTATTGCAGCAGCCATGATTGGTGGTTCATTGCATGTCATGGAGTTGGGCTCAATGCGCATGGATGAAATGCGTGGAAAGGTTAGTTATGATGTTTCCGAAGTTGAGCAGCATATCCGTGCTGCGGGTGAAGATATTCGTATTCAAGAAAAGCATGAAGCGCGTCGTAATGAAAAACAAGCTTACTCAGAGTCGGATTTGGCTGCATTACTTCCTTCCGATGTATGGCAAACCTTGAGGGAAATGATTCATATTCCTGCGGGTGATTTTGAAATGGGTACAAATGCTCTGCATAGTAACGATGCGGACCGTCCAACAAGAAATATTCATACGGATGATTTCTGGATCGATAAATACCCTGTAACAAATGCCGAATATGCTCAATTTGTATGGCAAAAGAGTTATCGACCGCCATTGAATTGGGTGGATGGTAAAATTCCAACGGGTACGGAAGATCACCCAGTCGCGCTTGTTTCTTGGTACAACGCTCGAGATTACTGTGCTTGGGCCGGAAAACGCCTGCCTGAAGAAGTAGAGTGGGAAAAAGCTGCGCGTGGTACAGATGCGAGACGTTGGCCATGGGGTAATCAAATGGATGTGAGTCGTTTGAATACATATTATAAGGTTGGTCGTAGCACATCGGTGCGTGAGTATGAGCATGGCGCAAGCCCGTATGGTGTGATGGATATGGCTGGTAATATCTCGGAATGGGTATTTGATGTGTACAAGCCATATGCTGATGCCAAGGGCGAAACAATAGTATTTCATGCACGACAAGATCAATTTACTGCAGATACAGGCAGTGAGAACGTCGAACGCAGTGTCTACCGCGTGATGCGTGGCGGTTCATGGAAAAGTGATCCTTTTTCTACTGAAAGTTATCACCGCAATTATTCACTGCCCAATATGGCATCTGATTTTTATGGCTTTCGTTGTGCATCAACTAAAAAACCAGAAGGGGCAGCAGAGTGAAACTATTACGCTTTGTTCAAAGTATATTTTTCTCAGTGATTGCATTATGTAGCTCTACATCAGCGCAAGCAGGTGTTGATAGCTACCGCTATTTGCATGTAAATATTGATACACCTTGGGCTATTTTTGTATTTTTATTCTTTTTGGTGTTTGCGCCGATGATATTGGCTGTTATTTTATATTGGTGGCATGCTACAAAAAAGGATGAGGATGATGAATAACCCATTGCGGTATATCTTTGTAGCTATGTTGCTAGCGATGGGGGCAATGGTTTCTTCAGCGTATGCTGGAGCGCCAGAAGCTGTGAGTGTCCAGCATTCAGCAGAGGTCATGCAGCAATTTAATGAGGATGGAGAATTAGCTCCAGAGCGTGTCATTGAAACCAAGCGTAAACATCAAATTCTGTTTTGGATGGGTGGCTCTTTACTGATACTTATTTTGCTTGCTGCAGGCTTTGGTGTTGCGATGGGTATCTTTGATAAAGATGTGTTTGTTTGGCATGTATTATCAGCGGGGTTAGCAACAACCTTGGCAATTGCACATGCTATAGTGGCATTTGTTTGGTTTTACCCTAGTTAAATAAATAAAGTCTTTTCAGAAATCTTTGATTAGCGTTTCTTTGCCTTTTGGTGACCTTTCCGCATATTTATAACGACCCAAATATCCATGATCATTGCTATGACGATACCGATCCAGAGAATTGTTTCGGATAAATCTGTGAATGCGCTAATGACCTCCATGCCTGTTCCATCAGTGGCATAAAACCAGAGGAAAAAGACTAGAATTAAGTGTCCTGTAATAATACCGAAAAGTAAAACAATGCTGAAAAAACTGGTTACCAAAAATGTCATGTTCGAACTTTTTCCTGGTTGATATATAGCCATGCTTATTTATCAAATCCGAAACGTTTAAGATCTTTAATTCGTAGAGCCTCATCATAATTAATAATGATACCACGGGTATAACTTACATCGGGGTCAACCTCTTTGACTTGTTCGATGTATTGTACGCGATTGGGGTGTAGAAGATCTTTTATAGCAGGCGTACCAAGGATACTTTCAACATGGAACTTGGTATCGCCTTCTTGTATGAGCCAGGCATCTCTATCATTAAACATATTGCCTTGATGGGTGTCGCGATGCATGCAGGCGGTGCTACTCAAAGCGATAAGTAAGTATAACAGGGAAATGGTTTTCATGAAGATACCTGGGGACCACGATGGCCGTTTTCAAGTTGTTTAATATAATCAGCAATGCCTTTTTCAAGGCTCCACTCAGGTTGCCAATTTAAAATAGTCTTGGCTTCAGTTAAATCAGCTTCGGTGTGCATTTGATAAAATGAGAATGGGTTATCAAAGTATTCGACATCAAATGTCTTGCCCAATGCAACACCAAGGTTTTCGACGATATCATTGAATGTACGTGCTTTTCCTGAGCCGACATTGCATACGCCCGATTGGGTTGCAGTTAAGCCTGCAATATTGGCATTCACGACATCGCGTATATACACAAAATCGCGCATTTGCTCGCCATATTTAAATAGGCGCAACTGCTCACCTGCTTTAGCCTTATCATACATTTGCAACATCATGGATGCTGTTTTATTGCCATCACGTTCGTTTTTATGATGCTCGCCGCAGCCATAGACATTGAAATAACGCAGCCCGATAATGGGCGCCTTATGCTTGCTATACCAGCGCTTGGCGATGCGATCCATAAGTAGCTTTGAGAAGCCATAAATATTTTCAGGGTCTTCACCCGAACCAATGCTATTGGGTGCCGCAGAATTGCCATAGGTGCCAGCCGATGATGCGTAAATCACACGGGTGTCTGATTTGCAGCTGGCTTCGAGAATTTTGACAAAAGCATTGGTGTTCACTTCCACCATCAAACGTTGATCCATCACGGTTGTATCGGTGATGGCCGCCTCATGATAAATGGCTGAATAACGACCCTCGGCAATTTCTTGCAATACACCTGAATCATCGCAATCAGCAGCACGAACTTCACAATCAACATGAATAAGATTGCGCCAATCTCCTGAAGAAAAATCATCGACCACGACCACTTCAGTGTTTGGCCGTTGGCTTAATGTTGCTGCGATATTGGAGCCGATAAAACCAGCCCCACCAGTAATGAGAATGCGTTCAGTCATGAGTTTAATTTTTATCCTTTATGAGAAGTATTAATATTATACTTCGCCTTTCCATTGTTTTTGTAGGTTGTCTAAGGCATGTACAGTGGCTTCATTGCAGATAGCATAACCTGCCTTATCGTTTACTGCTTGCATGATGTCAGCAGCATTGGCTGTACGTACAGTCGCTGCATGAAGTCCTGTTTCAGCCAACAGGCGGGAAATCCAGCTTCCTAAACCTGAAAGTGCATTGATTTGCACAATACGAATCAATTCGTCACATCGTACAATACTTACCTGTTTGCCTGTAGCATGCGATAATTCTTCGGCAGTACTATTGGGGAATGAATCTGTAGAACGGCAAAGTAGCTTGAAAATCACCCATTCGCTTTCAGCCAAGAAATTTTTATCTGCATGTAGTGGAAATACGCCAGGTAAAGCTTGTACAGTATTCATAGTTGTATATTCCTTAATCGACGTAGGCGGTAGGGCCAGTTATGTATGCACCTTTGAGTGCCCATTTGCGAATTTTTGCACCAATACGGTTGGAGTTGGTTAAATTTGCCCGGCGGAGTTTTGCACCTGTCATATCGGCATTAAAAAGGTCGGCATTGCTTAAGTCCGCACCGCGTAAATCGGCTTTGGAAAAATCGCATTCGCGTAATTTGGCATGCATTAATTTGCTGTTGCGAAGCTTTGCACCTTTGAAGTTGCAATTAGAAAATGTGCTTTGGCTAAAATCTTGGTCTGAAAGATCGAGGCCTGAAAAATCTTCACCTTGAATGGCTTTATTCTTCTTTACTGCTTGTAAAAGTTCCTCAAGTGTCATGCATACCTCCCGTGCCCATGATGATGCCAAGCATGGCATGTTACGGTTTATCTTTGTGGGCGCAAGCCATAGGCTTTCTTGCCCTCCCCAAACAGCCCCGAGAGATATGTTATTCCGATGAATGCTTCATCCTATGTTAGGCGTAGCTGTTGTTGAATAACAGTATTTAACTTGCTCATGGTATATGGTTTTTCCAGAATGAAATCACTGGGATCTGGGAGACGCTCACCATCGAGCGTTGCATCTCTGTCATAGCCTGTAACATAAATAATGCGAGCATCGGGTTGTATGACTCGAATATGTTCAACAGCAGCAACGCCACCCATGATTGGCATGGTTAAATCCATGAGGGTCAGAGCTATGTCTGCTTGATGCTCTTTAAATAGCTTTATAGCCTCTTTGCCATTTTCGGCTTCAAGTGTTTGGTAACCAAGCATTTGAAGTACTTCTTTTTGAGAGTCACGTAGTTGTTTGTTGTCATCAACCAGTAAAATTGTCTGGCCCACACCAATCGTTAATGTGGCTGAGGCTGCAAATGACTGATCGAAGACTTGATCACTGCATACAGGAATGTAAATCTGAAAGCCGGTACCTTCTCCAACTTTACTTTGCACCGAAATTGCTCCGCCGTGACTTTGAATAGCACCATAACACATGGCTAAACCAAGCCCCGTTCCTTTGCCAACTTCTTTGGTGGTAAAGAAAGGCTCAAATATTTTCTTCATTGCTTCGCGGGGAATGCCTTTACCATTATCAACGATGGTTATTTTCGCATATTCATCAGCAATCAAGTCAGGGTTTATTTTTTTAAAACGCTCACTGGGCATGTATTTCACTAGTTTCACTGCAATATTTGGATTTTCGATTGTTTTTAAGGCATCACGCGCATTATTGACCATATTCATAAGTACTTGTTGAATCTGTGTTCCATTGCCGTGAATGGGGATTGTATCAGCTTCATTTTCAAGTTTTACATTGATTGTTTTTGCAATGGATACTTTTGCCAACTTAAAGGCTTCATTTAAAAATGGCACCAAATCAATATTTTGAAATTGTACATGATCTTGTCTAGCAAAGGTTAAGAGCTGTCGAATTATATCCGATGCCCCCACGACTAGTTGCTCTACATCTTCTGAGCGGCTGATAATTTCAGGGCTGTCTTTTCCCTTCCTCTTAATCATGAATAAATTAGCATTGATACCAGCAAGCATATTATTGAAATCGTGGGCGATACCTCCAACCAGTGTCCCAATGGTTTCCATTTTTTGGGACTGGTAAAAACGTTGTTCACTATCTTTGAGTGCTTGGGATGTCATTTGATGTTTGCGTACTTCACGTTGTAATTTATTATTTGATTTTTGCAAGGCAACAGTTCTTGTCTCTACATTGTGTTCGAGGTTGTTTTTTAAATCCTCTAGGTCTGAAATACTGTTTTCGTAGCGCAGGCGCAAGTGTTCAAATTGGGCTTCAAATGTTGCCGCAAACAATGACGAAAGAATATACATAGCAGCAAAATATATTAAATTAGTCTCACTATACGGCAATGTATGGAAGCCAGTGATATGTGCGGTAATGGGAATTGAAAGCATGGCAGCATAGCCCAATATCCAATACCATGCGCGTGGTAAGCCCATCAATAATGCCGCTAAAAATGGAACAAGATAGCTCCACGAAAGCCCCATATGTGTGATGCCTCCATCCATAAAGATGGCAAACAAAACAAACATTGAGGCTAGTAATAACAGTGTTCTTTTAAATATCAGTGGTATATTTTTATTTGCAACGTAAAAGCAATAAGTAAAGAAGAGTGCTCCGAAAGCTTCAGCAATTGCTAGCTCTATGTGATCATGACGAAAATTGAGCATTGAAAACGCAGCAGTCGCTGGTGCAGCCATGGCCGCAACGAAAGCAATGTTTTTGCATTGTAAATCGTTATCCTGTGATTTACCAGTTGTATAGCCAGTGAATAGGTGTTTCATTATATATACAAAACCATTATTTACCAATACCTCACGACTTTCTCATTTATCATAGAACCTATGTAAAATAACAGCAAGTTTTATGCCTAGTTATTCCATTTTTCACATAAATTATGCTTGAAGTCTAAATTTCTCACTCAGAAACCATGAAGATAGTGTATAGTTGAAATGTTTGGTTGAAATGTTTGGTTGTCTGTAGGATGGTTGATTTTTTTATTGTTTGTATAAGGTAGGGGGTACTTGATTGTGAATGCGTGGTTATTGGCTAGCCTTACGAAGGCTGTTTTGTGGCTTGTTCGTCTTTTGCCAGTACGTGCGGCAGGAGCACTGGGTGCTGGATTGGGGCGCGTGGCCTACTATCTTCTGCGCAGGCATCGTCGCATAGCAATAACGAATTTAACCCGTATTTATCCGCATGAAATGCGGCAATGGCGGCATGAAAAAGCGCGTGCTTCATTTGCAGAGTTGGGGCGTACATGTTTTGAATTTCCGCATGTCTTTTTATGCTCTAAAGAATTCTTGTTGTCACGGGTGGATGTGCAAGGCGAAGATATTTTACGCGATGCAATGGATCAGGAAAAAGGTGTTTTTTTTACAGCGGCTCATCACAGTAATTGGGAATTAGGATCCTTGATGTTATCTATGTTGGGCTGCAATACACATATTCTTTATCGACCGCTCAAAAATCCGTTGCTTGAAGATTATCTAAAGCAATGTCGCGAACGATTTGGTGCGCATTTGGAATCACGTTTAGAAGGCCTGCGTTGGCTGCCGAGGGCTCTTAAAAATGGGGAGTCTGTTGCAGTGATGGTTGACCAACATATAAGTCATGGGACTCCGGTTCCATTTTTAGGGCATTTGGGTAACACAACGACGATGCCTGCTACCTTTGTGTTACGTCAACAAACGCCGGTGATCGGTGTAGCCTTGGAAAGAAAAGGCAAAGGCTTTCATTTTACGCTGCGTTTTTGGCGTATTGATATGCCAGATCTTGGCTCTGATAAACAGGCAAACACAGTGCATGTGATGCAAACTATTTGTGATAGTTTTGCGCCAGTGATTCATGAGCGTCCAGAACTTTGGCTCTGGCTGCATCGTCGCTGGTTGATTCTTGAGCAGGACAAGGAAATAGAAAAAGTGGTGTTTGGTACGCCGTAGCCCTCTTACTACATTAACAAATGCTTTGCTGATTATGCTCGATATAACGCTGATGGGTCTTGTCGCTTAACTGTGTGAGATCAACAACGACCAAGCCATCAATGCAATTTGCAAAGTCAGGATCAACATTAAAATCAAGGAAGTGTACGCCGCCTTCCTGGCACATCTCAGTATACTGCTTATAGAGTGTCGGGACACTACAACCCATATGTTTGAGGCTTGCTTTAAGGTGTGTGAAATCGGCTTTATAATCTTGTCCTGTGAAGTGTTGCTCAAGTTCAGGGCGCTTTGTCGAGTCAATGTAATAGGGAAGCATAGCCTGTGCTTTTTGACCAGGATCGCCAAAATAAAGGCTATAAAAGTACACAAGTAGATCCTTTGCTGCTGTAGGGTAGTTGTTACTGATCGAAACAGGCCCTAACAAATAGCGGTATTCGGGATTGTTGCGTAAAAATGC
>Ga0316202_10001792_pt1 | contig 15595 bp, 23 predicted proteins | sample 3monrhotite_MG_FD_204934 | JGI IMG/M metagenome (GOLD analysis project Ga0316202, IMG submission 204934) | Microbial mat bacterial communities from mineral coupon in-situ incubated in ocean water Damariscotta River, Maine, United States -... | ecosystem: Environmental > Aquatic > Marine >... | reverse complement strand
AAATAGTTTGTTCTAATTTTTTACTTTATTAAAAAAATGCCATCATAAATGAATTGTTGGTCAATATTATTTAATCTTTTGCTCATCTCAGCAATTATTGGTTCTTATATTTGGATCGGGGTATTGCAAACGGGTAATGCACCTTTGTCACAACTAAATGTAAATGGTGATGGTTCTATTAATGGTAATTTAATTGTTGGAGGAACGATTTCTTCTCAAACGACTCAACAACAAGTTAGTGATGCTTTGTCCGATTCTATCGTAACTCATGATTTAACATGGAGTGGGACAAGCGAGGGGACATTCCCAGTATTGTCATCTGAAAAACAAATAATCGATTCTGAAATGAAAATATCGACAACAACATTGTCCGTTTCGGGTCGAAGAATAATTGATCTTGCTGATCCATGTTTGGACACTGATGCTGTCAACAAACAATGGGTGGAACAACATTGCGAACCCAAATGTATTACAAATGTTGAAGAATTGGAAGATGTTTTGGTGAGTACAATCAATTCTCCTGAACTCGATCCTCTCCGAACATTTCTTGGTGAAAACCTATTTTTGCAATTGGTTCCTGGATTAACAATAGACAGCAAAGTTCTTGCAGTTGGTGATCGCATTTTAATTTTGAATCATAATCTTCCTCAGATTAATGGTATTTATGTGATTGGGGATCCTGCTGGTTATCGTTCCACAGATTTCTCACATGGAAAATTATTAACATTCAATATTCAAGTCAATGTTCTTTATCCTGAACCGACAAATTGTTATCTATTGCAGACTCCACCAACTTCAACAACGCTAGTTCCCAATGTTGATCAACAAGCGACAGGAGATGCCACCGATTCATGTGATGAGCCCTATGACCCATTTCTATTTGTCAAGAAGCCATGTTGTTTGAAGATGCACGATTGGGATGATGATAAGAAGGAGGATGAGGATGTTGTGGGATGCATTCCTTTGGTGAATTTGGATAATATGTGCAAATCGAAATGTTCTCCCGAGTTTACTGCATCTATTTCTCCTGAAGGAATCGTTAATTTGATTGGTTCTAATCCGATGTTGTTGACTTTGGGTGCAGGTGGTCAGGGTTTGCGATTTAGAGCATTGAATGATATGGTGTATATTGATATGATTGTGGATGGTGGTGAGAGTACTATGTCATTGGAATTTGGTGAGAATTCGGTTCAATTTGTTGCGACTCCATAAACTTTAATCATTTCCAGTTAACCAATCAATAATGTGATAATGATTCTTTTCATCAGCAACATTGAATAATTCGACGGAAAACCACCCATGATGATAATGAGATTTCAAGAATTGCAATGTTTTTAAATCTCCTGATTGTGCAGCAACAACACAACAACCTTTTAAATCAAATAAATAATTGTTATTGACTATCCATTCTAGAGTTTTATAATTATTATTGCGAATTGCATGAATAGTACAATTGTTCGTATTTGACATATAATTATTGATTGCCAACCATTTTAATATGTGCAGGCTTCCATTTCCTGCAGCACATTCAACAATTCCATCAACATTTTTTGTAAATATATTAAAAGATAACCAATCTTCTTTTGATTCCAATAATTGAATCGATTCAAGATCCCCAACTTTGGCGAATGTTGTTATATGTATATTATTTTGAAATTCCGATTCTCGCAAAAATAATTTAACAATGTTTAAAAGATCAGAACAAATTGTTGACATTTTGAGATTATGCAAGAACAGTTAAAAAATTACTTGTTCGATGAGAATTCGCATTCGCAATGATTAATTCTGGCATATATTGAAATGATCAACTGATGTCAAATAGCCGATTTTGTTGTTTCAACCATTTATATTTGTATACACATTTATAACCATGTAAGGATCATCTTTGCAACGTCTTTCGGAAGTCCTAGGCGTCCGCCTTCTGCTCCTCCCCAGTGTGGTGGACCTGGTAATACTTTTGATATGCAATTCTTCCTGGCCAGCAGACAATTTTCATATGTATACAATCCCCGTATTATTTTTACATCCAGATGTCGGGGGGCCACCCTGCTATACACTGTTACTTCTGGATAATATTGTCTTGGTGAACAGTGATGGTATAGGAAAGTGCCAACACAATTATCAAGTACATATGTATCACTTGGACCGCCAAGTTTCAACCACGCCTGATAATAAATATTGCGAGTATCAATTATTTTTCTCTTCTTCTTGGGTGGTTCCATCTTGGTGCTGTTATTTTTTGAGATGTGAATGTTTGGTTTAATGTTTTGAATTTTTCGTTGTTTTTCTCACGCAGGGTCACTCAGCATTCAAACATAAATGTCTATAATATTTCTTTTTTCGCGCCACAAACATATACTTGGATAACTATCGATATTGCAAGAATAATAATAAATATTTTATAATTGATTGAAAATGTGTTCTTTTTGAGCTTTTGATATTTTCACGAATCGTCCATTGACTCTTGGTCTCAATAGAGCAAATGTTCGTTTTGTTGTTGTTGTTGTAATAATAGGTTCAGGTTCAGGTTTAGGTTCAGGAATGGGGGAATCATCAATAAAGCGATACAGGTGTGTGAAATCGGTGTGGACTGGAACATTAGATATGAAGAAAGGAGAAACATCCTCCTCATATATTGCACGATTGACACTTGAGAACATGGCGCTATCGTCGAAACATATATCAATCATGTGATCCAACTCATGGAAGCCTTGAACAGTTCCAATGTTGGAAAGAGAGCGCCCAGCGAATGTGCGAGAGCGCTCAGCGAACGGGCGAGAGGACATTTTTTTGTTTGTGAAGTTTGAGAGCGGCGAGCGAAGCGAGTTCTCTCGGCCGAATTTTGAAATTTAGGGACGATCCAAATTGTTTTTATTTTCGAAAAAAACATTTATTTTCAAGAAGCCACATAATTGTATCATAATCTTTCTTCTGTATGTAACATGTAGCGGATGATGTCGTGTTCCACTTTGTTATCATCCATTTCAATACGTGGTCATGATAATGCCTTGTTGCACATTTTGCAATTCTCACTGCATTCTTTTCTTGTGCAAAAGTCGGCAATGATTTTAGTTTTTCCAGATTTCCATTATTTGCCATTGATGTAATTAGAATAATATCATGTGGCTTGAAAAAGGACTTTATTATTTGGATGAGGTCGGGACACAACATTGTTTTTATTATAGAATTAAATTTATATCCATTTTGTGATTAATTTTGCAATGTCGGTTGGTAATCCTAAAGCTCCTCCTTCTTCCCCAGTTCAACCTGGTGGTCCAGGCATGATGTTGAATATTTGTTGTTGAGTATATTTTCTCATTCCAATAATATATTTCTTGAAATTAAACTTGTATTCAATTATCCTCTTGTCTTCTTCAAATGCATCATACATGTCCAACATGGTCCATTTTGACATATGTGCCACCAGCAAATCGCGATGTTTTCCATCCAAATTCTTATTTTTATGTAACTCAAATTTGCAATATTCATCATCATCAATGGATATTGCCAAATAACGAGTGCTCAAACCACATATCTGTATCAATTTAGAATACAAGTTTGGCACATGTGATCGCTTACTATAAAACGAAAAATCCTCAACGTTTTTCAATTCAATTCTCCTCGTTTTTGTTGGACGTTTGTCTTCTTCTTGTAAAGTTCGTGTTCTCTTCATTCGCAAACCGAATTGACCGATTCAATAAATGTTTTTAAATTTCTCGACAATTTTTCTTTTTTGACAACATTCCATTTTTTTCCATTAAATCTTTCGATTATTCGGATGTATTTATAATCAGTTCGAATTCGGTCCAGCGTATTCTTGCGAACATTCACATGAACGACCGATGTCGATTGAACATCTTCATCTTTGTATTCTTTGATTTCGGTTGGATCATTACCAGTATACAATTCATGAAATCCTTCAGAAGCTGCAACATCTGCCAAGACAACACCACATGCAGCCGTTGTGCATCTCGCATTACAAACGACCTCAATATTATTAAATGTGATTCCATCTCGATTTCCACATTTGGATATCCACATTGGTGTATGTCCCAAGAATACTCCACCATCCGAATCAATGTTAAAATGTCTCAACATTGTCATCATGTGATCTGAACATTCATCCACATTTTGATCGTGTGGATTTGTTGCCCAATATCGATTATACATTGCATCCATGATGAATGCTGGGAAATTTTTACGAGGATTCAATATTCCTTCCATCCATTTGTCTGACATCCATGCAATTGGATCCGAATTATCTCCACTTTTTTCCAACTCCAACATTCTTCGATGCAAGTTATCTGGATGAATTCCACCATGCATCGCGAGCCAATTGTTTACTTTCATGATGGGTGGCCGATACCATGCCATGTAATTCCTCATCCCTTTTGACTTAAAATATTGATCCCTCTTCTTCATTGATCCATACATATCTAATTGCAATTGTCCAACATATCCCTTTCTTGATCTGGATGAGGGACCTTCGTATGGCCATATATCGTGGTTTCCAGTTATTGATATGATTCTACTCCCTTTGACACGTGCCTCCATGTCTAAATGATATAAATATTGTATAATGTCAACTTCTTCTCGATTATTATAACTTGTGTGTTTAGCTCCATCCATACCAGGACGATTTCGGTCCAAAATATCTCCCAATTGAATTACAATCGTGTTTGATGCAATCCATCTTCCATAAACATCAATAACTTTAGCCAAAAATAATGCAGATAATAAAGATAAGAAATCAGAATGTACATCTCCAAGAGCAACGATGTGTGCAAAGTTTTGTTCTGTGGCCCCTCGACTCCAATATTCTCCTCCAGTTTCCTCATTAAATAAATCTTCTTGGCCTTTAATAAAATATTCTCCATTCGGACCCACAAACTTGTTTGCAAATTCAAAATGATCTTCAAATTTAACATTCCCAATGGACCCCAATTCGTTTGTATTATTTCTTGTTGTGTAAAGGTTACATAGCGCGATTCTCATGACTTGTCTCGAAAGTAAATGTCTGGATGATAATATTTGTTCAGCTGTTTCCATGATTCCTTTTTAAATGGCTTTACGATTTATTGGTTATGTTTCTGAAAGCAATACGCGCGAGGTATCATACTCATCATTGTGGAAACGCAATGTTGCTGGAGAGCACATATTTATTGAAATTATTGATAATTCGGAACCTCAAACATCTCATGTTGGATTATCCGTTCCAATTGAAATTTTCAGTGTGAATCCTGCTGGATTACATGTTGTTCAACAAACAGTGGATGAACTATCCACATTTATTTGGTGGGTTCTCGTTATCAGTTTGCTTGGAATATTTTTAGTTGGAATTATTGCGATATCGGCAATGTACAAAGTGTGTCAATTGAAACCCTCGTGTTCACAAGGAGCAACATGTGAAGTAGTCTAAACATCTTCTGTTCCTCGAATGGTTGGGATCTTGTATGGGGTATATTTAGGATTCGCTTTGGATTTCCTCATGCATTGTTTGTCAACAGTGTGGAAATGTTTGATCTTCTTTTTTCTGTGATACGAAGAGATCAAAAATGCAATGATTGCAGCAAATGTTAATATTCCGATTCCGATTGCTGCATAAAATTGATCGTGTTGAACAAAATACCAAATATAAAAATATTGAATAACGAACTGAAATATAATGGATGAAATTTCCATGTCTGTTCGTTCTCCTTTACATGCTCCGACAACCAACCACACAGAATATATAAATTGCAATGCAAAAGCGACAAGGACGATCCATTCTCCTTCCCAATCTACATCATCCATTTCCATCATTTTTAAAAGATAAATTAATATATTTTTATTTAATAAAGTATGACCGAAACGTAATTTACAAGAATGGGAGAAGAATATAATTAATAATGTCTGAAGATAAATTTAAGTTTCCAAATTGATAATGAATATTTCCAGGCAATAATTTGAGAATATTTTGGATGTAATGTTGTCGAATTAGAATTTGACTTTCTTCATCGTTGTTGTCGCAATATAAATCATCATGTTCAATGGAACATCCATGCGATAATAAATATTCTGTTGACTCCGAATCTTCACTGATGTTGATTGGTTTTAAATTATTATTGTTTGGGACATCAATAATCGCATTCAGGTCAGAATGAGAAAGGACCATATTCAGCATTGAATCCCAATCTGTATTGTAAGTATCATAATAATATTCTTCGATTATCTTGTGCAAAATTGTGTTTCCATTTGAATCTTGTTTTTTCAAATTCAATTTGGGATGCTTCATCAATTGTGCAAAAGTTAACACAACTCGGTGATAATCAGCGCATTTGAACAGTATGGATGCATGATGTTCAAGTTCACAATTAATGTCAACATTGGGGTGATTGATCAAGCTCTCAAACATGAATGGAAAATCAAATGCAGCGATGTTGAGTAAAATACTTTGATTTTTTTTAATATCTTTCAAAAGATTTCTAATTTCATCTTGAGTTAGATTCATAATGTTTCCTCCTTTTTAACAAGTTTCCTTTTTCTTTTAAATAATTTTCGGATCTGGTCTTCAACCTGTTCGGAAATTTGTTGCAATAAATTTCGTTCAGCATTTTCCTTTTTGATTAAACTGTCGTTTTCATCTTCACTTTCATCTTCGCTTTCATCGGAACTGGAACTGGAACTAGAATCCTCATCCTCAGCTGAATAATACAATTTGGAATCCACATCAGAATAAATTGGAGATGTTGTTGGATAATCGGAATCGGAATCGGAATCGGAATCGGAAGAAGAAGAAGAAGATGAGGAAGAATCATCATCAGAATAATATTTTTTTCTTCGTTTTCTTGGTGCTCTCGTTTTCTTTTCATCCAATTGATGAGTCATGTACGATTGAAATAGGTGGCCACCTTCATATGATCTTCGATTGAGTCCTGATTGACAATATTCTGAAGATGTTGGGAGTCTTACCTTGCCCCCTGCCATATATTCTGGTTCATCCACCTCTTCTGAACAGACAATTTTGTTGACAATTTCTTGTGAATGTTCATCCATATAATCTTCAATTTTAGAAACCATTTTTTTGGAACGAATTCGTTGTTTGGTTCCTAAATTGGGGAAAATCAATTTGATTGCTGTTGTATTTGCAAAATATTTAGATTTTCGTCGTTCATAAAAATGTGCAATCATTTTAAATATTAACACTTGAATAATTTCCCGTCTCATCTGTTGTCTTATCATTTTGCTCGGTTTTTGTTTTCTGATCGCTTCGGACCATTTAAACAAATAGGGTTTCAATTGTTTTGAAAAGATTGCAATTGAATCGATCGATGCGACTCCTTTTTCCTGATGTGCAACAATTGCACCAAGTATGTAGACGGAAGGTCCTCGTGCTTTTGGATTTGAAACGGACACAACATGATTGACCGTACCAGCCAACAGCCACATTCTGGTCAAGGTCGATGCTTCAGGATCCATGTCAAGATAATGGATAATGTCTTTAGTCGATCCAACAAAGAAGTCCGATTTTGTTATTTCGCGTTTGTTATGTGCCCATTGTCCGTTTCGGATCGTTCCAATTTTGGACAATAATCTTCCATAAGATGATGTTTTGGTCCAATTATGTGGTACACTTACTAATTGAAGTCCTCGTTGAGAAGCAAAAAGACTTACTTTCACATTCAATGATTTCATAGTTTCCCTTTTTGTATTGGAAGATTATTCATAATATTTATTTAAATTCCAATTAAAAATCCAAACAGAAATTTACAATTAATGTTGAATTGGATTGGCAGCTTTTTCTATTCTTACGAAACGATTGATGATGATGTTTCAAAGCAAATTTTTAAAAAGGTGAAAAAGCGACGAAATCGACATATTGATTACAAAAAAATGAACAGGAAGTTGCTTCGTTCGACTCCCGATTATGGTGCTGTTCCAAAATACAGAGCTACAAAACAAGAGAGGGTGAATGGTGTTTCCAGAGATAATATGTTGTTGGAATTGGAGAAACGCTCGGTCGTTTGTTCAGATGTTTGGAGTGACGACCTTTTAAAACAACAATTTTTGTTACATTGCAAATAATATGGACAGTTGGATAGTTCTTGATAATAAAAACGAAACATGTCATTCAACAATATTTGGGAAAAAAACTTTGTCGAAGCTATTGATCCTAAATTATTCCGGTGCGCAACAACTTTGTTTTCACCCATCACCATTAACGTGTCAAAATACTGTAACAAATCTCCACCAACAGATCAAAAACGACCAACCAAAATTCAAACCATCCCTTCAAACGATTTACGAACATCCAATCATACGAAAAAGGCAAACAAGCCAACTTTCAAAAAGGGGGTCACCCTCGACCATTCTAGTGTAAATTATCATCAATTTAAAATGATGGAAAGAATAGAAAATTTCTTAAAAATGTCTAATGAATAAAAAAGGTACAATTTAATTTAATTTAATTCATGATGGAAGATAAAACTAGTTTTCGTCGCTGATACATTATTTTGCGCTTTTCAAATGTTTCCTTTTGTTGTTGTGTATATTTTGTCATCCGACGACCATTGATCATTTTCATGTGTGAATAACTGTTCACCGGTTTTGTGAGTTTGAAATGATTGGTTTCGTTTTGATTATTGGTTTTGTTCATTTTGAGAGCGGTCGAAATTGTGAAAGATTAATATCCAGTTGAACCAAATCCATTATTGCCACGTTGCGAATTATAAGTTCCTCCATAAATTCTCTCTTCTCCAAATTCATTCACTTTCAATACTACTTCTTCTTCATATTTGGTAATAATCAATTGTGCAATTTTGTGTTTCATCTCGACCTTGTAATCTTCGTCACCATGATTGATCAATTGGACTTGGACCAACCCTCGATAATCTCTGTCGATAACTCCTGCACCAACTTCAATATTGTGTTTTGTTGCAAGACCGGACCTGGATGCAATTCGACCATATGTTCCTTCAGGCAATACCATTGAAAGACCAATTGGTACCAAGCGAGATTTTCGCGCAGGAATAACAATATCTTCAACACTGTGTAAATCAAAACCGGCAGAATATGGACTTCCTTTTTTTGGAGTGATTGCATGTGGGTGCAATTTATTCACAATAAACACTTTAGTTGCCAAATTTAAATGTTCATTGACTATTGATCGCTTTGCAAGTGTTGTTACAATTAAACTCATTACAAACAATATTTTATGCATGATACGTTTTCGATACTTGATTGCGAATGAAAATGTCAAAGCAATTGGAATTGCAATGTTCATTTGAATAAATGAGAGCTATTTTTATTTTTGAACAATATTGGAAAGTGTATTTTTGATGTGTGGATGATTTACAAATTGTGGTTGGGGTTGATAATTAAGATCCAAAGGAGGAGGAAGGTATGAAGAGGAAGAGGAAGAATTTGCATCGTTTTTCTGTTTCATCATTTTTGTATATGGTGATGGTTGAAAAAGAGTTTTGGGAACTTTTGTTTCTTCAGCAATTTTCATTTTATCACCAATGATTGAAGATGCATCGAGTGACATAATACTTAAATTGCCCATCTTGAATGGATTTTGATAAATTTCAATCATGTTGTAGTTTGGTGAACATGCTCTAAATTCTTCAATAGTGTATCCGGTCCTTTCATTTTCTGGACAATTGATATCATCTTTGAATTTTGATAATGTTTCTCTTGGTGGAGAAGGAATAACCGATTCGACTTTATATAATTTGAGAGCCATAAGAGCAAATATGGGCATGATTTGGTCAGGACGAAAAGATCTGGTGGACATTGCATATCTTTTTGCACAAGAAAGGTTGCAAAATGTGTAAACACAATGAAAAGTATCCAATACCTCATCATACTTGATTGGTAATCGCACTCCTTCCCCTTCAAAAGGTTCACCATCCAACAAGCAACATTTTGATCTTTGTCCCGTAATGAACTTTTTTGTATTTTGTATGGATAATTCTCCTCTTGAATATGGTTGTAATTCATCATTGTTATGAAGATGATCTTTGGTTCGAATGATATTGGGAGCAAATTGTTTAAATTTGGTTTCGTTCATAATAATAAAAAAAGAGCGTCCAGAGAGCAGGCACAAACAAAATATTGGTTTGAATAAATGTCACATTATTCTACCGTTTCATACAAAACATTGGGAACAAAAAGAAATGTTTTGAAACAAGGACAAACTTGTAATGAACCCCACATTGTCAGAACATTGCAATTGGATATCCCGGTTTTTCTTTCTGAATCCTTTTGGTTTAAATATAATTATTCTCTTGATGATATTTATCGAACATTGAAAGGTTTTAAATCTTATTTTTTGTGGCATCTGGCCCTTTTTGAATTCTTGACAATAACTAATTCTGCTTGCAAGTGTTCAACAGATAAATTAAATTCAATTGACATTGGTGCAAAACAGGTCGCAATTGGAAAACTCAAAAGATATTATTCAAACAAATTTAAAAAATTGGCTGGTTTACCTTCCGTTTTGGAGACTAAATCATTACATGTCCCCCCTCTTCCAAAAAGAATAACTACAAATGTCACCGAATTTTTAAAATTACAGGACAGTTTGGTTCAAACTTCTTATCAAGTGTATAATCCATTTTTACCATACATTATTGATAATCAAATGTTTGTTCCAAGAGAAAACGAAGTTGATAAAATATGGATGAATAGAATAGAATTGAAATCGGATTATTTTAATAACAGACAGGAACCACAATCACTAACAATGGCTTCTGCCGAAATAATGCTAAATGGTAAAATTTATGTTTATGCAGAAGAAAGTTTCCATCTTCAATTAAATTCATAATTTTTTTGTATGTGATTGAGTATTCCATGTTTGTTCGGAATGTTGATTCCATTCGACACCAATCGATCATACAATGTTCCCAAGGCAACAACTCGCGCAACCATATATTCTTTGGCTTTTTCATATTGGTATTCTTGACAAGCATTAAGAACTTGATCCACTCCTGGACAAGTAATGTTATTGAGCAGACTGATACTAGTCAATCGTTTCCAACATCCAAATTCTTTTTTTCTGAAATGTTCTGACATCGATTTTGTTTTGATTCTCCACCTCATCATGATCATTTCTCTGAGAAGATAATGTCTGAGAACGCCATAAAAAAGATCTTGATCAAACATAATAATTTCTTTGGCTGCTGATAATAATTCGATAAGTTCATCGATCCATCCATGCGTGGTTTGAGGAGAATTAAATTGCCAACTTAAATCAGAAAAAATAAATACATGATCACTATCATTTCCTTCAATTCCGACAGAAATAGAAACAAAATTGACAGCTTTATTTTTTTGATAATCAAATTTTAAACTTTTGAAATCCCAAACATTTTTATCCAAAACAAAATCGAGATAAATAATTTTATTATCAAATTGCGATTTATCAAATGGACAACATAATTTATTTGTTGGTGACCATTTGCAATTATTAGAATCATCAATAATCACAATGTTTTCGTCATTTTGATTTTGATCTGGGAAAGTTCTTGGTGATGTTCGGTAATACGATTTGGTTGTCCAGTTTAATATTGGGATATTTGTTGTATTTGAAGAATGCATCATGGGATTATGCAAGTTAATTTGGCCATTATTTTTGTTCTGCAAATTGGACAATCAGTTATATTATGTTTACAATCTCCACACACACATTGATGCAAACATGGAAGTATCAAAATATTTGGAATATTATCCCAACATATTGCACATCGAATTTCTTCTAAATTTTCACAAGTAAGTTTAATTGGACTCGGGTCTCTTAATACGGCCATTTCACATGCTTCGACCAATGCGGTATGCAAATTATTTTCTTCAACATTAATAATATTGTGATAAATGATCCAAAAAGATAAAAGAATGCAACAAATTGCAATTAATAAAAACATTGCTCTTTCTGTTTGTAATAATTTTATTAAGTTTGGATGGCGCGGCAGTATAAAAATAGTATATTCAAATGAACAAAATGGTTGGGGACGACATATTCCTTGATTGCCCACATTGTTCAGGGTTAGTCGTAATTCATGAATCGGATATCAATTGTAAAATATTCAGACATGCAATATGGAAAGATGAAAAGAAACAAACAAAGACTCCCTTTGGACCCCACACCTCTAAAGCAATATGTGATCAATCATTTATAGATAAAACGATATATGGATGTGGCAAACCATTTAAACTAATTCGAAAAACAAAAAAGGACGTACCCGTTCTTGAACGTTGTTCATATTGTTAAGACATTAAAATATATTTATTACACTCACACCGCTCACATCATCAAATTCATAATGAAATAGATAAGAATCAAGACTCCAACAACAACAGATAGAACAATTGCTGCATATACAATTTGGTCATTCTCCGATTCTTCTGAATCCATTTCGTTTCCTGTATCTGGAGGAGTTACAACATCATCATCAATTGGTGGAGGAAGAGGATCCACAGGAGGATCAATTGGTGGTTCAATTGGTTCCGAAATGGCACGATTGATAAAATCTTCTCCACAATATGCCAAATAATTATTCACATCGCTCGTGAATTGTCCTTGTTGGGAAGCATTTCGCAAAGCCTGCGCAACTTGTACAGAAGATAATGTTGGTTGATCATTCAACAATATACATGCTGCTCCAGCAACTAAAGGAGATGAAAAGGATGTTCCACTTACATTTGAAAATCCACTGTTTCCAGTTGCTGCTTTGACCGATTCGCCTGGTGCCCAGAGATCGACACTATCTCCAAAATTAGAAAAGGAAGCTTTACCATCCGTTATTGTTGTCGCTCCAACCGTGATCACATCGGGAGATGCAGCGGGACTATAGTTTACTGCATTTCCATTATCATTACCAGCGGCAACAACGACAGTGGCTCCTCCAGTTGACAATGTTTCCATTGCAAGATCAAGTGTGAAATCGCGAGATCCACCAAAAGAACAATTAATAACTTTTCCTCCAAGAGGAGCTTCATTTGTAATTAGTGCATTCAATGCTGCAAGAATTGTTGATGTTGATGTTTCTCCTTCTGAACCAAAGACTTTGTATGGAATGATGGTAACATCATCCGCAATTCCGGAAGTTGTACCACACACCATGCTCGTGACAGCAGTTCCATGTCCCAATGGATCCTCATTCCATGCTTGTCCAGAAATGAAACTATATCCATTAGTTGCCTTTCCAGAAACATCAGGATGGGAAGTGTTGAGTCCCGAATCAACAACACAACATGTGACTCCATTGCCAAGATTGGGAGGATTTACATCCCAAGGAGAGGAAGTTGGACTTCCCAAAGTAGTGATGCGACCAAGTGCCCAACTGTCACTAACTTTTGATGTGGTGGCAACATTATTGAGTTCCACAAAGGTGTATGTTGGAAGTTGGGGGACGAACAACAATTCCAATTCATCATAAGTTAAGTCATCGACTTGAATGACATTTAAGTTTTCATAAAAAGTCACAGTGTGAGATGGAAACCGTGCTTCAAATGAATCAATAAATTCTTGTTGAGTTGATATTGAATCTTTTGTGGCAAGAATGGATGATGTTAGTGGCTGTGGATTAGATCTTGTTAGAAATATTGGATTAAATTCTGGTTCCCAATAATAAAATCGTTGTCCCGAGGTTCCTTCAAAATAGGGTTTAATAGAATCTTCATTAATACCTCCAATATTTTCTGCAACAATGGTGTCAAATAACGATGCCATTTCTGATGGAAAAAACGGAATTAATGAAGGTAATGTATAACATAAATGTTGCCATTAAAGTTTACGAAACCCAAATGTTTGCCATTGAGAGCTCCATGGGAACAAACGGTCGTCTATCTCCCTTTTGGTGTTTGGGTGTGGAAAAAAACTACAGATGAATTTAAAAAACAACAGATTAATTTGGCAACAATTCCCCAATTGAGTTTAATGATATTTTGGAATAAAATCTGTCGAATGGATGTGATCTATTTGAAAAAGAATGGAATAATGAATTTCCGAATCATCAAGGACCCAACCGATATTTATCGCAAGATGGACCGATTGATTGAACAGAAAATAATTCCCGATTTGGGAATATCCCAAATCACTTCATGTGGACAAAATGGAACGATAATTGCAGTCAAACATCTTTTGAAATCTCAGAGGATCATTGTTAATCCTTTGTATTTGATGTTCAAAGATCATACGTTGGATGATTCAAATGAGGGAACTAGTTTAGTTTTTGATCGTGTTGGAACATTTGGGAAAGCTGTGTAAATAAATAAATTCGTTTATTTTTTCTTTGTGACACATTCTGATCATTACAAAACGGAATATTCATGAGTCGACAAGTAAAGTCCTATTTGTGTTTTTCTAAGTTGGTTGTTAAGGATGAAGAAAAGGTAATTCCTCCAATATTCTATGCAAATCGTGGACCATGGATCAAATTGCAAATTAAATTAGAAGGACAAATAACGAATCGGCCCGTTTTTGTTCAAGGAGATATTTCTCCCATGTCTCTGCGAGGAGAATTTTTGATGAAACCGGAGAAGGTGCAATTATTTCACGATAAATGGACTATGATTGAAATCAATCCTCGGTATTTTTCTCATTTTAACAAAAAAGCTGTTCAAATTATATTACGAGCTGTCGATGATGATGGAGTCGTGGTTGAATGGGTCGAACCGTGGAAAAGTCAAAAACTAATTGTTAAATCTAGAAAATCTAAAAAAAGACGTAGGAGCATGGGGGGACTTTTTAATGATAATAATAATAATGACAACAATGAAATGTTAGAATTTGCACAAAAATGCTTCATTGCGATGTCAAGTTTGGAATTGGAAAAGATGATACATTGTTTAGAAACATTTCCATCATTGAACATTATGAATAAATAAATAAATAACAATGAATTCATTATGCAATTTGTTTGAATTGATTGATCAAATATTGTTGAATTGGAGTTTCAACCAATTCCTCATCTTCGCCTTTGGTCGATTCCATTTTCATGTATTCGACTGATGCATCGATCCACATTCGAAGTTTTTCTTTCTTCACAAGATCGGTTTTTTGAGAAGAGGTCATATCATCTGGACTTTTATGTTCAATTTTTCTCCTCTTTGTCCTTTTAGATTTCAATGTGATTGGTGTGGACAAAAAGGGAGAAATAGAATGAACAACTTGTTCAGTTGTTGGATCAAAAGCAAATAATTTAATTTTAAAATCACATCCAGAATGATAAGATAATTGCTGAGGTTGCATTTTAAATGATGTCCATGATGAATCATTTTTATTCAATATAATTCTTTTTGGAAATGTTACAACAATTTGTCCATTAATGGATGGTTCCGTGTCAACAAATAATCTGATCGTTTCCGGGTCATTCACATTTTGTGAACAATATTTGACTGACAATTGAAGAGGATCATTCCGTTGAGTGTAATGAACACGTGGAAAAGAATTGTTGCATGAAGGATGAATGTGAATCATAAGTTCGGTATTATGAAATTGTGAGATTGATTATGTCTATGTATGGAGATGCAGAAGTTATTTCGGACCTCCATTTTGTCCCATATCTTTCATCAATATATCCCTCAACTTCTTCTTGAGTTGCAATGAATGCCG
>Ga0316202_10001791_pt1 | contig 15616 bp, 13 predicted proteins | sample 3monrhotite_MG_FD_204934 | JGI IMG/M metagenome (GOLD analysis project Ga0316202, IMG submission 204934) | Microbial mat bacterial communities from mineral coupon in-situ incubated in ocean water Damariscotta River, Maine, United States -... | ecosystem: Environmental > Aquatic > Marine >... | reverse complement strand
CAGGCGGATCGCCGAGCGCTTCGAGTGGCATTATACGCCCAAGCATGGCAATTGGCTCAATATGGCGGAAGCGGAACTATCTGTCCTCGGCAGACAATGCCTGGCAAGGCGAATTCCAGACGCCAGTACCCTTGAGAACCAAGTCTCAGCTTGGCTCGATCATCGAAACAAACATCATGTGAAAGCTGATTGGCAATTTACAAACCAACAGGCCCGCATCAAACTGAAAAATCTGTACCCTGTAATTTAGATGATTCGATGTACTAGGCCAAAATCCTATAGAGCGGCGTCCAGCGGCACGTAAATCGTTGCTGTCTAAAAGACAAGATACGTGGCCGGTTATGGTGGCCAAAATCATTACAAAAAACTGTCCTAAAGATAGATGCATTTTTATATATTGAATGAGGTAACTCTGGTGCCGCTCATCTGGCGGGTCATGAGAAAGCAAGAAATATACCTACTTTATGCGCTTCCCCTATGCCCCCTGTTTGATGGTATATTTGGTCAGGCTGCGAATTATCTGATCAGGAAAAATTATGTGCAGTTGGTCCATGAGATTGCACCTTCTGCACGGCGTCATTATGAATTTCCACGTAGTTGGATCGAGACAAATTTATTTCCCGAGTCGGAGCCTTGGCAAATCAGACATTATGGGTTTGATCGTCTGGACCGGAAACACTACGCTTATGCGCTTCCCTTTAAGAAAGTCGTTGCGACTTCATTGATTGCGGTTCTGAACGTTCAGTTGATTATTGATGCGGTTTATCGTGATTTAGGCAGAAATACCCGTATCCATGGGCTTGGCTGTGACCTCAAAAGTTTATACAGGCATCTGTTTGAGGGCCAGATGCCCTCCAGGCCCTGTGGTTTGGCACCTCTTAGAATTCTGCCAAATTTTATTTTAACGATTACCATGATGTTATTTAACACTGCATGGATAGTCGCCCGAATAACGCCGTTCATGAAAGTTAAAACCTACAAATTTGCCATGGATTTTATAGAAGCGGCCACAACCTTGCGCCTGATGCGTGAGATTCTCGGAGATCCAAAGGATGGTATTTTCTTTTTCAGGAACAAACAGCAGGCTTGTGAACACCTTCCTCACCTCACAAATTTTAGGGCCGCCGCGTTTCAGGATGCCCAATTTGGACCTGTAGAGGGCCTTCTTCAGATTAGCCTATCTACGGCACGGCTTATGCAAATCTTCTTCAACCATGCACACCAGCATACCCGACTGTATTTTGCCGTTTCAAAATTCCCATTTATCCAGGTGATGTTCAGAGGAATTTTTAACAAATACCAGTTCCCGGTGTTTCTGGCGCGGGATGATTACAATGTTGAAAGCATTTTTAGAACCTGGGAGCTTCGCCAACGCAACAGGAAATCTCTAGGCATCGCGCATGGTTCACCGTGGTCGATAGAACCGCCAGTTCGATATCTTGATTTCGACACCTATTATGTGTTCGGCGCTGGCGTGTTTAAGGAATTTTATCTGGACCGGTTTCCAGAACATATGAAAATTAGGGAAATTGGATGCTATGGGTTATCACGCAAAGAACTGGCGGCGTTTCTTCCTGTAAGCCCTGGCTGTGAGTGTGACTGGCGTAAAGAGGATAAAGTGAGACGTGATATTGCCTGCTTTACAAAACCGCACCTCGACGGAACCTTCCTTCTTGATGGCGCGATCGAGCTTGCACATATGTACCCGGACCGAAAAGTTTGGGTGAAGATAAAGGTGCGCGCAAAAGATCGTGGAGGCTTCGAGAAGTTCAGCCAACTTTTGGAAAAAGCACCTTCAAATCTTATTTATACAGAAACCCCGGCGTGCACACTGTTTAAGAATATTGCATTTGCCATCAGCGGCGGGTCGACTGTTGTCGAAGAGATGCTTTCACTGGGTATTCCAACCTATGTGATAGATACCTATCCCGACGATTTCCCTTTCTACTGGCGTCATTATGAAGAATTTTGCCTAAAATCTTGTGCGCTAGCAATCACCAACATTAAAGACCACATTGAGGGTGTTTCGGAGTTTCCCTGGGACAAGATAGACGGTGTTGCCGATCTCAGCGGCCATATGACTTATGATAAAATCCGTGAAGATTCAGAATTGCCGCCGCTCCAGGTGTGCCAATTACCAGACGAATTCGAGCTTGCACTACATGAGGCCGAAGTTTGATCGGGCTTGGTTTTAGTCGCTGCAGTCTATCGCAACGTAATGCCAGTCAAGAATGAGATTGCCGTTGATTTGCATACCATTGACAACCTTCGTCGACGGTAGGCCATCGAATTCGGAAAGCGCGGTGTTATCAAATTCCTCAAAGTCTGTGTCCTGTGCAATAAACATCGGTGGTTTTCCTGATAGATGTTTGACTAGGCCTTCGAGGTATTGCTTCGAAAACATCATATAAAGGGTATAATTAATGTCTCTGCGTTCCGGGGTGATAAGGCCGATATCCTCAAAATTATTATCGTAGATAACTTTGGTTGCATAATTGGTTTCACCGACCGGAGCCCGCCACAGTAGTGTCCGGCCTGTAACGCGAATAAGTTCTTTCAATGCCGATTCAATATCTTCGAAAAAGTGAAATAGATTGACAATAGAAATATCAAATGACTTATCTGCGAATGGCAACTCCAACGCATCACTGTGAACAAACGCGCATGTTTCGTCAACGCCATAGATCTCACTGCCCCAAAGAAGATAATCGAGATGTGAGTCGATCCCCGTATAGATTACATCGGGACCAAGAACACGGCGAAAGCTGCGTAGGAAATGGCCGGTCGCACAACCAATATCGAGGATCGAATCGCCTTTGGAATAGATCTCACGATCCCGCAGAATATTGGCGAAGCTTTTTGAGGCTTCTTTTTCAGGCAACTCACCTTTGGCTCGCTTGTAGTAACTGTCTCCAATTTTATGGACCATGTCCATATCCCAAGCGTTCCATTCTTCATTTTCCGGCCCAAGGCGCATGATGCTGGGGACATCGTCAATAACAGGATATTTATTTTCGTTCTCGCCGCTGAATACCACGTTGTCATCGCGATTGTACTGGAGACGGACATCGCGATTTTCAATATCACGCAAAATTTCGACTAGTCGACTGGGAAGCATTCAATAACCTTCACTAACTAAGAGAGAACCTGCCATTGCATTTGCATACGGCCAAGCGCTAAACGGGGAGCATCATAGCGATGACGTTGGGGGAGCACAATCAAATGCATCTGGTTTCATCAGGGCAATCGACTGAACGGTTTCATGGGTTAATGACGTTCTGGGGGAAGTCCTCGTCCCAGGCGGCCATTTGCCGTTTTGATTTGAGGCTGTGTTTGCCTGGGGCTTTGCGCAGGAAGTTTGTCGCCATGTGTTTGACGGTGGTGAAGTTGGCGGGGGCATTTTTCTTTCGGATGCGGTATTCATCGTCTCTGAAGACCATGTCCAGGACCCAATGGGGGCTGTTCTCAATGCCCCAGTGATCGCGGATTGCCGGGGCGATGATCTTTGCGTCGGCGGCGAGAGACGAGATAAAGAAGCGAGTTTCCGAGGATGTTTTATCGGCGGTTTCGCGCTGGGCGGTAATGGCGACAACGCTTCTGAGGCCTTTCCAGGGGTGGCGTTTCGTGAGCCATTCGATGTCCTCGGTGACAACGTAGTCGCGGGTTTCCAGACGACCGTGGTCGGCATCGGCGGTTTGATGCCGGGAGACTTCGAGGTCGGCGAAGTTACACTCCGCCTGTTCACGAAACAGTAATTCCACATCATCGCGCCGGGTTCCCTGATTACCCTTCAGAGCGAGCAGGTAATCGGCCTTTTTATCGATGATGCGCCGGGCAATTTCCTTTTGCAGCCCCTCTCGATGATGTAACCATCATCTGCCGGGCAGTGCATGGCGTCGATATTGACGATGGCTCCTTTCAACTCCAACAGTTCAAGCAATTGGGGAATGGCCGTGATCTCGTTGGACTTGTCGTCCACCGCCCGCTGGCCCAGAACCATACGCTGGCGCGAACTCCAGGCCGATACCATATGCACCGCCGCCTTCGCACCCGCACGGTCGAAGAAACGCCGAAGCGTCTTGCCATCCACCGCCACCACGCCCTTGACGGTCTCTGTAAGCGCTGAAACCCAGGCTGTGAAACAGTGTTGGAACCGGGCCGCGTCAAGTGCCGCAAAGATCAGTCCCAACTGGTCATGGGACGGCGTGCCTTCGGAAAAGGGAAGAAACCGGCGCAGAAACCCAAGCTTCTTTTGGCCGAACAGGGCCACCCCAACCCTTGGCTCCACTCAAAACCGCACAAAGCGTCAACAATAGAACCTCGTCAAGGGGATAGAGCACCTTCGCTCACTGGCGTGGGTCCTTAAGTTCAGAAAAATGCTCAAGAAAATCAAGGCTTCCGCCTTCTCCTTCGTTCGACATAACCACCTCCATTGTTAAGGGGCTTATGTCGAATCACAAAATGCTTAATCTTTCATGACCATGGTTCATTCGATTACCCTGCTGGTTTCATCCCAATATTGACATTCGTTGCCTCAGTGAAGATATTCTGGATCTGTGGTGCCATGCTCAGGCTCAATGTGCGGCAGGCCGACAAATAATCATCAGTTCGGGCCGATTTTGGCCGGGAAACGATGCCCCACCATTGATGACAATCTCGTTTTAAAGTGAATTTTATGACCAATACTATTATGTCCTCCAAAAAATGTTTGGTAACAGGTGGCGCCGGGTTTATCGGGAGTCATTTGGTTGAGCGCCTACTCACTGATGGCCACCATGTTATCGTTGTCGATAATATGGTGGCGGGGACGCCAAACAACCTTGATGCTTTCAAGGGCGATCCCAGGCTACAGATCCAGGCCGATGATGTATCTGATTCTGATGCAATCAAACCTCTGTTTGAAGGGATTGACTGGGTATTTCACCTCGCCGCGATGGCCGATATTGTACCATCTATTGAAGACCCAATTAGTTACCATCGAGCCAATGTTGAGGGCACGATTACGGTGCTAGAACATGCACGTACCTATGGTATAGAGCGGTTTATTTATGCCGCGTCATCATCTGGATATGGCATGCCAGATATCTTTCCGACACCGGAGTCAGCGCCAGCCCAGCCCATGTATCCATATGCGCTCACAAAACACATTGGTGAGCAATATGTGATGCACTGGCAGGCGCTTTATGGACTGCCCGCCATCTCGCTGCGTATGTTCAATGTGTTTGGGCCGCGCCACCGCAGTGGTGGTACTTACGGCGCTGTTTTTGGTGTGTTTATGGCGCAAAAACTTGCTGGAAAACCCTTTACTGTTGTTGGAGATGGTGAACAGACACGTGATTTTACATACGTCACAGATGTTGCAGATGCTTTTGTGACCGCTGCGGCCTCTGATATTAGCGGCGAAATCTTTAACGTTGGGTCGGGCGGTACTTACAGCCTCAATCATCTTGTAGAACTTCTTGATGGCGAGGTTGAGTATATTCCAAAACGACCGGGAGAGCCCGACTGTACATTTGCGGACACGTCACGAATTGAAGAAGTTCTGGGATGGAAGGCTCACGTTCCTTTTGAAGAAGGGGTAAAAACGATGTTGGAACACATTGAAGGATGGCGCGGGGCGCCAGTATGGGACGGAAAAAACATTGCTGAAGCAACCGCTGATTGGTTTAAGTACCTGGGCCGATAGTAATCAAACCCAATTCTGAAAAATTACCCGATTCAGAACCCGTAATAACGGGAGCTAAGAGGCTGGAGAGACCTGTTCATATGCGCCAAGAAAAAGTGAAATCTATTTCAGAACTCGCTCAACTTACCAATTCCTTGCGACAGCAAGGGAAAACGATTGTTCTTGCTCATGGCGTATTTGATCTGGTCCATATGGGCCATGTGCGCCACTTTAAGGCGGCGCGCCAAGAGGGCGATGTATTGATAGTTACAATAACCGCAGACAAATTTGTCAATAAAGGCCCAGGACGACCAATATTCAACGATGTAATCCGATCAGAAATGTTGGCTGCAATTGAATGTGTCGATTACGTCGGTATCAGCCATAACCCGTCTTCAGAAATAATATTGGATAGCTTGCGCCCAAATGTATATGTAAAAGGGTCCGATTATGAAAACCCGGAAGATGACATTACCGGGAAAATCAAAGTTGAAAAAGACACCGTCGAACGACACGGTGGGCGTCTGGTGTTTACCAAGGACATTACCTTTAGCTCGTCGACGCTTATCAACAGCTTTCTTGATGTTTACGACCGACCACTTCAAGACTATCTGAATTCCCACCGTGACAATGACACAATTACAGAAATTTTGTCGTTGATAGAGCAGATCAGAGATTACCGGGTATTACTCGTAGGGGACTCGATCATCGACGAATACCTTTATGTGGAGCCGATGGGGAAGGCCGCCAAAGAAAATATTATCGCGACAAAATTTTGTAATCGCGAAGTTTTTGCCGGTGGCGTCTTTGCGGCGGCAAACCATGTGGCGAGTTTCTGCAAAGAGGTAGAAATTGTTACAGCGATTGGTGAAGATGATAGCTATGAAGATTTTATTCGTAGCCAACTAAAACCAAACGTTAAACTGACAGTCCTGCGACGACCGGATAAACCGACAACCAGGAAAACGCGGTATATTGACACCTCCTATACCCGCAAGCTGTTTGAGGTTTATTCGTTTGATGACGCGCCGCTCGAAGATAACCTTGAGGAGCAATTCCAAGATATCATCGATGAACGCGCTCCCAAATGTGATGTGACCATTGCAACGGATTTCGGGCATGGCCTGATTTCTCGTAACTCGATTGTTTTGCTTGGTCAAAAAGCAAAATTTTTAGCCGTCAATACTCAGACTAACAGCGCCAATCATGGGTTCAATCTTATTTCGAGATACCCAAAAGCCGATTTCGTTTGTATAGATGAACCGGAAGCCCGCATGGCTGTCCGAGACCGATTTAGTTCCATAGAGAGCGTTATATCGGAAGGCCTACCAAATCTGCTGAATTGTGAAAAATTCATTGTAACGCATGGTCGTTATGGGTGCGTAACATTTGAAGGTGCGGGCGCAATCTCCAATATTCCGGCATTTACTAAGACGGTCGTTGATACGGTTGGTGCTGGCGATGCCTTTCTTGCCGTTACGGCGCCGCTAGCGGCGGCGGGCGGGCGGATAGATATTGTCGGCTTTGTTGGGAATGCAGCAGGTGCCTTAAAAGTGGGTATTGTTGGGCACCGTCAATCGATCGAAAAGGTGTCTCTAGTCAAATTTGTGACAACGTTGCTAAAATAGCTTCTTGACCGGGAGCAATCTCGATCAAAACCTTTTTGGTTCCGGCGGCTTTATAAATACCATCAAAATATTAATGGTTGAAATCCACTCTAATCACTGTAGATAGAGGATCTAGCCTATTCTTTGAAATATATGTAAGCATTAGGATTTATTTGTGACAGGTTCTCTTTCATTAGACGGGCATAAACTGCTTTACCATCTTGATTCTGTCGCGAAATGGGAACGCGGGGACCAGATCCATCCGTTGTACTGCTCTCTAAGCCTTTCGGAGGCATGTAATCATAAATGTCTGTTTTGTGTTTATGATTACATAGACAGAACCAAAACCTATTTGGACCGGGATGCCGTTGATCGGTTTGTAACCGAACTCGCTGGAAGCGGTCTTAGGGCGGTTTATTTTTCGGGGGAGGGCGAGCCTCTGATGCATCCAAATGCAGTTGAAATTATCCAAAACACTAAAGCTCGAGGCGTCGATTGCGCCCTAAATTCCAATGGTTACTATTTAACCAGAGAAGTATCGCGGGAGCTGCTTCCACACCTAACGTATGCTCGGTTTAGCGTAAACGGATGTAGTCCTGAAAATTACAAACTAGTCCACCAAACGTCTGTAAAAGCGTATGACCGCGTCCTTAAAAATCTAACCGATGCCGTGGCGACCAGAAAAGATATGGGGTTGCAGACGACACTCGGTGCTCAATGCGTTATTTTGGGAGAAAACATACATTTGATTGCGAGTCTGGCGGAAGATCTGAAAAGGACGGGTATAGACTATCTCTCGCTCAAACCGTTTCTGCCTTATGAGATGGTTGATTATAGAACTGAAGTTGATCTTCAAGCTCCTGAGACAGTTGAGTGGCTAAAAGAGGCTGAGGCTGTAAGCGACGATAATTTCAAGGTCGTTATTCGGTGGGAATCAATTAATAAGATCGAGAAGAGGTCCTATGATAAATGCTTAAGTCATCCCTTTATGCTTGAGGTTGACGCGAAGGGCGAAATCTATTTGTGTGGGCCACTCTTGGGAATGGACGGTTTCTCCTATGGGAGCATTGTCGACAATTCGTTTGAAGAGATTTTACAAACCGAAAAGTACAAGAAAGCTATTGAAAAAATTGGCTGTGTAAATGTCCACAATTGCATGCCCAATTGCAGGAACGACGCGGTAAATAGATTTTTATGGGATTTGCGCCACCCTCCAGACCACATAAATTTCATCTGATTCGCCGTTTGTCGATTATCTATTCAATTACACCCCCCTACCTCATCGCATAAATGCCTCAGCTCGCAGCAAACGTATTTTATCTATTTAGCGAACTTCCGTTTCTTGAACGGTTTGATGCCGCCGCCGAGATGGGGTTTCAGGCTGTAGAATATCCCTACCCCTATCAGGTTCCCCTTGTTGAATCTCAAAAACACCTTGATACCAATGACTTGCAGGTCGCTTTTATTACAGCGCCTGTAGGAGATTGGCAAAACGGGGAACGTGGAATGGCTGCAATTCCTGGGCGTGAGAGCGAATTTAACGCGAGTATTGAGGAGGCAATCAAATATTCGATAGCGCTGAAGTGCAAAAACATTCATGTAATGGCTGGTTTTATCGGTTGCGAGATTTCGACAATGTCTGCCTTTAAAACTTTCGTTGCGAACCTCAATTTTGCGACCACACTTTGCGGAGACAATGGGCTTAAGGTTCTTATCGAACCAATCAATAACCAAGAACAACCAAATTATTTTGTTAGTAATATCGAACACGCATTGGAGACGATAGATCGCGTCGACAACGATAACATTGGGCTATTATATGATACGTATCATGGTGTTGTGAACGGAGAAGATCTTGATCGCACTTTGACGGCGTTTATTGATAAAATCGCTCACATTCAAGTTGCCGGGTTTCCAGGCAGAAATGAACCATCGAATGGCGATATCGATTACCCGACACTGTTCAACAAAATAGATGAACTCGGCTTCAGGGGGTGGGTTGGGTGCGAATACAACCCCCAATCCGAGACCTCCGCTGGTCTAGGCTGGGCCAAACCTTACGGAATTTTTGCGTCAGAACCATCAATCATGCAACGTGGCTTGGCCAACACCGGAATTTTGAAAAACGATGAGGAAATGACATGAAACTTACGTGCCCAACATGCGGGCCAAATGCCAGTCTATCCCTTCATTCCGAGAGGTCTGGTCATCGCTTGGTCGGATGTGCCGATTGCGGGTTGGTTTTCCTTGAAGATCGGATGGATGAGATTAACGATGAATTTTATTCGGATGCTGAGTCACAAGTTATCGAGCAGCGAGAGAATAAGGACAAAATCGAATACTGGAGCTATCCAGAATTTTTTGACAAATATGATTTTGTTTTTCGAAAGTTTTTTGCCGATAGATGGTGGGCCTTGCAGAAAGCTCGCCCAAACCCAGAACGCCTGCTTGATATTGGGTGCGGATATGGCTTTTTTCTGGATTTTGTCAAAGAAGAAATCCCGCATGTGAAAGGCCTCGAGCTCGACCCGCAGGTTGCACAATATGCGCGGGAGGCTAAGGGGTTGGACGTTTCCGGAATTAAGATTGAAAATTTTGAGCCTGACGAGCCTTACGATTGCATAACCATGTGTGATGTGCTCGAACATCTGCTTGACCCTGTCGGCATTCTTGAACGTTGCGGCGCCTGCCTTAACCCGAGCGGCGTCATCTACATTCAGGTTCCAAATCTCGTTGGATTTAAGCTGCCGCGCGGGCATGGTTGGGGGTTGCCACACCATATTTGGCAATTTGGACCGAACAGTCTTCGTAAACTGATCGAGGTGGCTGGGTTCGAAGTTATCGGGTGGTCTACGGGTGTGCTGGGTATCATCGGTGCCTATGAAAATGGTGGGCCGACGGTTGCCCAAAAGATCACCTGGGCGACGGCGCGTACGTTGAAACTGGGAAACCGGCTTGTGATGGTTGCCCGCAAACCGGCGTGAGTACGTAAGATAAAATCGAGTGTTGGAAATATTGAACAAGAAAGTCGCGCAATTTTTATTTCCATCATTATGTGTAAAATTCGCTTAGATGGGCTGCGGCCAAAGGAGTTGCCGAAATGAACGAAAAGATCGCGCAAGCGGATGCAGGCGTTGACAAGCTTTTTATGGATGGTACCAAACTGAATCGCCACCTTGATGAAGTTGTAAAATGGCAAAAAGGTGAGTGGTTTGCGCCAATTCATATGGAAATCAGCCTTGCTAATGTTTGTAATCAGAAATGCACTTTTTGTTATACGGCTTGGGCTCATGGGAAAAATATGATGTCCGAAGATATGGTGTGTGACCTTATACGAGAGGGCAAGCATCTGGGTATGAAAAGCGCACTGATAGCTGGTGAGGGAGAGCCAACAGCGAACCCCGCTTATGTCAAAGCGATTGAGACTGCTGGCGAGGTTGGCCTTGATATGGCTTTAAACACGAACGCTGTCAATTTAACCGAAGATGCCTTGTACCGAATTCTTCCGCATCTATCATGGACACGGTTTAGTGTTCAAGGGAGTAATAAGGAACGATACGCCGCCATTCATCAAGTGCCGGATCACCATTTTGACAAAGCGATGAGTAACATTCGCCGGGCGGCCGAAATTAAAAAGGAGTTAGACCTCGACGTAACCCTTGGTATGCAGCAGGTACTGATCAAAGAGAACGGTGAGGACGTATACAATACGGCTGAACTCGCGAAATCACTGGGCTGTGATTACTACGTGATTAAACCCTGCCATCCACATGGTAATACCGAGTTTGAAACGATCTCAAATTTGGTCAGCATGCATAAGGAGACCTTGGACCGAGTTGCGTCTCTTGAAGACAAGTCCTTTCGTGCAATCGTACGTTGGAATTTCCTGGCAGAGGCAGAGCAACACCGTTCCTATGATAAGTGCTTGGGCCTGCCCTTTATTATCCAAATAATGTCGGATGGGCGGATCATGACATGTTATCCACAGGCCGATCACCCGGAACATTGTTACGGCTCGCTGGAGGACTCTGGTCTTGAAGATATTCTGAAATCTGAGAAATTCGGCTGCACGTCAAATTGGGTAAAAGAAAATGTCGATGTTCACCAATGCATGCCAACTTGTCGTCAGCATAACGCCAACAAGTATCTGTGGTGGTTGGCAGAAGAAAAACCGTCACACTTTAATTTCATTTAGATATTAATTTACGATTGTCTGGGGGCAGTCAACGGTTCGTTCAGATTGAGTTGAGCGGTGCCGCGAAGGAGAATAGAAAATGACCGGTTCAGGTTTAGTTGAGCAGTTGAAAATTGGTAAAATTGTTTTTGTTGTGTGTCCATATGAGGGCGAAGTTGCTGATCGGGTGGTCAACAAGTTCTATAAACACAAAGTTGTTAAATACATGCCATTGGGCCTGTTAAGCGTAGCCGCCTGTATTCGTGACCGTGAGGTCGTTGTTATTGATGCAGCAAGTCGTGGATTGACTGTAGATGAGACCCTAGAAGAAATTGCAAAAGAAAAACCCCATATTTTAGGACTTTCTGCAGTGACCTACCGAGCCTGGGCGATGCGTGAAATTCTGCAACGTAGTGACGCACCCATCAAGATCGTCGGCGGACCGCATACTACTAGGAGCCATAATCTGATTATCGAACAGGGTGCTGATGCCGTGTTTGTTGGCGATGCAGAAAACACGATTCCAAAATGGTTGAAAGATGGATGTCCAAAGGGTGTTTTCTTTGGCGCGCCATCCGATCTTGATAAAACACCAATCCCGGCCCGGGAGTTAGTTGACCTCGAAGTTTATCGAATTAAGGATACCAGCGGGTTGTTGTTTGATGTGGGCGACCTGAGACTGCCCATGTACAGTTCTAAGGGTTGCCCGCAAAAATGCACGTACTGCGATGTGCAGCAAAAATCATATTACACAAAATCTCCCAGTAGAATCATTGATGAGTTCAATGCGTTGATCAATGATATTGGTGCGACCTCGATTCATATTCTGGACGACGCATTTAACATTAAAAAGGAACGCGTCGTCGAATTTTCTGAACTGTTGATGAATAGCGAGATTGAAATCGACTGGAGTATACGCGGTGTTGTCGAGATCAAGGAATACGTCATCAAGGCCCTTGCGGATGCAGGTCTGAAACGGTTTCACGTCGGCATTGAGCACCTTGATGATGATGTTCTATCGTATTTCAGAAAGGGCCATCGTTATAAACAGGTCGCGCAATTCTGTGAGCTCTGTGATAAGTACGGGATCACTATTCTCTCATACTTCATCTTGGGCGCGCCGGTTGAAACGTCCAAGTATCGTGAGAATCTACCCAATATGATCCGTGATCTTGGCATTAAAATTCCGTACTTTAATGTTCTAACACCGCTGTCAGAAACAGTCTTTTATGAAGAACAACTCAGGACTGGTACAATCAAAAATGATTTCTGGGCGGACTTCTGTAAGGACCCGGTCAAGAATTTTGTCGTCCCCTGTATTCGCTCAGAACAGGAAGAAGCGGAAATTCAAGCGGCCGTTAGCTCCTATATCGAAGAGTTCTCAGGGGTCGGTGCACCGAGCTCCTGATCAGAAAATTAAGAGAGCGGCGGAAAATTGAGATCACCCTAAAATCCTCGAGCGGCTCTGATTGCCGAAGATTTTTAGGGATTTAGTAAAAATGGAATGAAGATTTAGATTGAATGTCTGAAAAGATATTTGTTAGTGACTTGACGCATACGGCAATGGGTGTTTCTTCATTGAGTTTCCCTCTTGGTGCGTCGTTTGTGGCGAGCTATGCGCAAAAACAATTTTGCGATACTTGCGACTTTCAAGTCTTTAAGTTTCCAAATAATCTTTCCAGGGCAATCTATGAAGAGCGTCCGAAGGTAATTGGGTTTTCAAATTACTCATGGAACCTGGAGATAGGGTATGCGATTGCGGAATGGGCTAAGGGTCTAATCCCGGGATTGACGGTAATTTTCGGGGGGCCAAATTTTCCAGTTGACCCTGAAGAGCAGGCGGAGTTTTTAAAATCTTACCCGGCGATTGATTTCTATATTCAGAACGAGGGAGAAATTGCGTTTTCGCAAATTTTGGGTCATCTGATAGAGCATAATTTTGATTCGTCCGGGATCGTAGCCGGGCGACTAGAAATCACTAACTCTTGCTTTATCGCCGGCGGTGATTTGGTTATCGGAGAGGTCGAGAGAATTCTTGATGTTAACCAAATTCCTTCACCTTATTTATCAGGCTTGCTGGATAAATTTTTTGAAGACGGCCTTGCACCCATGATTGAAACTACACGTGGATGCCCGTTCCGCTGCACGTTTTGTTCGGATGGCATGGCAACTAAAAACCGGGTGGTGCGGTTTCACCCGGACAGGATTAGGGAAGAACTCTATTATATAGCAAACCATACGACGACAGTAGACGAACTGCATATTACTGACTTGAATTTCGGAATGTATAAGCAGGATTTGGTGACCGCTAAAGTCATTAAAGATATTCAGGCTGAATACGAATGGCCACTTTTAATTAAGGGCTCAGCTGGGAAAAACCAACCATCTCGCGTGATTGAAGCGGCATCGATGCTTAATGGATCATGGGTCATTGGATCATCTGTTCAATCGACCGATTCTGAAGTGCTAGCGAACGTAAAAAGATCCAACATTTCTGTGGATGCTTACAAGGAATTTATCCAGTTTGTAAACGAGCAAGGAGAGACTTCCCAGTCCTATTCAGAAATCATCCTGGGCCTCCCTGGCGATACGACAGAAAAACATTTTAACTCACTAAAAATGGGTATTGAAAACGGTGTTGATACATTGCGAATGTTTCAGGCAATGTTGTTGCTGGGAACGGATATGGCGTCTGGGAAGACGCGCGAAAACCATCATTTGAACACAAAATTCAGAATAATACCCGGCTGTATTGGGACCTATCAATTCGGTCTAGATACGCGCCGAGTAGCTGAGATTGAAGAGATCATTGTTGGAAATGCGACAATGTCATTTGAAGGATATAAATCCTGTCGAATAATGAATTTGTTTATTGAATCATATTACAATAACGGTTTATTTGAAGAATATTTTGATGTCCTTACAAATTTGGGTGTCGCACCGTTTGACATTCTTGTCGACCTTCATGGTCATTACACCGATCTGCCGCTGCCCATGACTGAAATCTTTAATAATTTTATTCGTGAAATGGTTGATGATTTGTTTGACTCCCATCAGAAAGCTAAAAATGTTGCGTTGGAGCCTGCCGAATTTAAAAAATTTGAATCAGGAGAACGCGGGGCAAACGAACTGTTGGAAAGCCGAGCTAAACTTTATTTAAAATTTCAAGACCTATCCAGTGTTCTTAATACAGCCGCGTTAAGAATTTTGTCACACCGCGGTCAACTAACAGCTGATATTGAAGAGTTTTTAAACGAATTGACAATATTTATTATGTGCAAAAAGGCGGAAGCATATAAGCAATGGGAAAATGAAGAAGTAGAGTTTTCGTACGATTTTATTGCATGTGAATTTAAGAATAAGCCTGCGATTGCAGGTAATATTCGTGCAAAAAAGAAAACCCGGTGCAGGTTTTTTCATACGCCAGAGCAAAACAGGCACATTGAAAATGCTATCTCCCTTTATGGCAACCACGCGGGTGGAATTGGTCGTTTGATTCAACGCAGCAATATGAGATTGATGTTTCGTAACGTTGAATCCATTCGATAATATCCAACTAATCTTTTCTTAAAATCTAATCACGTTAAATCAAAAATTGGGGCTGACCCAGATAACTACGTTAAATTCTTTTTAACCCACTGTTTTATAAGCCGTAATTGATCTTGTGGTTTGGGGTTGTTAAAACGCCACTCACATTCCTTCAAAAATAGTCCAAAATGCCACGGTACCCGACTCTTTTCATAAGGCCAATCCCACTAACGCTTTTCGCGGTATCTTTGGTTTGAATAGGGCGGTCATATAGTCGTGGATTTCCAGTTCAGACATTTTGACCATGGCTTTTCTGAATGCATTGAGTCTGAGGGCAAAGAGTGAGCGTTGCAATAGACCATGAGATTTGTGCCGGGGTGGTTTTATCCGGGCAAGCCAGAGACCCGCTTTATAGGCGAGGCAAAATGCGATGGCCAACACGCCCATCAAGGTGGCCAATTTGTGCGGGCTGGTCATGTGCGTATCTTCCAGCCCGAAGCCACGTGTTTTGAGGGTGACCTGCCCCCCTGAAATGTCCTCGCTTTTGAGTTAGTGTCCGTTCGACATTTGAAGGAGACGGAATATGAAGCGCAGCAGATTTTCAGAAGAGCAGATTATTGGGATTTTGAAGGAACATCAGGC
>Ga0316202_10001790_pt1 | contig 15627 bp, 14 predicted proteins | sample 3monrhotite_MG_FD_204934 | JGI IMG/M metagenome (GOLD analysis project Ga0316202, IMG submission 204934) | Microbial mat bacterial communities from mineral coupon in-situ incubated in ocean water Damariscotta River, Maine, United States -... | ecosystem: Environmental > Aquatic > Marine >... | reverse complement strand
CAGAATCGTCCCCAGAAGACTCCTCGGCCTCCCCCGCCTCCGACTTGGGCTTGATCAATGCGCCTGAGGCTTCTTCGCCCGCAGCTGGGTCCTCGCCCAGGATCGGCTTGGTGGGACGCGCGAAGCGGCGAGTGGCCTGCTTGTTTGCGCGGCGCTTGAGGACGTCGAGCTTGCCTTTGAGGCGATCGTCGAGGTCTTCGCGATCCTTGGCGTCCTCGATCATCTGGAGGGCCGCCTCAGCGTCGCCCTCCAGGTAGAGGGCCAAGGCGACCTTGTAGACCTCAGAGGCCTCGAGGGGTCCGTTCGCAGACTCTCCCTCGTCCGCGGCGACCTCGCCCGAAGTTGCCTCCTCTGAAGAAGAAGACTCGGGCGCCAACTCGGCTTCCGCCGAGTTCTCTACCGCGCCATCTACGGTCTCGTCCGCCATCGTTCCTCGCTGCCTTCCGGCTAGGGGGGGCAGTATAACCACCACCAAGGGACCCATGCAGCGAGCCGAAAAACTCCAGCTAGACCCCCAAGCCCCTTGTTCTCTGGAGCGCTCGTGCTAGTGGGGTGGAGGCCCGAGAGCGACTGGATCTGAAGCGCGTCGCGCTCGCCCCTGGGCCCAGGTCCTGAGTCCCTCGACCTGCTCCCGCATGGTGTGGGAGAGCGGGACGGTCTGCTCCACCGCCCCCAACAGATCCTCAGTCTCGGGCTCTCGCCGGCCATCCGCGAAGGCCTTGTAGAGGGCGACGATCACAGCCTCCTCTAGCTCGGCCCCAGAGAACCCCTCGGTCACGCCCGCGATCCGGTCGAGGTCGAAGGCGTCTGGATCGCGACCGCGCTTGGCCACGTGGATCGAGAGGATCGAGCGGCGCTCGTTGGTGTCGGGGAGGTCCACGAAGAAGATCTCGTCGAAGCGCCCCTTTCGGAGCAGCTCTGGCGGAAGGGCCGAGATGTCGTTGGCCGTGGCCACGACGTAGACGCCTGAGGTCGGACGCTCCTGGAGCCAGGTCGTGATCGTCGAGATCACGCGAGCCGTGGTCCCACCGTCACTCGCGGACGAAGACCGGGCCCCGGCCAGAGACTTCTCGAGTTCGTCGATCCAGAGCACGCAGGGCGCCAGAGAGTCCGCCAGGCGCAGCGCAGCTCGCGCGTTCTCCTCTGACTGACCCACCAGGCCCGCGAAGGCGCGGCCGACGTCGAAGCGCAGCAAGGGGAGGTTGTAGAAGCGCGCCACGGCTTTGGCCGAGAGGCTCTTGCCGCAGCCTTGAACGCCGATCAGACAGAGCCCGCGCGGGGCGGGGAGCCCGTAGGCGCGAGCTTCGGCGGTGAAGGCGTCGCGGCGAGCGGCCAAGAAGCTCTTCAAGCGAGCCAAGCCCCCGACCGAATCGAAGCCCTCCTCCCAACTCACGCACTCGAGCGCGCTCGATTTGCGCACCGTCTGCTCCTTCTCGCGGAGGACGAGGGGGATCGCCCGAGCGTCGAGCTCCCCGACCTCGCCCACGCTCAGGGCGAGGCTCTGCTCGAACTCGCGGAGGGTCATTCCCTGAGCGGAGCGCACGAGCTCGTCTCGCTCGCGCGGAGCGAGCGAGCTCGGGAGCTTGCCGCTAGCCAGGATCGCCTCGAGGTGCGCGTCGAGTTCGCTCCGCTGCGGCAGCGGAACGTCGACGACCGTGACCGCCTTCTGCAGCTCCTGGGGGAGGTTCAGGCGCGGCGCCAGGATCACGAGGGTGATCTTGCTCTTGAGGAGCTCCTCCGCGAGGTCACGCAGACGACGTCGGATCGCGTTCTTATCTAGGTAAGGGTGGAAGTCCTTGAGGACGTAGATCGCGCCCTGAGCCTTGCTGGCGTTGGAGTCGCGAGCCTCGCGCAGGATCCGTGCCAGGATCGCGGCCGGCTCGCGGACCCGGCGGTCCTCAGCCTCGCTCTTGCCAGCTTGGAGGAGCGCCACGTTCTGGGCCCCCTCTGTCTCCGTCCAGACGTGACAACGCTTGCGCTGAGCTATGGCGACCTGCTCGATCTCGCTCACCACGCGACCCTCTTCCCAGGTCACGAGGTAGAGGATCGGAACCCGCGCGCAGACGTAGCTCTGGATCTGACGACCCAGGGGACTGAGGGTGGCTTTGGGGGAGGGCTTGGAGCGGGTCTTGGCCCGTCCGCTGGTGCTGCGCTGGCTGGCGGCGCGCCCGCTCGCGGAGCGCCCGCTCATTCAGCCTCCGGCTCTTTGCCGCCTAGGGCTATCGCGATCCGCTGAGCCCAGGCCTCGTATTGCGGCGTCGCCCGGGGGAAGGTCTCGAAGCGGTAGCCGGCGAAGTTCTCGATCCGGTCCGCAGCCCCCAGGTGAACCCGCCGCGCCACGACGAAGCGCAGCTCATGGTCGTAGTGTCCGTCTTCTTTTCGCACGTAGCCCTCCCCTACCAGGAGGGCTCGCAGCCGCGTCCCCTCCAGCAGGATCTCCACGACGCGAGGGTCGAGGCGGAGTGTCGCCTTGATCGCGCGCTCCTCTGGCATCAGCACAGCTTGGACCTTGCCGCGGAACTTACGCAGCTCGATCTCGCTGTTGGCCGGCGGCTCGTCCTCTCCCTTCTTGACCGCGAGACCATGCTCGGCAGTCAAGGCGTCGCCCATCCGCTCGACCTGAGCGTCGGAGAGCTCGGCCGAGAGGGTCCAGCCGAGGGCACGAACTGGAGTCCGCGGAAAGGCGGCCGCGAAAGACTCGGGGTCGGCGGCAGGAGAGGCTGGACAGAGGCGCGCTCGTCCGCGATCGGCGACGAAGGCTTGGATGGCTTCGCGGTCGAAGTCGTAGTGCCCCTCCCCGTCGACGAATCCGAACCGCGTCAGATGCCGGCGCTCGCCAGTGTCGAGGTCCCAGGTCCCCGGAGTGATCCGGATCTGGGCTCCTGGGCAGCCGACGAAGCGGACCGCCTTGCGCGCGTCTCGGTCGCCGAGCCCGCCGCGGCAGGTCGCGTCCTCGCGGAGGAAGCCAGCGCACCACAGGACCTCGTGGACCTCGCGGTGGGCCACTACATGACCGCGGAGGTAGCAGGTGACCTGCTCCTTCCAGGGCTGAAGCGCGGTCAGCGCTTCCCAGGCGTCCTTGACCTCCGACGCCCGGAACAGGTTCCGGTAGCGAATCTTGCCGCCGGGCTCTAGGAGCTCTTGGAACTTGCCGAGCTCACGCAATGTCGGCAGACGACGCAAAAACTTGTCGCGCGCCAAGACGCCGTATTCCAGCGCGAGATACCAGCCGCGGTCTGCCCACTTCTGCGGTTCGGCTGCAGGGGCGTCGGAGGCGGCGGGGGCGTCGGGGGATACTGAAGCGTCGCTCATGAGCGGTCGAGCTCCTCCTGGAGGAGTGGGATCAGGGACTCACGCGCTAGCGTCAGCATGTCCGTGGGGTCGAGGAGCCCGGTCGCGAGCTCGAGGCAGGCGCCGAAGGCGCCCTCGACCTCGGGCTCTGAGGCCAGGCTGACTTGGATCGCGCGGGCGGCCAGAGCAGCCGCTCGGCCAGAGGGGGAGATCTCGCCAGTCCTCTGCGAGCTCGGTGGGCGCTCGCTGAGGCCGACCTGAATCGCGTGATCCGAGAGGCGGCGGCGCTCTTCCCCTGGACGAGCGTAGCTCTCGAGGAGCTCGCGCCCGAGGCGGCCGGACTCGCCCCGGCCCCAGGTCTCGAGCGCTGCGGCCGCGAGGGCCTGCGAGGCGCGCAGCGCAGGCTCCTGCCCGAAGCGCCCAGCTGCGGCGAGGTCCGGAGGCTCTTCGCTGGCGAGGATCTCGCGTGCGGTTGACCAGTCCAAGAGCGCGCCCAGACGCAGCCAGCGCTCGACGCGCGCCCGCTCCTCCTCGACCGCCACGCGCCAGCGAGCACGCAGTCGCCCCGTCCAGCCTTCACGGCTGGGATCGGACTCGCGCTCCTGCTCGCGGAGCGCGCGGTCTCGTCCAGAGGGGGTTCGATCCACGGGCCTAGTCTCGCCACCAAGAGCCTTCAGGGCCACCGTCGCCGTGTCCCGAGCCCAGGCTTTCTGGGCGAGATCGGGCTGGAGAACACGCTACACTCCCCCCCGCTGGCCGTCCCGCTGGCTCGTCAGTCGAAGGAAGCTCCCCATGACCTCACTCCGCGCTCCCCTCTTTTCCTCGCTCCTAGGCCCCTCTCTCGTTGGCTTGGCCCTCTTGGGAGCCGGCGGCCTCGCCACAGCCGACGACGACCTCCCCTCGGTCGGGACCGACAGCCCCCTCGATCAATACGTCCGCAAAGAGCAGCCGACCTATGCCTGGTCGGTGACCAAGACAGAGACGCGCCCCGGCGGGATCAAGGTCGTCCGCTTCGCGTTGACCAGTCAGACCTGGCGAGGAATCGCTTGGAAGCACCGCCTGAACCTGGTCGTCCCGACGGCCGCGAAGGGCGAGCGCGCTCGCCCCAAGCACGCGGTCCTCTTGATCACAGGCACCGGCGGCGAGGAGGAGCACCTCATGATCGTCTCGGGCCTGGCGGCCCGGCTCGGGGTCCCCATCGCGGTCCTCCACGACACCCCCAACCAGCCCTTGTTCCGCAAGGAGACTGGCCGGCGCATGAAGGAGGACGCGCTGATCGCCTACTCCTTCGTGAAGTTCGTCGAGACCGGCGAGAAGGACTGGCCTCTCCTCTTCCCCATGGTCCGGAGCGCGGTCTCGGCCATGAACGCCCTCGGCGAATACAGCGGTCAGCAGCGCGGCGACTGGGGCTTCGGCCGCCTCGAGCGCTTCGTCACCACCGGCGCCAGCAAGCGCGGCTGGACGACCTGGCTCTCAGGCGTCGTCGACGAGCGCGTGATCGGGATCGCGCCCATCGTCTACGACAACCTGAACATGCAAAAGCAGCTCGCGCTCCACCACCAGACCTGGGGCAAGCCCAGCCCCTCGATCCACGACTACACCGACGCGGGCCTGATGAAGCTCCTCAAGACCCCCCGCGGCAAGCAGCTGATGCGGATGGTCGACCCCTATGCCTTCCGAGATCGAATCAAGGTCCCGACCATGGCCATGATCGGCACCAACGACACCTACTGGCCGCTGCAGGCCATAAACGTCTATCGCCACGACCTCAACACCCACCTCCACGCCCACTACGTCCCCAACGCTGGCCACTCGGCTGGGCTGAGCGTCGTGGCCGCTGTGGCCGGGTTCTTTGATCACGTCACCAAGCGGACCCCCGCGCTCCCTGAGGTCCGGCTCTCGATCCGGCCTCGTCAAAAGGCGACCTTTAGCGCGTTCGGCGAGGGCAAGGTTCGGATCCAGGCTGTCCGGCTCTGGGGCAGCCACGTCCCTAACAAGGACTTCACCAAGTCCAAGTGGACCCGAGTCGCCGGCGTCAAGACGGGCCTCGGCTGGGAGGCGACGCTCCCCGCCGCGACCGTCAAGGACTCGGGTCAGGCCGCCTTCATAGGCGAGTTCGAGCTCCGTGACAGCTCAGGCGAGCGCTTCATGATCCACTCGGCCGCTCAGGTCTGGGACCTCCGCCCCGGCCCCTCCCAGAAATAGTCGCCTCGCGACAAAATGGAGGCGCCGGTGGGCGTTCGGATCACGGCCTATCGCAAGGGCGCGACCTCGGTAGAGATCTTGGAGACCACGGCCCAAGCCAAGGAGGCCTTGGCTGAGGAGGGGGCTGTCCTCTGGGTCGACCTCCACGGCCGCAGCGAGTTCTCGGACGAGCTCCTGCGCGAGGTGTTTGGCTTTCACCCCCTCGCCGTCGAGGACGTCTACAAGGAGAACCACCGCCCCAAGGTCGAAGACTACGACCGCTACCTCTACTTGATCCTGCGGGGCGTCAGCGACTCTGGTCAGCTGGAGAGCGTCCAGACCGAGGAGATGGACCTCTTCTTGGGCAAGGACTTCGTCGTCACCCACCACTCCTCGCCCATGGCCACCGTCGACTGCGCCGTCGACCAGCTCCTGCAAGACGTCCGCCCGCTCAGCCGCGGCCCCGCCTTCTTGGCGCACGCCTTGATCGACCGCATGGTCGATCGCTTCCTCCCCCTCGGAAATCGCGTGATCAACGAGGTGGATCGGCTCGAGGCGGCGACCCTGGCCGGCGAGGACGAGCTGGCCAGGATCGTCGTCCTCAAGGGCTCGATTCACCGCCTCCGCCGCCTCGTCGCGAGTCAGCGAGACGTCGTGGCGCGCCTGGCGCGGGCCGAATTCGACGAGATCCCAGTCGAGGCCAAGCCCTTCTTCCGTGACGTCCATGAGCACTTGGCCCACCTGACCGAGACCCTCGAGCACGAGCGGGTCGAGCTGAACTCCGTATTCGACGCCTTCCACTCGCTCTCGGCTCACCGGATGAACGAGATCATGAAGGTCCTGACCCTGATCTCCACGATCATGCTCCCGCTGACCTTCCTGGCTGGCGTCTACGGGATGAACTTCAAGCACATGCCTGAGCTGGAGTCGAAGTACGGCTACCCGATCCTGTGGGGCGTCATGATCTTCATGAGCGCCGTGATGGTGATCTACTTCCGCCGCCGCAAGTGGCTCTGAGGGGGACGTGAATCGCCCCTCGAGTCGTCCCTCGAGGACTCCGAAAGACCCAGTCTTGACGGAGCCCGAGCCCGCGGCGGACCTCTCGAGCGCCAAGGAGGCGCTCAAGGCCGCCGCAGCTCAGCTCGGCTTCGCGCCCGTCGGGGTGGCGGCCCCCGAGCTCCCCGCTCAGGAGCTCGAGCGCTTCTCGGCTTGGTTGGCCGCGAATCACTACGGGCGCATGGACTGGATCGCACGTGAGCCTGAGGCCCGCGCCGACGCCCGCCAGCTCCTCCCGAACGCGGGCGCGGTGTTGATGCTCGGGCTCCCCTATGAGGCCCAGACCGACCCCCTACCGCGCGACGCGCGGGGTTGGGTCGCGGCCTACGCTCAGGCCCCCCTCGACTACCACCGCGTGTTCGCCGCCCGCCTCGAAGCCCTGGCCGGATATTGGCGAGCCCTCGTCCCCGGCGCCGAGGCTCGGCGACTCTGCGACACGAGCCCCTTCCTGGAGCGCGCCTTCGCCCACGCCGCGGGGCTCGGCTTTTGGGGCAAGAACACGAACCTGATCCACGCTCGGCGAGGCTCGACCTTCTTCCTAGGCGGGCTGATCGTGGACCGCCCCCTCGCTCCCGACGGCCCAGATCCCCTCGCGAGCTGCGGGAGCTGCACCCGCTGCCTCGAGGTGTGCCCGACCGACGCCTTCCCCGAGCCCTACGTCTTAGACGCCAGCCGCTGTATCTCCTACCTGACCATCGAGCACCGCGGCCCCTACCCCGAGGAGCTCCGCGAAGGCGTCGGCCAGCACGTGTTCGGCTGCGACCTCTGCCAGGCCATATGCCCCTGGAACGAGCGCTTCGGAGCGGAGCCAGACGCCGAGCTGGCGCCCGACGTCGCTCGACGACACCCACCCCTGCTCGAGCTCTACGAGGAGGCTAGGCAGAGCTTCAAGCGCTTGGCCCGGGGCACGCCTTGGTATCGGGCCGGCAAGACGAGCTTCCTGCGAAACCTGGCGACCGCCATGGGCAACGCCAGCGACCCGGCCCTCGACGCGCCGCTCACCGAGCTCGCGGAGCACGAAGACCCGGCCGTCGCCGAGCACGCTCGCTGGGCTCAGGCGCGCCGGGGGGGCTCTGGACAGGCAGGGGCGGGTTCGACCTAAGGGCCAGGCTCGATCCGGATTCGATTGCGGTAGGTCCCCGCGGCGTGCCCCACGCTGTCCCAACCGCGGCCCACAGAAGTCGCCGCGTAGCTGGCTGAGATCCAGATCCCGGTCCCGCCCTCTTGGCGCCAAAACTCGATGGCGTTCTCAGGGAGGCCCCAGCCGGCTGTGGGAGAACGCTGCAGGCTGACTTGCCCTGACCAATCCTGGAGGGTCAGGCGAACGAGGGTCGTCTCGTCGCAGCCGATCGTGAGCCCTAGCGAGGCGCTGGCCTCGACCACGTCCAATGTCTTGAAGGGACCCTTTTCGGCGCTGCTGGCCTCGACGATCTCTAAACGCCCATCCTCCCGGAGCGTCGCGAAGCGCGTGGGGCGGCCGACCGGGTAGTCATGAGCCAAGACCTCCTGCGCCTCGGAGTCGCCGAAGCGAATCCACCAACGCCCTCGCGGGCCGTGGACGTGCGCTGCCCAGGCGTGGTTGAGGTGCGAGTAGACGGGGGTCGCCAGCGTCCGGCGGGACTCCACCGCCAGCTGGGTGGCCGAGAGGCGCTGGAGCTGAACTACACCGGGTCGCACTCCCGCGAAGGCGCACTGGACGAGGCCCTCTTTGCGCCCAACCCGCTCGAGGAGGAAGGGCAGCTGCCGGTGCGCCGCTCTCCCCGCGAGGATCGTCCAGGCCCGATCCGGCGAGCGGGAACGGAAGCGAAGGACGGGGTCAAGCTCGAGGCGAGCGCCACCGGGCAGCCCCAAACGCACCCAGCCTGCGCCGTCCACGCTGGCTCCAGCCACCGGCCCCAGGGCTCCACGCGGGAGCTCCGGTAGGGGAGGCGGGTTCCCAGGTCGCGTCCCTGGATCGGCACCGCGTCGCGCGTGGACTTGTTGCGCACCGAGGAGCGCGCCACAAACCAGACAGGCGAGCCAGAGGCGGCCCCTCCCTCGCCCAGCGAGCCCGAGCCCCAAGGCCGCCCAGGCCAGGCCGGCGAGGGCTGCCACGAGGGCCCTCGGTCCCGTCACCGGAAACACGAGGGGCAAGGCGAGAGCGACCCCGAGCCACACGCCAACCCACACTGAAGCGGCCCCTTGGAGGGGGCCCTTTCGATTGCGAGCAGCGCCGACCCACCCCGCCAGCGAGGCGGCGAGCAAGGCAGCCAGGCCAGGCCCATTGGCCCAGGCCAAGGGATCGCTGAGGCTGAAGCCGTGGGGTAGGAGGAACCAAGCCAGCCCGGCTCCAACGCCCTGCCCAAAGAGGAGCGCCCTCGCGCCGCGTACGCGGCAGCTTGGGCGCGACACCTTCTAGCGGCCGAAGACCTTGTCGAGGGCTCCGCTGGCCTTCTTGGTTGCCTTGTTGGCGGCCTTCTTGCCGCCGGTCGCGGCCTTGTCGGCGGTGTTGGCGGTCCGCTCGCCGACGGTCTTGCCGCTCTCGGCCGCGCCGTCTATGGCGTTGCCCGCGGTGTTCGCCGAGCGATCGAGGACGGTCTTGCCGCTCTCGGCGGCGCTGTCGACGGCGTCGCTGGTCATGGTCTTGGCCTGATCAACGGTGCCGGTCTTGGTCTCGGGCTTCTTGGGCGAGGGGCAGCCCGTCAGGGCCAGGGCCGCGAGGGCGAAGGGGAGCAAACGCTTCATTGGGACCTCCGAGGTCGAACTGAGGGGTCTCGCGCCTAGGCGCAAGGTGGAAGGGGGCGCGCCGCCGCGAAGGCGACCTCACAGAGCTGAGCGGCCTCGGCGAGGTCGCTCGCGGCGCGGAGGAGCTGGCGTTGGTCCTTGGCCTCTTCGAGGACCTGAACGAAGAGCATGGGTCGGCCGGCCTCGATCCGCGCGGCGAGGTCGAAGAGCTCCTGTCGCCCAACGACGTATCCGCGGAGCCGGGCCCAGAGCACGACCACGAAGCGGAAGCGCTTGTCGTCGATAAGGAGTCGCTTGACGACGCTTGGCCAGCGCTGGGAGAACACGCGCGGGGCGAACTCGCCCAGGCGGCGGTCGAACTCCTGGAGCGGGAGCGGCATCTCGGGGTTGCCCAGGCGGTGCACGAGCTCGAGCTGACCGTCGAGGTGCCCGAGCATTGTTCGCGCGGAGGTTCGCGAGAGCCGGACCGTGCGCCGGGCGCACTCGCGCGCGCAGGCCCCGCCCCGGCCGGCCGCCAGGAGCTCGCCTGCTAGGAGCGCGTCGTCGGCGAGGAAGCCGTGCTCGCGCAGCCCGTAGACCTCGTAGAGCTGACGAGCGACCAGGCGCCCGAGGAGCTCTGGGCCGCGCTCGCCCTTGGACTCGCGGTAGGCCGTGGCTTGGGCGCTGAGGCCTTCGCCCTCCGCGCCTTGGTCCCGCAAGGTCGCGCTGAGGGCCTCTGCCAGCTCGGCGCGGACAGAGGCGTCGCCGGTCTTGATATCGCCGCCGGCCAGGGCACCCGCGGTCAGGAGGCCGAAGAGCCCCAGGGCGTCAGCGTCTTCGCTGAGCTTCGTCCAGCCCGCCGTCGAGAGCACGTCGCCCTCGGCGTGCCCCTGGGCGAACTCCAGCCAACCAGTCGTCGTCTCGTCTGCCTTCACAGCGCGCCATGGTATGCGGGGCGCGGGGCAATGTCTCGCCTCTCCGAGCCACTTGCCTTCGGAGCAGGAGTCACCATGATCGCGTCTGGACTGGAGGCAAGAATGCAAACCCTCGCACGCAATCAGGACGGAGCATGGATCGCTGAGAGCACGGCTGAGGGGAACGCCCTGCGGTTCTACTTCACGCGGCCCGCGCCCTTCGCGGCACAAGTCAAAGCCAGCCTGATCGGCGCCTGCGCTGGAGCCTTGGTCTTCGCGGGACTCTTCGCGATCAGCTGGCTCCTTCCCCTAGGGACGCTGAGAGACATGTTCGGCGCTCAAACGATCGCTCGCACCATGCAGGCGCTCTGGATCGGGGGCCTCCCCGCGACCTTCTTCGTAAGCAGAGAGCGTTGGCTCTCGCGACGCTACGGCTCCTGCCTCCTGGGCCCAGAGGGCTTTCATCGCACCGACGGAACCCTCTCGATCCCCCTCGACCGAGTCCTCGGGTCACGACGCACCGAGGCTGGTGTTCTCGTTCGCCGAACCGGGAGCGCCATGGCCCTCGCGTTTAGCCCCGAGGTGCTGGTCCCAGCCGACACCCCTGAGGAGTTCGAGCTCGCCACAAGCCTCCTCAAGGGGGTCGCGCCCTCGTCCGGCTCCTACGTTCTAGAGACCCAGCGCGCCGACGAGCCCCGCGCCTAGGCGAAGGAGCAGCGCGGCGCTCTCTCAGCTACTTGGCCGCGCTCGGCGAGAGGAAGTAGGCCAGGATCACCTGGACCACGATCGCGCCCGAGCCGAGGGACTCGACGGCGTCGCGGAGGGCCTCGCTCAAGAGCGGCGACTCGACGCCCAACACGAGGGTCGCGAGCAGGGCGACGTAGGGCAGCACCAGCGCGATCGAGCCCACGTTGCGCGCCAGTCGGTCGCTGCCGTCGTTGGTTCGGAACTGGGTCCAGAGGTAGGCGCCAAGGCTCAGGAACACGACCAAGGCCGGATACCAGCGCAAGACGCGCGCGCTCCAGGGCGCTCCGGGCCAGGCCTCGAGGTCGAGCACCTCCTTGGCGCCCAGGACCGTCACGACCGCGCAGGCCAAAGGCAGGAGCACGAAGAGCCAGCCGCCAACGTTCCAGCCGATCGCCTCGCGCATTCGACCGAGCCCGGTCTGCATGCAGCTCCAGCCGAGGAGGCTCGACGCCACGAGGGCCAGGGTCATGTAGACCGGCATGTTGCTCGGCGTGAGGAAGCTCGGCCAGCGCTCGTGAGGAATCACGAGCATGCTCATGCAAGCCACGAGCGCTGTCATGCCGACGGCTCCGGTCAGGAAGGCCACCGGCAGGAGGAGCTTGTTGATCAACTCCCGCAGCGCTTGGATCGCGGTCAAGGGCACGACCGCGACGCGGGCCATGTCCGTGATCTTGGTCTGCTTCTTGGTCTTGCGTCCCACCCCTCCTAGATAGCACGCAGGCCTGACCCTCGACAGGGATCGAGTTGGACTTCGCCGCAACCCCTGGCAGGCACAGCTCTCTCTGAGGTCGAGAGGCGCCCCCTCAGCGGAGGTGGATCACGCTCCCCAGCTGAACTCCACGCACGATCACCCTGGCCGGGCTGGAGGTCTCGAAGCGAACGCGCTGGTCTCCGAGCTTTGGGTTCTTGGGGTTCGCCGGCGTCGCGTAGAAGGCGTCGCCCATGGGAACCCAGAGCTGTCCCGGATCCCCGAGATAGACGCTCTTCGTGTCTGCCGCCAGATCCAGGGCGACGGGAGCTCGCGAGCTCTCGAAGCCCCTCAGCTCGAAGAGCCCGATCTGCGGCCTCGTCACCAGGTAGCGAGCGGGCAAGGAGTCGGCCCAGTCCGCGCTGGGGTTCTCGTGACCCTCCTTGACCTTGAAGGTATCCGAATCGGAGACCTGGTTATGCCAGCGAAGGACATACTTCAGGACGATCTCTCGGCCCCGCTTCGATCGGACGACGCTCCTCACCTCCACCCATTGATAGCGCTCCACGATCCGGCGGAGGTGAGCTCCGGAAGTCTTGACGCCGAAGTCATTGTCGTAGAGCACCTCCTGACCCTCGACCACACCTGCCAGGGTCACCCTCTTCCCTTCATGCGCAGGGTCGACGCGCTCAGGCGAGAGGGAGGTCGGGGGCCCCTCGATCGCCTTGAGTGCCCTCCGAGCTGCCTGCGCCGCTTTGGGCTCGAGGCCTGCAGCGAGCTTGCGAAGCCGAGGAATGGCAGGGCTGGACTTGGCTCCGATGCCCCCCAGGGCGTCGATCGCAGCCACGATCAGGCGGGAGTCAGTCGCCGTCGTCAGGGTCTGGATCAAGGAGGGGACTGCCCGAGCAGCCCTCGGCCCCAGTTTGCCCAGACTTCGGGCCGCGCGGACCCTCTTTAGGACGGGATCAAGCTCTTCGATCAGACGCCGCACTTCGGCGTCGGGCACGCCCTGGCCGGGCGCTAACCCGCTCAGAGAGAGGATCATCACGAGCGCTCCCGCCGTGCTCGCAAGCGTCCTCGAAGTCGTGAAAGGCATGAGCGGCTCCTCTTTCTGAGCCCCACCTAATGCGAATCCTTAACCGCTCCTGCCTCTCCAGTTCGCAAGACTTAGGACACCAAGCGAGACGATCCGCAACTCACATTCGGCTGGCTGTCGAGGTCTCGACGGAAAACAGAGCGCCCACACGCAGCGAGGCCAGGAGCGTGAGCCCCTGGCCTCGAGCGCAGACTCGCTGTAGTCCGGCCCAGTTAGTCCATGGCGAGCGAGCGGCCCGTCGAGCCCAGGACCTCGAACGCGCGCTGGAGGCGCTCGACGAGGCCTTGCTCGCCCTTGCGGAGCCAAGCCCGGGGGTCGTATTGCTTCTTGTAGGGGGTCCCGGTCTCGGGATCGAGCTGGTGGGTGAAGGCCTTCGAGTTCTCTTGAACGTAGGCCCCGACGGGCTTGGCGAACGCGAACTGGGTGTCCGTGTCGATGTTCATCTTGAACACGCCGTATTCGACGGCCTCCTTGATCTTGCTCTCCTCCGACCCGCTCCCGCCGTGGAACACGAGGTCGAGGGGGTTGGGGCCGGTCCCGCAGGTCTCGGCGACGAGGAGCTGGCTGTTCTTGAGGATCTCCGGGCGGAGCTTGACGTTGCCCGGCTTGTAGACGCCGTGCACGTTGCCGAAGGAGGCCGCCGTCGAGAAGTGCCCGATCGGGCTCAGCTTCTGCCAAGCCTGGAGCACGTCGGCCGGCTGGGTGTAGAGGTGGCTGTTGTCGGCTGAGGTGTCGACGTCGTGGCCAACCCCGTCTTCCTCGCCGCCGGTCACGCCGAGCTCGATCTCGATCGACATTCCGATCTTGGTCGCGCGCTCGAGGATCCGCGCCGACTCGCTGAGGTTGAACTCGATGGACTCCGCGCTCAGGTCGAGCATGTGCGACGAGTAGAGGGGCTTGCCGTTCTTCTCGAAGTAAGCCTCGCCGTGGCCGATCAGGGCCTCGACCCAGGGGATCAGCTTCTTGTTGGCGTGGTCGGTGTGGAGCACGACGCAGACGCCGTAGTGCTCGGCCAAGAGGTGCACGTGCTGCGCCGCCGAGACCGCGCCCAGGACCTTGGCCGTGCCCGCGTCGGGCATCCCCTTGCCCGCGTAGTACTGCGCGCCGCCGTTGCTGAGCTGGACGATCACGTCCGATTTGGCCAGGGCGGCCGCCTCCAGCACAGCGTTGATCGAGTTCGTCCCGACCACGTTCACGGCGGGGAAGGCGTAGGCGCCCTCGCGAGCAGCCGTCAGCAGGGTCTTGTATTCCTCGCCGCTAACGACGCCAGGCTTCAGAGTGGACATGGGGATCTCTCCTCGGGGTTGGGTGGCGAGGAGGATAACCGAGCCGGCGAGCCAGAGGGAGCCGGCCTGAAGCCCTTTGCTGGTAGGGGATCGGGGTCAGCCGCTGCGCACGGTGTTAGCCTCGGCCGGAGGGGCAGCTTGACCGACGAGAGACTGAGACGGCTTGCTCGCGAGAGAGGCGAATGCTCCCGCGAAGATCTCGTTTCGCTCTTGCGTAGAGCCGAACGTGCGGGTGACTGGACCGCCCTGCAGGAGACCTACTTCTTTCTCTGCCAACTAGACCCGACGGGTGCGCTTGATTACTTGACTTGGCGGATCAGCACCGGTGCACTTACCCAGGAGCGAATCGAGTTGGCTGCCCACTGTGGGCACCCTCCTGCAGCCTTGGTCACCTGGCGCCGCTACGCGGCCGAGGACGGCTTGGGATCTTGGGTAGCGTCGCTCCGCCTGCCCCAGATCGGCGAGGCCACCGCGCCAGCGAGCCGGTTGGCCTTGGTTCTGACGGTCGAGTGGATCCTTGAGTCCGACCCTCACGACGCCTGGCGTCGCGTCACGAACTCGCTGTGGGGAGCCTGGAGATCTCTGCCCATGAACACCCTCGATCAGGAAACCAGGACTCTCCTAAAGACGGTCCCCCTAACGTCCCCCCGCGACAACGCGCTCTGGACACTCGCCACGATGATCTCGCAATCTAGGACCTATCCCGCGGGCGTCGAGAGAGAGATCTGCAGGGCAATTGAGACGCTGGAGTTGAGCGAGCGCTCCCTGCTCCGACACCTGCGTGGCCACCTCGCGCTCTGGGCGCTCAACCTCGACAGCGACGAGTCCTGGCGCGTCGCCAGGAAGCTCAATGAGTCTGAGCTGACCAGCCTTCTCGGGTCTCAAATCCCCTCCTAGGAGCACCGATCCCTAGCGGCCCCTTCTCTACCTGACCCCGTCCGGCCAACGCTGGCTAGAGCTCAGCGAAGCCCCCGCCATTGACCGCCGCCGCCTTGAGGGCCTCCAGACCAGCGCGCACGCCCCGGACTTCGATCCCCGCCGCGCGAAGCTTGGAGGTGTCGAGGGCCGCCGAGAGCGGTCGAGCTGCCTTTTGGCCGAGCTCGGAGGTCGGGAGGTATTCCACCGCGCCGGGGTCGAGGTCGAACACCGCGCAAGCCTCGCGTGTGAAGTCCGCGCGGGACAATGCGTCGGGCCCGGTGACGTGCCAGATTCCGTTGGCGCCCATTTCGACCAGCGAGAGGGTCGCCGCGGCCACGTCAGGGCTGTAGCTCGGGCAAGCGACCTGGTCGGTTGGGACCCGGAAAGGCTGACCGGCCCGGAGGCGCCGCACGAGCTGGTAGACGAAGTTCTTGCCCTGGGCCTCAGGCCCATAGACCGTGCTCGTGCGGAGACAAAGCGCGGCGAGTCCCAGTTCGCTCAAGCCCTCCTCGAGAGCGAGCTTGGCCTTGCCATACACGTTGAGCGGGTTGGTCGAGTCGGCCTCGCTGTAGGGTCCGGCCTCGCCGTCGAACACGTAGTCCGTGGAGTAGGTCACGAAGCGAGCCCCACCCTCGGCGGCCAGACGCGCCAGGTGCAGCGGGTGCTCGCAGTTGCGGCGGAAGGAGGCGGCGGGGTCGTCCTCGTTGCCGTCAACCCAAGTCCAACCAGCGGCCAAGATCACGA
>Ga0316202_10001789_pt1 | contig 15629 bp, 10 predicted proteins | sample 3monrhotite_MG_FD_204934 | JGI IMG/M metagenome (GOLD analysis project Ga0316202, IMG submission 204934) | Microbial mat bacterial communities from mineral coupon in-situ incubated in ocean water Damariscotta River, Maine, United States -... | ecosystem: Environmental > Aquatic > Marine >... | reverse complement strand
ATCTTCAAGCGCTTCTTTAAGTTGATTACGTGCTCTGAACAATCGAGTCATTACAGTATTTTTATTTAAATCTAATTGCTGAGCGATTTCTTCACCGCTATAGCCACCGAGAACTTGTAATACTAAAGGCTCTCGATATTCTTCTGGCAATTGGGAAATTTTGTCGCGTAATAGTTGATTTTCCATGTCTTGCTCATTGCCTATTGCATGTGTGTCGGCAATTGACATTTCATCATATTCAGACATTTCAAAACGTTTTCGCTCAAAACGACGAGCATTTTCACGTCGTAAGATTGTGATCAACCATGACTTAGCCGCCTTTTCATCCTTTAAAGAATCTAAAGCCCGCCATGCCCTTAAAAAAGTTTCTTGCACTAAGTCTTCAGCTATATGTTTGTCGTGACACAACCAATACCCATAACGAAAAAGATCACCATGTAATGCTCTAACTAATGCTTCGTATCTAACTTGTTTACTTGCCATGTTGTTAGAGACCTGAACTTTGTCAGATTTATTTCCAAATATTTTTTTTATCATGGATAACCGTATTAAATTGTCTGTTCAATGCTTAAATGACAGCCATTAAGGATTTAAATTTATCTTATTTCGGTGATTTTTGTCGAGCTGCTTAGTTTTAGATTTTTGTTGTTGTTTATTTATTTTTTTTAGGCAGTGTAGTAATTCGTTGCCTTGCCATGTTTTATCACCGTTACCATAATAGCATTGTTGTAGTTGATTGATAGCCTGAGTAAATTCATCTTGATTAATAAGGCATACCGCTTCTTCAATGGTGAATATTGATTTTTTGTTGAGTACTAAACTATTTACCCAAGGAACAATACATTGTAGAGCTGCATCACCTTGATTAGTTTTACAATATTTGAGTAAAGCTAAATAGCCATAATCAATGCTTTCATCACACTTCATTATTTTAGATTTTAATCGAGGAGATTTTTTTAAATGACTGCTAATAAACCAAGCCATAGAGGTACCTAACCATAATACTAAAAACAACCATTGAAGAAATGGTGATTTTTTTACAGAGGTTTGAGTTGCTATATTTGTATTTTTTGCGGTATCAGAATTAGAGTTATTCTGTGGGATATTTGTTGAACTCGTCGTTGTGCCGATCTTGTTCGTTGATGAAGTAGCGGTATTAAAGTCATCATTGATAGCAACAGTGATCGTTTTTTCAGGCAATATTGCTTCTTGATAACGATTAGTAACAGTATTCCACCAAGGTATCACTATTTTCGGTAATGTATAAGTGCCAGCATTACTGGCAACAATGGCGAAATTCTGTACTTTTTGGCTGATTAATTTAGTGTTATTTACACTGGTATGTAATTTAGCTTGATCTGGGTATATTTTTAAACCTTTAGGAATAGGTATTGTTAATTTAGGCAGTTGTTCCTCACTGAGTCCCGCAGCAGTTAATGTAACGGTGCGTGTAATCGGTTCACCCACTTTAAATTGTTTGTCTTTCGGTTGCCATTCTTCATCGATTGATAATAATTCGCTAGGTAGCCACTGACCTTGAAAAGACGTTGGAATAGGCTTAACTTTAATCGAGATTTCTTTGCCTAAAACACTTACCGGTGTACTCTCCCCAAAACTTAGAAAACTGGATCGTCTGGTTGATGTTTTAACCACTTCACCTGAAAACATCGGTGATGATAAAATAAATTCACCACTTTGTTGTGGATTGATTGCATAATTACGTTCTATTACGCGAAAGCGGCGACCATTTAATATTTCTACCTTTTCTTTGTCTTTCCCTACTTGGGTAATTGTTGCACCAGATAAATTGGGTTCTGTTAAGCTACCTCGCTTTAATTCACTGGCAAAATATAATTTTACTTGTAAAGTAAATTGTTGTTGTACATAAACGTCATTATTTGACACCTTAGCTTCAATAAATAAGTCTTGTTGCTGGTTTTTATTGTTAGTATTTGGTGGAAGTACCTTTAAGGAAATCTCCGTAGTTTTTTGGCCATTAATTTCAAATGCTGGAATAGTATAGTTACCTGCATTTCGAGCAATAAGTACCGTTTGCCAACGAGTTGTGTAACTCGTTTTAAAATTAATCATACTTGTTTGTGAACTAACTGATGTACGACCTACAATAAAGTCTTTCAATAATGCTGAGCTATCAAAAGCATTGTTATCTAAACTTTCATCAGCAACAACATCTAATACAATAGATTCACCAGCTATGACAGGATTTTTGTCGATAGTTGCGGTGACATTAGCAAATACTTGTGTCGAAATATAAAGTGATATGAAAAGTAAAAATTTTACTGCGTTTACCATTTTTTATCGATTCCTTTGTTACTCGTGTTGCCGCGACGCTTTTGATATTCCAACTGCATTTTATTACGTAATAAAAGGTAAGGATCGTCAGTGACCTTGTTCATTAACTGCTGATATTTTTGCTTCATTTCTTTATCGTGCTGTTCTTTGGCTAATTGTGCTTTAGTGCGTGCAGCTTTTTGCTCTGGTGTTAAATTTTTCTCAGCTTCTTTTTTAGCTGCTTGCTCTACTTTTTTCTTTTGAGCCTTTTTATTGTTCTCTTTTTCTTTTTTTTGTTTTTGTTTTGTTTGTTCTTGTTCTTTATCACTTTTATTTGAGTTATCGGTATTATTTTTTTGCTGATCTTTATTTGATTGATCTTGCTTTTGCTTTTGGTTATTTTTTTTGGAGTCAGACTTTTGTTGACCAGAATTTTGTTGTTGTTCGCCTTTTTTATCTTGATTTTGTTGTTCGTTATCTTTCTCTGACTTGTTATCTTTGCTTTTCTTATCTTTTTTGTTTTGTTGTTCTTGCTGTTTTTTTAAAGCTTCAAGCAGTTTTTTATTTTTTTTAGCGTCTTTAAGCGAAGGATCTTTGGCTAACGCTTTTTTATAAGCTTCAATCGCTTGATCTAGTTTTTGTAATTTAGCCAGGGCATTACCTTGGTTATATAAAGCTTGTGCGCTATCACTTTTTTTAAAAGCAGTAAGTGCTTGTTGATATTCTCCTGCTTTATAATAAGCACTGCCTTGCCATAATGGTTGTTTAAATTGCTCTGCTGCTGCTTTATAGGCTTTTTTTTCAAACTTTTGCTGTGCTTGTTGATCGCTAGTTTTCCATAAATCTTGCCATACATTAGCTTGCGCTTGCTGGTTTGGATATAAAAGTAAAGCAAGGGGGAATATCATGACAATATTACCACGACGAAAATAGCTAAGTAGTAAAGGTAATATTATTAAAAGTAAATAAGGGCCCGCTTCTTGCCATTGATCTCCTAATTGCTCACTACGTTTTTCTTGTTTGCTTTTATCTTGCATTTTTTGTGGTTGGTTAAATAAGTTGTTGGCTAATAAAGATTCAATGTCGTGATTATCATTACTAATACTTTGATAATTTCCATGTCCTTGGGTAGCAATACCTGCCAACCTTTCTGGATTTAAATGTGGAATAATAATAGCTCCACTATTATCTTTTAATAATTCACCGTTTGTTAACTTAATTGGTGCGCCGCTTTTGGTGCCTATTCCTAAAATATGAAGGTTATGAGGGTGCGTTTTAGAGAATTGGTTAATGTCATCAACATCACCTTGATCAACCCCATCAGTTAGCCAATAAATATCACCTTTTACATGGCCTGAATTTTTAAGCATATCATCAGCCATTAGTAATGCAGCTAACGGGTTACTACCTAATTCAGGCATAATGTCAGGAGTTAATGAAGGCAGTAATAATTTGATATTATTAGTATCTTCGGTTAATGGGCTAATAATAAAAGCATCACCAGCATATGCAATTAAACCTACGTCGCCTTCAGTTAAATTATTAAGTAAATCAATCGATTTATAGCGTGCTCTGGTTAAACGGTTTGGAATAATATCAGTTGCATACATCGAATACGACATATCCATAATTAACACTGAACCTTGGTTAATTTGAAAAACTGGCTGTGGCTGTTTTTGCCATGTAGGACCAGCTAAAGCAATAATTGTTAAAAGTCCAATAAGACTTACCGGAATAAGCGATAGTGGTTTGCTTTTTGGTTGCTTATCATTTTGTTGTGTGTTCGGAGTTATCAATATTTGAGCTAAATGTTTAGGTAATATTTGATCCCAGCCTGAATGACTAACACGTAGTTTTTTTAATAAATAAATTGCCACAATTAAAACAAGCATAGCTAGTAGCCATAATGGGCGAATAAAATGAAATTCAGTCATTTAACTTCTCCCGAAAAGAATTGTTGTTATTGGTTATTTCTTCTTGTTTTTTATTATCAGTACTATTGATACGGTTTTTATAAGATTGCGGTAGACTCAACCAAAATAAATATAATAAAGCCAATAGCAAAGCAATTGCTAAAGGCCAGTAAAAAAGTGCTGTTAGTGGACGCATTTGTTGCTGATCTTGTTCAATAGGTTCTAATTTATCTAATAATTGATAAATTTCTGCCATTGATTGGCTGTCGCGAGCGCGGAAATATTTCCCCTGTGTTTTATTGGCTATATTTGTAAGCATAGTCTCATCTAAATCGCTTGATGGGTTGACACGGCGGGTACCAAATAATGAGCGCTGTAGCATTTCATCGGCACCAATACCAATGGTATAAATGGTAATACTTTTATCTACTGCTAATTCTAAGGCTTGTTCGGGTGTTATTTTTCCTGCTGTATTTTGGCCATCTGTAAGTAATAATAATACACGGTTTGTTTGTTTTTTCGTGTCAAAACGTTTTGCCGCTAGGGCGATAGCGTCACCAATAGCAGTTTTTTGCCCAACTAAACCTAAGACCGCCTCATCTAACATTTGTTTTACCGTTTTCCTATCAAAGGTCATTGGTGTTTGCATGTAGGCATCGTCGGCAAATAAAATTAAGCCCAAGCGATCACCTGTGCGTCGTTCAATAAACTTACCTAACACATTTTTTAGCATATCAAGACGATTAACCGTATTACCATGTAAATTCATGTCTTCAATCTGCATTGAACCAGATAAATCTACGGCAATCATCATTTCTCGTCCTTGCGTCGGAATGTCAATTGGTTCACCTAACCATTGTGGCCTACTTGCGCTAAGTACCGTTAAAATCCATATAAGGCTTAGTATGACTAATGAGGATTTTTTATGTTCTTGGCTATTTACTACTTGGTTATTAGTCGAAATTAAAATTGGCATTTTTAACGCGGCTGTTGCCACATGTTGCTTAGCAGGAAGCCAATAAACAAACAAAGGCAAGGGCAGTAAAGCAAGCAACCAAGGCCAATAAAAACTAATCATGATATTGATCCTTTACTTGATGTTGATAGGGCATTTTTATTTGTTTTTAAGTTTATTTTAGCTTTGGCTAACTCTTTATTCGCTGACACTACGTTGATTGATTTATTTTTTACGGGTAAAGCTAATCTTATCCAAGTATTGGCGAGTTTGTTGACGTTACTGTCAACGAAATGCTCACTGTTTTTATGATAAATATTTTCAAAGCTGTTTGTACATTTTTGCAGTTGTTCTTTAAAGTCGAGACGCTGTTTTTCTTTAATTTTTTCGGGTAATGTTCTCATTAAAAATTGTTGGAAACTTTTACCATATAAATGTGCACAATCTTTGCGTGGAAAATAGGCTAATGCAGCCCACTTAAGAAGTAATAATACATCTTCTGCGCACATTTCTGGATTTTGCTGTAATTGCTTAAGCGCAATGATTTTTGTTTTATGTGATTTTTTATAATGGCGAAATTTTAGAATACTCCATATTAAAGCGCTAATTATAAGTGCAGCTAAGAGCCACCAACCTAGCGCAATGGGATATTGGTGTACTGGTGTCGGTAAATGAATATCGCTTAGTTGGGCTAACGGGTCCAAGCGCTGGCTCCTTGTTTTAATTGTTGTTCGATACTGCTACTCGCGCTAAAGTTGAGCACGCGTGCGCCCGTTTTTGCCAATAAATGTTGTTGTTGTTTGGCTAAAAGATGCGCGCATTGTTGGTAATCCTTAATTGTTTTTTTATCACCTAACGTGAGCTGTTGACGGTGTTTTCCATGAGCTATTACTACATTAATTTTATTGTTTACTGATGGTAATTCCAACTCTAGAGGATCGTGAACCTTTATAATAACTAGCTCGCAATGACGGCTAATGTGGGATAAATGGCGAGTTGTCTCTTGATTAAGCTGTAAACCATCGCTAATTAAATACACTAAACTGCCCGGTCGAGCTAATTGTCTTAAGCGAGCGCAGTTTAACTCAAAAAAAGTATTGGCGTTTGTTGTGTTTTCTTCATGGTTAGGATTACTGGCCGTAAAGCTATTTAATGCTTGTTGCTGTAATTTAATTAAGGCATGCAAATAGTGTAATACACCCGTTTTACGACTACGTGGCTTTAATTCAGTATGTTTATGTTGATTAAAAACAATACCACCAATTCTATCGCCACGATTTTTAGCATGCCATGCAATCAGTGCTGCTATATGAGCAGCTTGTACCGATTTGAAAAGTAATTGACTACCAAACTGCATACTATTGCTTAAATCTGTAGCGATAAGCACTGGCCGCTCTATTTCTTCACGAAAGAGTTTTGTGTGAGTTTTACCTGTACGCGCAGTAACACGCCAGTCAATGGCACGAATGTCATCGCCAGTTTGATAATGACGTACTTCATCAAACTCCATACCGCGCCCTTTCGAACGAGCAAGGTAGTTTCCTGACAATTGTCCATGCAAACTTTTATTGGCAGTAAGATCAATTAATGATGATTTTTGCTGATATTGCAATAATTCATCAATACTTAATTCAACACCATTGCTGCTAATATTATCAAGCAGTTCAGTAACATGGGTTTGTTTAATTTGTTCGCTAGATTTTTTAAACCACATAAACCTATCCTACATCTATGTTAAACAAGCGCTAAGAAACTGCAACTAAGCTCAATAAATGATCGAGTAATTGATTGGCGCTAATACCTTCCGCTTCGGCTTGATAGGTTAATAAAATACGATGTCGTAATACGTTATGAAATACAGCTTGAATATCTTCAGGGCTAACAAAGTCGCGATTATGCAACCAAGCGCGGGCACGAGAACAACGATCAAGCGCTATAGTTGCACGTGGGCTAGCACCAAAAGCTAACCATTGTTTTAATTTGTCATCGTATTTTTCAGGTTGGCGTGTTGCCATGATCAAATCAACCATGTATTTTTCAAGCGCGGGGGCTAAATGTATTTCTAATACCGATTTACGGGCTGAAAAAATAACTGCTTGGCTAATAGGTGTTACTGGTTTTTTATCTTCTTTTAACGCTTCACCACGATTGAGCTTTAAAATTTCTAATTCACTTGCTGCATCAGGGTAATCAATTTCTAAATGCATTAAAAAGCGGTCAAGTTGTGCTTCTGGTAGTGGGTAAGTACCTTCTTGTTCAATAGGATTTTGCGTTGCCATGACCAAAAATAACTCAGGCAGCGGGTAGGTTTTTCTACCTACAGTGATTTGACGCTCTGCCATTGCTTCTAATAATGCTGATTGTACTTTGGCTGGTGCACGGTTAATTTCATCGGCAAGTACAAGGTTTCTAAATAAGGGACCAGATTGAAAAACAAAACTGCCATCTTCAGGACGATAAATGTCGGTGCCAGTTAAATCAGCAGGTAATAAATCGGGCGTAAATTGTATACGATGAAAATCTGCTTCAAGTCCTTGCGCTAAAGTGTTAATTGCTCGAGTTTTGGCTAACCCTGGAGGACCTTCAACAATTAAGTGACCATCGGCTAATAGCGCGATTAATAAATTTTCTACTAAAGCTGGTTGGCCAATAATTTGTGAGGCTAAGTATTCTTGTAACGATGAAAATTGTGAAATTGCCATAATTATTCTTTTTAAGTTTAGCTGCTCTATAATATTTTATGATAAGAGCGCGGTTTAACGACTATGATTAAAATGCTTTACCAGACAATCTGCCTATTAAATAGCAAGTATTGTAAAGTAAATAAATATACCCAAATACATGAAAATGCAGAATCAAGTTGGAATAAAAACTATTATAAGCAGGCCGATTAATGATGTCATAGTTAACCTATTTCAAATTAATTTATTGCACACAGCACTTTTATTCAATAGTTATCCTGAAACTAGCTCTTTCAAGTAGCATGTGTATATATAAGGTTTTTAATTTTAAAATCAACCTTGAAATTGTTAAAAAGTGTATGTGCTACACGTTATTTTAAAAGGTTTAAGTGTATTACTAAGTTGTGTAGTGAAGAGAATCATTGAAATAATTTTAAAAGTGGTTAAAATCAGGCCACCAACCAAGAGGTCTGACCTCTTGGTGTTTAACTAAGTTTGAAGGAAAGACAATGACAAAGACTAATACATTAACAACAGCAAAAGGCGAGCGTATTGCTGTTGTTGCTGGACTAAGAACTCCATTTGTGCGTCAAGCAACTGCCTTTCATGGTGTGCCAGCTGTTGATTTAGGGAAAATGGTTGTTAACGAAATGCTACAAAAACATGATATTGACCCTAACATTATTGAACAATTGGTTTTTGGTCAGGTTGTACAAATGCCTGAAGCACCAAACATTGCCCGCGAAATTGTGTTAGGTACTGGAATGAGCGTAAAAACAGATGCTTATAGTGTATCTCGCGCCTGTGCAACGAGCTTTCAATCAGCGGTAAATATTACTGAGTCGATCATGGCAGGTACCATCGATGTTGGTCTTTCTGGTGGGGCAGATTCTTCTTCTGTTGCTCCTATTGGTGTATCGAAAAAATTTGCTCGTAGCTTACTTGATTTAAGTAAAACGAAAACATTAGGACAAAAATTAGCGATCTTAAAGCAATTAAGCTTTCGTGATATATTACCAGTATCGCCTGCTGTAGCTGAATATTCTACAGGTATCTCGATGGGACAAACGGCTGAGCAGATGGCTAAAACATATAATATTTCTCGTGAAGATCAAGACGCGCTTGCTCATCGTTCTCATACTTTAGCAACTCAATCGTGGGCAGAAGGAAAGCTTGATGGTGAAGTGATGACTGCGCACCCAGAGCCTTTTAAAACTTTTGTTGATAAAGATAACTGTATTCGAGAAAACTCAGATTTAGCCAGTTATGCGCGTTTACGCCCAGTATTTGATCGTAAACACGGTACAGTTACCGCAGCAAACAGTACACCATTAACTGATGGTGCAGCGGCAATGTTATTAATGCGAGAAGGTAGGGCTAAAGAGTTAGGCTACAAGCCACTTGGTTATATTAAAAGCTTTGCTTTTGCTGCTATTGATGTATGGCAAGATATGTTATTAGGGCCAAGTTTTTCAACTCCTATTGCGTTAGCACGAGCAGGCATGGAGTTAAAAGATTTAGACTTAATTGAAATGCACGAAGCTTTTGCAGCGCAAACACTTACCAATATGAAAATGTTTGCTAGTCAAAAATTTGCACAGCAACATTTAGGGCGAGATAAAGCCATTGGTGAGATTGATATGGATAAATTTAATGTGATGGGAGGGTCGCTAGCATATGGTCATCCATTTGGCGCAACAGGTGCACGTTTAATAGTTCAAACGCTTAATGAACTGAATCGTCGTGGTGGTGGTGTTGGTTTAACTACAGCATGTGCTGCTGGTGGTTTAGGTGCATCTATGATTGTGGAGACAGACTAATGAGCGAGCATATAATGGAAGATAAACAAGAGAATCAAGCAGAACAAGGGAAACAAAGTGCCTTTACTTTAGTTCGTCAAGAAAATGGTATCGCCCATTTGGTGATGGATGTACCTAATGAAACCATGAATACATTAAAAGCAGAGTTTTCTGAGCAAATTAGTGAAATGTTGGTCGATATTAATAACGATGAAAATATTATTGGCATTGTATTATTAAGCGGTAAAGCTGATTCCTTTGTTGCTGGCGCTGATATTACTATGTTGGCAGAATGTACAACAGCAGAACAAGCTACGGCATTATCTCGTCAAGCACAAATGATCTTTGATCAACTCGAACGTCTAAAAATTCCTGTTGTTGCGGCTATTCATGGTGCCTGTTTAGGTGGTGGCTTAGAGCTCGCTATGGCCTGTCATGCTCGTATTTGTAGTAATAGTACTAAAACAGCGTTAGGTTTACCTGAGGTGCAATTAGGCTTGTTGCCTGGTGGTGGTGGTACACAACGCTTACCACGGTTGGTCGGTTTGCAAAAATCATTAGATATGATGTTAACAGGTAAGCAATTACGCGCAGAACAAGCTTTAAAAGCAGGTTTAGTGAATGATATTGTACCAGCGAGTATTTTAGTTAAAACGGCTGAAAAATTAGCTCTTTCAGGCAACGTAAAAAGCAAACCGCGTAAATTAATAATGATGGATAAATTACTTGAAGGTAATAGTATTGGTCGTAAACTTGTTTATGAACAAGCAAAAAAATCAGTGCTTGCAAAAACCAAAGGAAATTATCCTGCGCCCTTAAAAATTATTGATTGTATTCGAACCGGTATTGAACAATCGTCAGCTAAAGGCTTTCAAACGGAAGCTAATCATTTTGGTGATTTAGTGATGTCGGCTGAATCAAAGCAGTTACGCCAATTATTTTTTGCGACAACTGAAATGAAAAAAGAGCAGGGTGTTGCTGGTGTCGCAGCAGCAACAATCAAAAAGGTTGGTGTGCTTGGTGGTGGTTTAATGGGCGGCGGTATTGCTTTTGTGAGTGCAACTAAAGCTAAAGTACCAGTACGTATTAAAGATATTAGCCATCAAGGTATAAACCGAGCAATTAAATATAGTTACGATCTACTTAATAAAAAAGTTAAACGTCGTTTTATGCAAAAAAGCGAAATGCAAAAACAACTCAGTGATATTACTGGTACTGTTGATTTTAGTGGTTTTCACAATGTTGATATAGTCATTGAAGCTGTCTTTGAAGATTTATCTTTAAAGCAACAAATGGTTGTTGAGGTTGAAAATTCTTGTGCTGAACATACGATTTTTGCTAGTAATACCTCGAGTTTACCTATCGGACAAATTGCGGCAAAAGCCACACGTCCACAAAATGTTATAGGCCTCCATTATTTTTCTCCAGTAGACAAAATGCCATTGGTTGAAATAATTGCTCATGAAATTAATGCGCAACAAAAAACTTCAGATGACACTATTTCAACCACAGTGGCATTTGCCAAAAAGCAAGGTAAAACCCCTATAGTTGTGAAAGACAAAGCGGGTTTTTATGTTAATCGTATATTAGCGCCTTATATGAATGAAGCAGCTAATATCCTTTTAGCTGGTGAAAGTGTAGAAAAAATAGATAAAGCATTAGTAGATTTTGGTTTCCCTGTCGGACCAATGCAATTACTTGATGAAGTTGGTATTGACGTTGGCGCTAAAATAGGTCCAATTCTACAAAAAGAATTAGGGGAGCGTTTTGCAGCGCCTGCCGCGTTTAATAAATTAATTGAAGATGGTCGTTTAGGTAAAAAGGTTAATAAAGGTTTTTACCTTTATGGAGAGGGCATTAAAAAGAAAAGCGTTGATGAAACTGTTTATTCATTATTACAGATAAATAGGCAAAGTAAATTAAGTAATACCGATATTGCTGAGCGTTGTGTTTACATGATGCTCAATGAAGCGATGCGATGTTTAGATGAAGGTATTATTCGTAATGCTCGTGATGGTGATATTGGTTCTATTTTTGGGATTGGTTTTCCACCATTTTTAGGTGGCCCATTTCAATACATAGACAAATTAGGTGCAGATAAGGTTGTCGTTAAACTTAATACTTGGGCAAATGAATACGGTGAACGCTTCAAACCGTGTGATGCTTTAATTAATATGGCTGAGCAAGGTAGTAAATGTTATTAGTGTATGCACTACTGGTGTATTAGTAGTGGCCATAAATTTCCATTGTAGTGGTAATTTATGGCCACTTAAGAGGCTAGTATTAGCCTCTTATTTAATGTAAAAATAATATTTTCATATTATATATTCAACATCTTAAAGTGCTTTGTTATACTGCGCGCCTATTGTAAATAGAGAGCTCTGTAGGAGTTTTTCCGTGTTTATCGTTGTTGTATCGTTTAGTGTAATAAGTGGGTTGTTTTTTTATTGTCAGGCGTTAATGAGTGGTTTAGGGCGTAAACGTTGGGCTTTTGCTGGTTGTGTATTTGGTCCATTGGTATGGCCAATGTTTCAGATGAAAAAGCGAATGAAGATAGTACAATTATTTGGTTGGTCTTGTTTAATCTTTAGAGCTTAAGTTGTAACTTTTTTATTAAAATTATATATTTAACTACTTCTTTATGAAAGATAGCCTACTTCCTTGTAGGTATATTTAACTATCAGCTTAAATAAAATAAATTACAACTGTAAAGTTTTTAATTTTTTGAAATTTCTTTTATTTTAATACGTTTTGCAATCGAGTTATTAGGCATTTGTGGGCCAAATAATGATTTAATTAATTTAAACATTAATATTCCTTAAAGTCTTATACTCTTACGTGGACGAGAAGATTCATTAATTGTTAATTTATGCGCATCAAGTCTTATACTCTTACGTGGACGAGAAGATTCATTAATTGTCAATTTATGCGCATCAAGTCTTATACTCTTACGTGGACGTGATACTTCTTCAGTAGAAAGAACATTAATGTCTGCAACCGGCGCTGGTGCTGCTGACATAGCGAATGATAAAATAAGTGAACTTAACATGGTTTTTCCTTTATTGTTATTAAGCTAGTTAATTAGCAATAAAGAGAAAGCTAATAGTATGCCAAATTGCGAAAGCATCATTTTTATTGGCCTGAGAAGTGTTTTTTATGTTTTTAAGTAGGATATTTTAAAGGTGGGAATAATTGTCACAAAATTGACAGTGACTTTAGCAACCAATATTAATAAAATTTAGTAAAGGATTGTTAATAGTATGCGAGGTGAACTAATTTTTATTGTATGTGGTTGATTGATTGGCTATTTTATGTGAATAAAGGTATTTATAAAAGTCGCTTTCAGTTAATGGTTTACTATATAAATAACCTTGTAATTGCTCACACTTTAAACCGGTCAAAAAATCTAACTGTAGTTGATGCTCTACACCTTCAGCAACCACTTGCAAGCCAAGGTTATGGGCAATAGTGACAATTGTGGCTACCATATTACGACCTTGTTCAGAGTGCTCAATATCATCGACAAACGCTTTATCAATTTTAAGTGTATTGAGAGGGAATTTTTTTAAATAAGCTAATGACGAATAACCTGTACCAAAGTCGTCTAATGATAGGTGAATGCCCATTGCTCGTATTTGGCGCATAATTTCAATAGCCGCTTGCGGTGAATCCATTACCGTACCTTCTGTTATTTCCAATTCAAGGTATTTAGCTGGCAATTGACTTTCTTTAAGAATGTTTGCAATTACTTCAACTAAATTAGGTTGAGTAAATTGCACTGCTGATAAGTTTACCGCAATACGGCCGTTAAATAAGCCGGCATCAACCCATGCTTTAGTCGCAAAACAAGATTTTCTTAAGACGGTTTCACCTATTTTTATTATTTGTCCTGTTTCCTCTGAAACAGGAATAAAGGTTATGGGGCTAACGATACCTTTGGTTGGGTGTTCGAAACGTACTAATGCTTCCATCCCTGCTATTTTTCCGGTTGCAATTTCTATTTTTGGTTGATAAAAAACAGAAAAATAGTCATGCTTTAAACCATATCGAATAAGGTTTTCTATTTGTAAACGTTTAACCGCCTTTTTATTCATTGAGTTATTGAAAAATTGATATTGATCACCACCGTTATTTTTGGCGTGATACATTGCCGTGTCTGCATTTTTTAAAAGTTCTTGTGGTGTTGCACCGTCTTCGGGATAAAGCACAATTCCTATACTCGATTGTAAAACCATCTCATGCGTTTTAATTTTTAAAGGTTGTGCTATATTTTTTAATATTTCTTTAGCTATTGAAGTAATGGTATGAATATCATTGGTATTTTCTATAATCAAACCAAATTCATCACCACCTAAGCGATAAACAGTGTCTTGTTTACGTGTTCTTTCAATGATCCTTTCACCAATATGACATAGTAAAATATCGCCAAATTCATGGCCTAAAGAGTCGTTTATTTTTTTGAAATGATCTAAGTCAAACACTAATAAAGCATGTGGCATTTTATTGTTTACTAAATTGCTTTGGTTCGCTTGAAAATATGAACGGTTAGGCAAGCCAGTTAATGTATCGGAATTCGCTAATTTTCTTAATTCTTGCTCTGCGGCTTTACGATCACTAATATCAGAAAAAACCCCAACAAAGTGAGAGATGTTATTATTTTCATCGCGAATAATATCAATATTAAGATCAGCAAAATACAATTCGTTATTTTTCCGCTGATTTTCAATTTCACCTTGCCAGCTACCGTTAACAATTAAGTGCTTTTTAACCGTATTGGTGAAATTTTCATTGTATAGTTTGAAATATAACTCTTGGTTAAGTACTTCAGCTTTACTTTCACCAGTGATGGTTTGGTAGGCTTTATTAACATCTACGACTTTAAATTGACGATTATAAATGATGACTGCATCTGAAATACTGGCAATGCATTTGGCAAAAAGTTTTAATCGTTCTTCGGCATTTTTGATTTGGCTGATGTCTTTTAGTGTACCAGTCATTCGACTGGGTTGGTTATTTGCATCACGTTCAACTATTTTTCCGCGATCAAGCACCCAAATCCATTTCGACTTATCTTCTTTATTTTTAATTCTATAGGTTGTTTCAAAAACGTCTTTAACTTGGCTGTAATCGGTAAGGTATTGTTCAATGTTTTGATGTACACGTCTAATATCTTGAGGGTGAATATTGCCTTTTAGTTGTAATTCTTTTAGCTGTTTTTCTTTTTCTTTGGTGGTTAATTTATTATCTTTAGTGATTCTATTTTGGCCATCAATTGAGTTTCGTGTACCGTCTTGCGGAAACTCTAACGCCTCCCAAATATTCGAACGGTATATTTTTCCTGAAGTGATATTCCAATCCCACATTTCATCACCACTACCCCAAAGTGATAATTTCAAACGCTCTTCACTTTGCTGTATTTGTAAATGATATTGACGTCGATGACGGATCTGTAGAATAAAATAACCAATAACTAATAATATACATGAGCCATAAACTAACCATGCTTGGTTAGACAGCCACCAAGGAGGAAGAATATGTAATGTTAATCGCTTGGTTTTTAATTGTGTAGGGTGATGTTGATCGTAAGCTTGCAGAACAAAAGTATAGCTACCAGCACTTAAGTTAGTATATGTGGCTCTTTGATTGTTAATGCCAGCTTCAATCCAATTGTTTTCAAGACCTACTAATTTATATCGGTATCTAACTTGTGACGGTAGTTTTGCATTAGGTGCAGTAAACTCAAAACTAAAAGGAGATTGTTGATAGGCCAGTGTTAAGGTATCTAATTGATTAATTTGTTTGGTTATTGTATATGGTTCATTATTCGTGGTGTGATCTTTTTTCTGTAACTTAGCAATGTCTACTTTTTTATTCGCGATTAATAAGTTTGTGAGCACAGGTGTTGGAATTTGTTGGTGGATGGCTAGTATTTTAGCGGGATTAAATTGTTGAAAACCGTTAATACCGCCAAAATAAAATTGCTCAGGAG
>Ga0316202_10001787_pt1 | contig 15639 bp, 30 predicted proteins | sample 3monrhotite_MG_FD_204934 | JGI IMG/M metagenome (GOLD analysis project Ga0316202, IMG submission 204934) | Microbial mat bacterial communities from mineral coupon in-situ incubated in ocean water Damariscotta River, Maine, United States -... | ecosystem: Environmental > Aquatic > Marine >... | reverse complement strand
GGGTGGAGCCACCCCGAGAAGATCAGAGCCGCGGCGAGACCCCCTCTCCGTGCAAGAACTAGCCGCCATGCGGAATGCATAGGTGCGCGTGGAGATGAGGATGAGCGAACACCGATACATCATGGTTCAGGTTGACGGCGTGGCGGGCATCCGCGACAGATCGGGTGGCGTCACGCTCGCCAGCGGCGAGGAGTTCGAGGAGCCCGCATACGGCACGCTGGAGCACCTGTGGCTGGTCTTGCGGATTCTCTCCGCGACCGTCGCCCAGGTGGACGACGAAGGCGCGACCAAGGCGCCGTCTGATGGCTGACGTACAAGTCGAGCGCGGTCACATCCGCATCGCGAACAAACTCTTCCGCGCCGCGGTGCTGGCGAAACTCAGCCCCGTCGAGGTGCGCGCCCTGATGGAATGCCTGTGGCGCCAGTACGGGTGGAGCAACGGCGGCGCCCCTGCCCCGTTCCGCCTCGGCGGTTCTGGCCTCGCTCAGTCCATCGGCGGCTCGCGTTCGACGGCATCGCAGGCCATCACGACGCTGGTAGACGCTGGGATCATCAAGGAGACCGGGGACGCCGACGACCGGGGCCGGCGTGACTTCCTCGTGGTCAAGGATTACGAGCGGTGGACGTGCGGGTTTCATCGCAATCCGGGGCGCGTTCACTGGACCCCGAGCGGCGGGGAAGTGTCCCCGTTTCGGGACACTAGCGTTCCGGTTTCAAGACGCACGCGTTCCGGTTTCGAGACACTGACTGCCCCGGAAGCGCAACCAGTAGCGGCGTCATCGGAGCCCTTAGAGCCAAGAGAGAACCAAGAAGAGAACCAAGTACCCCCTAAGCCCCCCAAGGGGGGCGGTCAGTTCTCTCTCGACATCGAGGCCGCTCCGAAGCCTGACCCTGTGCTTGAGGTTCTCGCCGGGTACATGGAGGGCCGGTCAGCCAGCGCGAGGCCAGACGATGACGGAGACTTCCGGGTCAAGGTTGAGGCGAGGCTGGCCCGCAAGGGGAAGGGCCGGAGCAAGGTCAAGGGGCCAGAGTGTACAGCGCAAGACCTCATAGACCTATCCCGCTGGGTGCTGACCTCTCCGAGCCGTGACGCCGTCCTGCTGAGGGAAGGCGGGCACGACGGCTACGGCACGATCTACAAGCCGACCCGGATGGAGGAACGGCTCATCTCGATGCGAGCATGGCGGGATGAAGGCGCAGTCAAGGGCACACCATCAAAAGCCGTTGCTCCGACCGAGGCGGATGGGTCCGCGCGGCTCTCGTATCAGTCGTGGTCGTGGTTTGAGGGCGAACTGTCCACCAGGGCCAGAGAGCGCCAGATGGCACCAGAGCAGGTCTGCGCGGCCTGGGCTCGCCAGCACAAGGAGGCGTCGAACGTCCCGCCATGGGCGTTTGAGCGGGCAGTGGCAAACGTGCGGAAGGAGAGGACGTGAACGCCCCCAGCGCCAACATCGACCGCGCCATCCCCCACGACATCGGCGCCGAGCGCGCCCTACTCGGGGCAGTGCTCCTCTCCCCTGACACGTTCCATTCGCTGGCCGGTGACGGGGTAGAGGTGGACTCGTTCTACCGGGAGGCGCACCGGCTGATGTGGGAGGTCTTCTCAGACCTGCTGCGGGCGGGTTCGACTATCGACCTCGTGACCGTCTCAGGCTCGCTTGAGAGCCGAGGGAAGTTCGACGCCATCGGCGGGTATTCGTACCTCGCAGGCTTGCCCGCGTCCTGTCCCGGTGTCGTGGATGCGCCGCACTATGCGGAGACGGTGAAGAAGCACGCCCGCGCTCGACTCCTGCTGACGGCCTGTAACGAGGCGAGCATGCGGCTGCTACAGGGCGAAGACCCTGACACGGTGGCGGCAGAGCATCAGGCGCGAGTCACGGAGGGGGCTCCGGTGGCCTCGACCTGCTCGTGGGAGTCCGAGACCGTCGAGAGGGTCATGCACTCCGTGCGCTACGGCGGGTCTGACGACATCCTCCCGTGTCACCTCCAGGACGTGAACGAGGAGTTCGGTGGGGCCATCGTCGGTGAGGTCACCGTGGTCATCGCGCCGCCTCGGACTGGCAAGTCCGTCTTCTGCGCTCAGTGGGGCGAGCACCTGTCGGTGACGATGGGCAAGGCAGGGTGCGAGTTCACGCTGGAGATGACCCGCGAGCAGGAGACGACGCGCCGCCTGTCCCGATGGGCGTCTGTGGACTACGGGAAGTTGCAGCGGGAGCAGAGGCGACCGAGGAACACGCCGAGCACCCTGAGCGCGGGGGAATGGTCCGAGCTCATCAAGGCCGAGGAGAAGTTGGGCGAGGCGGCAATTCGGACCGATGAGGCGATGCTGACCATCGAGCAAATCTGGAGCCGCACGAAGGCCGGGGTTGCCCGGGAGGAGTGGCAGTGGATTGTGATCGACCACTTCCACATCATTCGCCCCTCCCCCGGCGTGACCGGCGAGAACGACGTGCGCGGCCACATCGCCCGCAACCTCAAGGCGCTGGCGAAAGACTGCGGAGTGGCGGTCATCGTCGCGGCGCACATGAACAAGGAGAACACCCGCCGCCCCGACAAGCGGCCCGCGATGGGCGACATCCGGCACGGCGGGGAGTTGGAGGGCATCGCCGCCAGCATCATCGGCGTCTACCGCGACGACCTCTTCAACCCGGATTCAGAGGTGAAGAACACCGCGGAGTTCTCCGGCGTCAAGGCGCGCTTCGGTGCGGGCCGGAACATCCGGGCGAAGTGGGAAGGCAAGTACCAGCGGTTCATGCCGCTGTTTGGTGGTGACCCGTGGAGCTGACGTGGATGCAGAAATGGCGAGACGAAGACCACCTCGCGCTGGAGTGCCTGTTGCGCGTCGGCGGGGATGTCTCAGCGGTCAAGATTGGCGAGGAGATGCAGGCGACGACCATGACGGCGTGGCTCGCGCTCAACCGTCTCGTGTGGCGCGGAGTGGTCGAGATGGGACCGTTGCGGGCTGGGCTCGCGACGTGGCGCCTACACCCCAACCTGAACACGGAGGAGTCATGAACGACGAGATGATTGGCGCGCCGAGACCCGAGCCCGACGCGGCCTGGGTGGCGTTCATCGAGAAGAAGGCTGCGGAGATGGCGAAGCGGGAGCCGTTCGAGGTGGATGTGTGCCCGGGGAATGCAAACATTCCCCGACAACTCCCGCAAACTCCTGTAGACTCCAGAACAGCGGGCACGAAGCGCCGCGGAGGAGAGCGAGAATGAGCGGAGCACGCAGAGCACGCACGCCATGGCAGCGAATCATGATGGCCTACAGGCTGGGCCGCGGCGTTCACTTCACACCGCATGACGTTTGGAGGCTCGCTCAAGACGGCGCCATCGAGACCAAGGCGGGCAATGATGACGTTCTCTGGGGTGAGCACCCTAAGGGTCACCCACACCGCGACGACGACATCGACGGGCCCTGCCCGTGGTGCCATGCGGTGTCAGCATGACCTCCACCGCAACGACGACCATCCCCGCGGCGGCTCTGCTGCTCAAGGTGTGCGAGCGCACCGTGATGAGCCGGTGCAAGGACAAGACCTTGAAGGCGTGGAAGGGCCGAGGCCGCGGGCGACCGTGGGTCATCGACCTCGCCAGCGTGATGGCGCTGAAGAAGCAGTGGGAAGAGGGGACGGAATGAGCAGCATCGACACCATCAGGGAGCGCCATCTCGTGGCGGACCGTGACTACCCGGAAGGCGTTGACCACTGGCAGACGCACCTTGACCGGCGCGTGCTGCTTGCGGAAGTGCGGCGCCTTAGCGGCCCCACCATCAGCGGAAGCTGGACCAGCGAGAGGCACGCGGCGGCGAAAGCGCGGTGTGATGCGGCAGCGCCGGGGCCGTGGCGAGGAGACCTCAGAGCCGGAGGGGTGAAGTACGGGGTTTGGGCATCCGACGGCACGAGGGTGCTGACGGTTGACCACAAGAACGCCCGGTACGGGTTCCTCACCAGCGACGACGACGATCCAGAGGGTTTGTGTGACGAGGGGAATGAGTTGTTCGTGCTCGCCGCCCGCGAGGACCTCCCCGACGCGCTCGCCGCCATCGAGGCGAGGGATGAGGAGATCGAGCGGTTGGGGGCGTTGGTCGCCGGACTTGAGGACGAACTGATAGCGGCCTACACCCCCGGGCCGAAGGGCGGTGCGTCGTGAGCGAGGCGGGCTTGGACAGCGTCATCGCCCTCATTGCCTTGGTGGTTCTCGTGGTTGCCCTCGCGGTCTCTCGGCAGGTCGCCCGTGAGGGAATCGCAGATGACTGTGACGCCATCGGCAGTTTCCGCGTCGACGCCAAGGCGTACACGTGCGCCCCGAAAGGACCCACCCCATGAGCACGCCCAACATCTTCGACCCCGATTGGGTCGGCGGCGCCACTGACTGGGATTCCAGCCACAGCAAGGCGGCACTGACGCCGCGAGGGGGTGAGTGATGGCGAAGGAAATGAACCCGAGATACATGCCGAAGACAGACCTACAGGTGCTCGGCTATCTGGTCGAAGAGTGCGGCGAAGTCCTCACGGCGGCAGGCAAGACAATCCGATGGGGTCTCGACTCTTACAACCCGGAGCTGCCTCCCGAGGAGCGCGAGGCGAACCGGGATTGGTTGATGCGTGAACTTCACGACCTCAAGCGCGCTATCGGACTAGTCGAGGTGTTGTGCGCGCCACCTGATGACCCTTACAGCAGTAGGCTTCACGCGCTAGTGGAGAGCGCGTTTCTGGAGGGTCAGGAAGCATGCACAAGGAAATGGGAATCCAGCAATTCAAAGGCGGCACTGAAGCGTGTGGCGTCTGATGCCGAGCGAGTCCTCGCAGGAGTCTCCGTGCTGTGTGCGGAGGACGCCATCGCGGATGCCGAAGACCCCCACGGCTGGGTCAGCGTGGCCGACCGGATGCCGGAGCGGAAGGAGCAGGAGGAGGCGTGGGGCGAGTTTGAGGTGTGGACGAAGTTCAACAACCGGCACTTCGCGGGCCTCACCGACGGCGAGTGGCGCAGTTGCACGAAGGCGAATGACCCGCGCGGCGTCACCCACTGGCGAACCCCAACCCCCGGGCCGAAGGGCGGTGCGTCGTGAGGTTCATCATTGAGTGCGAACCCGACGACATCACCAGCGCGACGAACATCGCCCGCCGATACGTCGCGGAGTGTGAAGACCGAGGCCCCGGAATTCGGCAATGCGTCATCTGGACGGACCAGTACGACTTCCGCGCGGGTCCCGTGTGGCTTTCCTACCGGACGAAGGCGGGCGCCATCGTCGTCAAGATGGACACCCCCAAGCAGAAGCCGATGGACGAACGCGCGAAAGGACCCACCCCATGAGCACGCCCAACATCACCGACCCCGATTGGGTCGCCGCGAACTACAGCGTGACGGAGCCGGTCCTGTATGGGCGATGGACTGACACGCCGGGAGTGTGGCGCTGTGGCTGCGTGGTCCACCCGAGCAACCCAGACGGGGACCGCTTCGGCGGGTACGTCTCCGCCTGCGGGAAGTGCCACCACCAGCAGCCGCCTGCGGGGTACGCCCATCCTGAGCCTGAGGGCACAGTGGAGCCGACTCGAGCGGGCCTGCCGACGAGCCTGGACGTGTGGGACTCGACGCAGCCGCACCCCGCGGAGGGGAGTCGCCCCAGCGCGGACGACATCAGCAACGTGTTGAGTGCGCTCAAGCCCGCAGACGACTGGCGCACCTCCGCGCTGCCGGATGGTGGCCGCAACGCTCAGATTGAGTGTGAGTGGGATGGGTCGGCTCGCGTGGTCATGGTCTGGGATGACGGCGCATGGATTGGAGCCAGCGCAGGGATTCACTACTACGCGGACCCCTGCACCGACCACGGGATCATCACGCGCTGGCGCTGGGTCACGAAGCCCGCCGAGGCTGTGCCGTCGAACTGCTACACGTGTGTGTATAACGAGCCTACCGGCGCGGGGAATATCTGCGCGGTTACGGCCTTCGCTGATTGGTTTCGCGCCGTCGGGTCCGTGGCCCTTGACGAGTTCGGCATGCCTCCCCGTTGCGCCACCGGCTGTCCCGGCTACGGCGCGAAGCCCGCCCCCACCGGCCTCTCCCGCGAGGGTGTGGCGCGGAAGCAGCGCGACTCCATCACCGCGCGCCGCCCCGAGTTGGTGGACGAGGTGCGGGAGTTGAGGCACAGCGTAGAGATGTGCCGCGTGGAGACTCGTGAGGTGATGGGCCAGCGCGACGAAGCACGCAAGGCAGCCGAATCCCTCGCCGCCGACCTCGCTGAGATGCGGAAGGCCCACGCCTCCACCCGCCGCACCCTGACGTGGGAGCGCAACGTGGTGATTCGAGAGAGGGATGAGGCGCTGGCGGAGTTGGCCGACGTGCGGGCCATGCTCGACGTGGAGAAGCGGCAGCACGCGGAGACCACGGACGTGCTCGCGGGCACGGAGGACTCATCGGCCCGATGGCAACGGAAGTACGAGCGGAAGCGCGGGGACCACGCACAGGCGCTCGGTGAACTCAAACTGGAGAGGGAGGCGCACGCGGAGACGAAGGCGATGCGAACTGATGCCATCGTCAGGGCTGGTGAGCGGGCGAGGTTGGAGTTCAACGCATTGGCCGAAGAGCACGCCGGGACCGTCGAGGCGAACGAGTACTTGATGGGCATCATCACCACCATCGCCAACGAGTCCGGGTTGCCGGACGGTGAGGCCGAGGACGCGCTGCCCGAGTGGTTGCGTGACGGGCGGGCTGAGGTCCACGCCTTCCTTCTCAACATCGCCCGGGGCGGTCGTCTCGATGATGAGATCGACCTGCTGTACACGCTGGAGCGAGGCCCCGACGCCCTCGCAGACGCGGCGCGCAAGGAAGGGGGCGGGTGATGGGCGCTCCTCCCGCTGGTTTTGCGCGACCGTTCAAGTACGACGGCATGAACTACGTATGGGACGCGAACGGCAAGATGGCCGCGGACTTCAACGGCCCGGGGTCGTCGTGGTTCGTCGGCTGCATCAAGGCGGAGTCCTTGCGGCCTCGCGGCTGGGGTCGAATCTCGTACCTGCCTGATTCGAGCGACCTGATGGACCAGTGGGCTGGCTGGCTGGCCCGAGTGACTGGCGGGTCAAACGACCCCGACACTGTGATCAAGCGAATGAACGGGGGCGAGTGATGGCGAATCCGAAGGTTGAGGCGTGGCGGGAGGCGAAGAACTGCATCAGGAGTGACCGCGGGGTCATCAGCGAGATGGAGGTGGCAGGCGATGCCCTCGCCGCCGAGGTGGTGCGGTTGGAGGGCGAGTTGGCAGAGGGCACGCGGCTGCTACACGACAACTGGTGCGACTCGGGGAACGAGTGCTACCCAGAGTGCCAAGAGCACGCTCGGGAGTCGTGGCGCGATGCGCTGAAGGCCATCCACTCGCGGATTGCATCGCAGGCCCGCAAGGCGGCGCTGATGGAGGCTGCTGACAAGTTGAAGGCCCACGCCGAGTTCGCCACCGCTCACGGCAAGACTGAGGCTGCGCTGTGGACTAGCGAATGCGAGCACATCGTGCGGAAGATGGTCGACCGATGACCCCCGACGAGCGCGAGCAGTACGAAGAGCGCGCAGGCATCGCGGAGCACCACGGGTGCGCGAGCAAGGCTGAGGCTGAGGAAATCGCAAGGCGAGAGATTGCGCGGAAGCGCGAGGAGGCGGGATGAGTGACTGGATTGCACACAGGTCGGGAGCCGTGACCGAGAGGGTTACTGGCATCTTGCTCGGGTGGTTGAACCGTAGGCAGGCTGCCTGTGGGCCGGTTTGGGTCGTGTCCTCTCGCGCATCCAAGGCGGCACGGGCAGGCATGGCTGGGCGCGAGTTCCCGAGCCAGTACGATGGATGCTTGTTCATGTGGGAGAACCTCGGGCCTGAAGCCGCGAACGCCAACACCACCCCGGCCCAAACGCCAGAGAGCGGAAAGCGACCGGGGACGGGAAAGGCGCAGACTGCGCCGGGAGGGGAGTGATGGCGGTGGAGGCTGAGTGGACGCGGAGTAAGAAGCACGGCGGGTCGATGGCCGTCGTTGACGGATGGACGGCCAGAGAGTGCATGAGCGATTACTCGCACGGGACCAACGGAGACCTGTGGACATTCCACGCGCCCGATGGCCGGACGTGGGAGTGCCGGTCGAAATCACGGACCGCGCTTCGCCGGTTCGCGCACTTGCTCATGCGTGGGGAGTGGAACAGGCTGACCGTCGATTCGTACAATGTCCCGCAGGACATCGACAGCGCGTGGAGGGACCTCATCGAAGGCTACGACAACCTTGACCCCGGGCCCGGCCCGGTAACGCGCGCTAACCCATCGCCATTGCGAGCGCTGAGGCAGAGAGAGCCGCGCGCTGAGTGGTGCTACCTGATACGGCACCCGTCTACCGGACTGCTCAAGGTCGGGAAGAGCGTTCATGTGGAGCGCAGAGTCCGCACGCTGTCACTTCAGGGCGGCGCCGAGATGGATTTGCTCGGGACCATCCCAAACAGTGGTGATGTGGAGCGGTCGCTGCACGCTCAGTTCAGGGCTGACCGGGTGATAGGCGAGTGGTTCAATGACTCGGAGGATCTACGCGCCGCCTTCGGGGTAGAGGCGCCTGAATAGACACGCGCAGGCGCGGCACAACAGAGCGCGGCACGAATGAATCGGGGTTTCGATGGCTAGAGGAAGTTTCACGACGGAGACCAGACTCGCAAGGCGCGAGGAGGTCGCAAAGCACATGGCAGTGCTGACCCGCGGCTCGCCTGTTGTCGAACGACTCGCGGAAGAGTTGGGGTGCAGCACGTCCACCATCTGGGAAGACCGGTCGTGGATTATCGCGCAGGCGGCGAAAGCACAGGCCGCACTGACTCCCGAGCAGATTGGGATTGAGTACCTGACTCGACTTCGGAGCGCGCAGGCGGCGGCAGCAGCGGACGGAGCGCACGGCGCCGTCATGTCGGGGTTCGCTCATGAAGCCAAGGTGCTCGGGGTCAATGCAGCGGAGAAGGTCGATGTCAGCGTCAAGGCCGACGCCCAACCCCTACCGCCCGCGCTCTACGAACTCCTCGAGACAGTCTGGCGAGAGAACCAGGCGGGCGAGTTGGAAGGCACGGCGCGCGAGCTCTGGGCCAGGATTGAACGCGCGATGAGCGGGCCTGAGGTCGTGGAAGTGAAGAGGGTGGAGTGATGGCACTCACAGCCCATCACGGGAACGGCCTCGACATCTACCCGACCCTACCCGCCGACGCCTACGCGCTGATCGTCTCGGACGGCGCGTATGGTATCGGCGGATTCCCGGGTGACCCGAAGTCTCCCAAGGGCCTCGCCGACTGGTACCGCCCGCACCTTGAGGCGTGGGACCGTCTCGCGGCTCCGTCGTCGTCTCTCTATTTTTGGAATACCCCCGAGGGGTGCGCGCGGATGTTGCCGGAGGTGGAGGCGCACGGGTGGCGGCTGTATTCCATCGTCCGCTGGCACAAGGGCATGGCCGCGCTCGCTGGGCGTCTCGACTCCGAGGCAATCCGAGGTTGGCCGGTGTCGTCCGAAGACTGCTACTTCTTCGTTCGGGAGTCCGTGGACATCAGCGCGCTTGCCGCTCGCGGGGTGACGACGGGCGCGGACGGGTTGGCGCACAAGTCGTTCGGAGAGGCGGCAGGAGCCGACGAGAGGAACACGGTGCGCGCATTCATGCGGTCGGAGTGGATGGAGCGCGCAGGGTTGGCCATCGGAGACGCGACCGACCGCGCCTACAAGTCGTCAGCCTCGCACTACTTCACCCGCTCGCAATGGGCGATGCCGACGTGGGAGGGGTTCGCCGCTCTCGCCATCTACGCCAAAGAGCACGCCCCACCAGTGGAGCGCCCCTACCTCGTCACCGAGGCTGTGTGGTCCCGTCGCGGTGGTCTGCGCGAGTCCTACGAGGCACTGCGCGAGGAGTACGAGGCACTGCGCTACCCGTTCACCCTCCCGCAAGGCGTGACCGACGTGTGGTCAGCGCCGCCAGTCAGCGCCAAGCGGCGCCACTCCTGCGCGAAGCGACCCGAGCACATCGAGCGCATCGTGAAGGCGAGCAGCCGAGAGGGCGACCGCGTGCTTGAGCCGTTCGGCGGCGGCGCTCCAGTGCTGCGAGCATGCCGGAAGTTGGGCAGGTCGTGCGACTCCATCGAGAGGAACGACGAGTGGCACAAGTGGGCGCTCGCGATTCTCGGGGACGTGTCGGCGGTGGATGAGCCGGGAGCGTTGGTGGGTCAAGGCCGGTTGTTCAGCCCGTAGCGACCAACCGCCACGACTTGTCGGCCTGACCTCGCCAGATGGGGCGCGGACCCTGAGCGGGCTCCTGCTGGAAGTCGCCGCGCGTGAACTTGCCGAGACGACGCGCGCCCTTGAGGATGATGAAGCCAGGACGGCCTGCGCTGTTGGCGACTGCGACAGAGCGGGTGCCGTGCTGGGCGGGGATGGCGGGCGGCTGGAGGATGGGGCAGGTCATTGGGTCTCCTTCGTGGTTGGCTACTTCGACCATCGCTCCCGCATCGCGGCATCCACAGCGACGAGTCCTCTGCCCTTCGGTGAGCCTTCCTGCGGCATCTGGACGTGCGGGCTGTCTCCGATGGACCGTAGCGAGCGCAGACCCAGCCTCTCGGCCTCCTCGGCGTACACCGCGTATCCCTGGACTCCGTTGTGGATGGCGTCCGCGTCCCACTCGGCCTTCCCGTCCACGAGCCAGTAGCAGTCGAGGGCCAGCATCCACTGATGCCACGAAAGGCCCGGGATGGCGTTGGTGGCCCATCGGCCAGACTGCGAACCCGCGTCCACGATGCACTGAGCGAGGAAGGGCGCGCCCGCTTCGATGAGCGCGGCAATCTTCGCCTTGACCTCGGACCCTGAGCGGGACTGACGCCACAGGGCGCCCTGCTCGACGGGGTGACGAGCGGTGAAGAACGGGCGCATGTCCACGCCTCGCGCCTTGCACGCCGAAAGGAGCGCGTAACAGGTCTCGCGGAATGCGGGATCAAGGTCGTTCATATCGCGGCTCATGGGCTCAATCCTCCGAGCGCCGCAGCGCCAATTCCCGCCCCGCAGGCACCTAGCCCGCCGAGGAACCCGACGCCGAGTGCCTCAGCCTGAGCGGCTCTGGCCTGTTGGAGCGTGGCGATCATCGCCTCATCCTTGACCCGGCACTGCCACATCACGTCTGAGGCGTACCCCTCGGAGTCGTTCAGCAGCACGAGCACGGTGGCGACGTACTCATAGACCGCGTCCATCTGCGCCTCGGTCAGCACGACGCCCGTGATGGGCGCCTCCTTGCCCTCAGTGGCGACGGCGTACGGGCCGATGACGGTCTTGAGGGTAGGGACGTTGGGTCGGACGTAGGGCGCGAACTCGATGGGCTTCGTGAGGCTCTGTGCGCAGCCTGAGAGCAGGGCGATGAGAAGTAGCAGCCTCACGACCACTTCGCCGCCAGCCTGTCAGCCTCAGCCTGTTGAGCGGGCGTCAGACCCTTGACGGTTGGCGCTTGCTCTCGCGCGGCGCCTTCATCCTCTAGCCTCGTCAGAGTCGCTGAGGCGTCGTCTGCGCGGTCCTGTCGCTCATCTGTGCGCGCGTCTACCTCTGCCTTCACGTCGGCCACCTCGCGCCGTCTGGAGCCGTTGGCGGCGGTCCTCTGCGCGGCCTTGACGCCGAACACCAGCGCGAACACTCCACCCAGCATCTTGACAGCGTGGTCCCTGAGTCCCGGCACCGAGAGCAGCACGATGAGCACGGCCACGACGGCGAGCAATACCCAACCCCACCATGGGAACTTCTTCAGCACGTCGCTCACCGCGCCACCGGGGTAGGCAGGCCATCGAGCGGGGAGTCCTCGACCTCGGGCGGGAGAGTCCCGCTGGGTCGCGCTGTCTCACCGTCCTGATACTTCCCGCCCGCGTAGCCAACCGCGCCGCACAGAGCGCCGTAGATGACCATCAAAGACCCGCCCGCGTCCGCGTTGAAGTAGATGATTCCAGCCGACACGAAGAAGGCCGCGCCAAGCAGGATTTCGGTTCGGTTCTGCGTGCTCTTGCGCTTGCTCATCGTTCGCCCCTAAGCCAGTCCACGAGCATGAGAAGGAAGCCCCACAGGTAGACGGCCAGCATGCGCCTACTCGCCATCGGGAGGACCGACTTCGATGGCGAGGTTCCACTGCTCGTGACCCAACACCACCCGCCGGCTCCACGACCTATCGCGAACCACCATGATGCCGTCTGGCTCGATCGTAATGACATCGCCAACCACTGGCGCGGCGGGCATCATGGCGCTCATGGTGGTCTGCGCCCGGCCCTTCACGTTGATGTAGATCTGAACTGTCAGCATGCGCACACGATACACGCGCGGCTGTCAACGTGTACGTGCGGTTTTCTCAGGGTTCGACCGTCGCCGTGTATACTGCCTGCGCGTTGAGGCATCTACGCGCGACATCGGGCCAGCAGTAGGCCCGACTCCAGAGACCCCGTTGGACATCCCTGCGGGGTTCTCTATTTGGGGTAGTCTGCGCATAGATGGAGGTGAGATAATGCCAAATAGCGCTGAAATGGGCTTGTTCGCGAGCCGCGCAAAGGCCCTTGAGGGTGCGGTCCTTGACTTGTACTTGCTGCGGACGATTGCCGCATCGTCTCTGACGCAGGGAGGCGACTATCGCATGGTATCTGTCGAGAGTATGGGCAGGATGGGCAGGACGGTATCTGTTCGCTTGGACGCGTCCGCGCTTCTGGCGGTGGTGTCCACCATGATTGTGGCTGCTGAGGAAAGCCTGCGTGTCGCGCAAGAGCGTATGCAGCAGGCTCGTAAAGACCTGGATGACATCGCGTCCATGCCGCCCAATTAGCCTTGCCGCTCGCGCTGGAGTATACTGCGCGGGCCGTTGCGGTTCGCCGCATCTGAGCGCTGCGGTCAGGGCGCTGACTGCCCGGGCCTCATCTTCGGATGGGGCCCTTTCGCTTGGCCTCCCCAAGTAGAAACGCCCAGCCGAGGCTGAGCGAATCCGTGGGCGCGGAGGAGAGATGCGCCCGGGGGGTGAGGTCAGCCTAGCAGGCGAGAGTGGGTCGCGTTCCCGTCGAAGTATTCAATCTGGCACGTGTCCCCAGCGAGGAAGCCGCCATGCGTGGGGCTGTTGACGACCTTCCACTTCCGACGGCTGGAATCCGTGGCGGCGCATTCTGCGGTGGTCGTGTTCCACGTCACGTCAACCCACGACCCGTCCCACTTGATGCGGTCGTTCGTCTGGTCCAACTCGACGGAGAACTGCCCGACCTTCGACGGGTACGCGGCAGGGTGCCACCACTGACCGCCGAGGGCCTCCCACTCGTTCAGGGCCGTTGTGCCGTTGGCTACCGCGTTCTGATCGTCGTCGGGACAGGGCCACCCTTCCTGCTCCACGCAATCTATCTCAGGGAACATGATCGGATCACACATCGCTGCTACCTCGGGAACGCAATCGCGTCTGACTCGTTATCAGTCCCACCGTCGTCCACATCCCCGCCCCCGTCGTCGTCATCCTGAGCCAGCGGGGTCGCGGTGTCGTCGTCACCAGACGCGCCGACCTTCCCCCATGGGGTGTCGATGACCACGCCAGCGAGGCCGGCGAGCAGGAGAAGCGCGAGGACGACCGCAGGCTTGTTGTCGAGCACCTTGCCCATGCCCGCAGCGGTAGCCTCAAAGGCCCGCTCGAATCCGCTCGGACGGTCAAGCCTGGCTTTGAGGTCTCCGAATTGGCCCGCAAGTCCCGCCATCTTCTCGCCCTGAACCGCGATGGCCGTCTCCACCGCATCAAGGCGCTTGTCGTCGTCGCGTCCAGCAATCTCGGCCAGGCGCTCGTTCTGCTCTGCGAGCTTGGCGGCGATACGGTCGTTCTGCTCTGCGAGGCGCACGCCCTGAGCGAGCACAGCCTGTGTCATCTCGCCAAGGTCATCAGCCACGGCGTCCACCCAAGACGATTCGGTGGCCGCTTCCGTCTCCGCTGGCTCCAGTGTCATTGGAAGGCCCCGCCCCGGGTTCGGGGCGAGATGCGCCCGAATCTACCAAGGCAAGCCTAACCCACTGCGCCCGCAAGTCCATATAGGCCCGCGTGTCACGTTCACAGGGTGTGAACTTCGGGATTCGGTCTGGGCTGTCTGGCATCAGGCGTCCGCGTCCCTTACGTCAATCAAGGAGAACCGACCCGACACAGACGTGTCATTCCGAGTCGTCGTGGCCTCAAGCCAGAAGCACGATTGCTCCCCGACCGGGAAGGGTACGGGCGGAGTCAACTCGATGTGGCTCTCTACGCCGAGGTCCAGCAAGATCCGCACGACCTCATACTTGCCACCCGAGATCGCAGAGTAGACCCACCCCTTGAAAGTGACGGTCGGCTCCGTCCCAGACCCGAACCGCGCGCCGCCGACGGTCAACCACTTAAACAGGCTCATGTGCCCGGCCTGCGTGAAGAAGATGCACTGTTGGGTCGTGCCATCGCCTGCTGGGATCTGCCCCTGAATCGTCGCGTCCGTGGTCGCAGTCGCGGTGATGGTCCCGGCGTTCACACCGTCCGAGCCAGATGACGCCACCGCGATCCGGTTGACGCCAAGCCACGACTCGGCAGTGACCACAGGGGTTAGCCCGTCCATCGTGACCGTGACCGACTGAGCGAGCCGGTTCTCGTCAATGCCGGTGACTTGGATCGTGCGCGCACCGTCTCCGGCGCTGTCGTCGTCTGAACTCGTGGACACGATCGACAGCGTTCGCGCCGTCGTCATCGGTACGAAGGTCCCGCCCCATGAGGCCATTACCTCAGGCGCCGCGGTGTCGACATCGTCGTTGTACCCAAACTTGTTCCACGTCGTGTGCCCCTGGCGCAGCCCAAGCGTGACCTCGTTCACGTAGAGCGTGGGACGAACGGCGGTCGCGTCGTAGTCCTGCGCCACGGTCGAGTCGAGGGGGACGTTCAGGTCAACCATAGACCCGAAACTGGTCTGCAATCTCAGGTAGGTCTGGGCGGAACCGCTGTCGTTCGTGAACACGATCCGGCAGTAAGCCCGCGTGATCGTGAAGCGGTGCGGCGCGTTGATCCGGTCGGTCCGGTAGTACCGAGTCAGGGTCGAGTCCTGATTGACGCCGTCCGGCGAGAACTGGACCGAGAACGTGCCGTTCTGGTCGGTCGATACGGAGATCACCACACTCTCAAAAGCGGTCACATCCTCCCACGTGCCGGTGTACACCGCCGCATCAGCCAGAGGCGTGGTCGTGCTGTTGTCGGTCGAGACCTTCGGGGCTGTTGCGCTGGATCCTGAGATTGGCATCAGACGTTCCCGATCTCCCAAACGCGAACGCGCTCGAGAATGTAGGTGTTGCTCGATGACGTGTTGATGTACGTCCCAAAGTAGACGTTGAATCCCGCGGCGGTCACGTCTGCCGACACGTCCGCGCCAGTCACCCACTTGCTATTGGCAAGGCCGTCGTCAGCGATGAATGGCGTGGTCTCCGCGCTCGTGCTCATCTGCACGCCAAACAAGAAGTCTTGCAGGTAGAAGATGTTCACGGTCCGCGCAGCCATGTTGCCCATGGCCGTCTGCAAGGTGGTCGCTCCCGCGTAGAGGCGGTTAAAGCCAGTCCCGTGGTGCATGCCTGCGAGTTTGCGCGCCGTGCTCTGGTCTTCGCGGAACCCGAAG
>Ga0316202_10001786_pt1 | contig 15641 bp, 12 predicted proteins | sample 3monrhotite_MG_FD_204934 | JGI IMG/M metagenome (GOLD analysis project Ga0316202, IMG submission 204934) | Microbial mat bacterial communities from mineral coupon in-situ incubated in ocean water Damariscotta River, Maine, United States -... | ecosystem: Environmental > Aquatic > Marine >... | reverse complement strand
ATTAGCTTGATCGTTTCTTTGAACCAGCTCATCTTGCGCCTTTGCATCACCATCGTTTGCAAGTGTTACAAGAGCATCAAAAGAAATACCAGAGTAATTAATACTAGGTTTTGGTATACTGCTTGCAGCTGTTTTAGGAACACCATCCCCCATAGGTACATTGTTAGCCATCATCCTACCAGCATCCTGCATAGAAGCTGGGATATTGTAATCAACTAACTCATCTAAGCTAGTCATAGATGGAGTGAATGAACCTGTGATAAGATTAGATACCTTAATGTGTTCGGGGGATCCTGGTGTTAGGTTTTCACGAAGAGCTATTAGCCTTTGTTGCTGAGCAGCCCTACGAGAAGTAGCGTCACCTGTTTGACCATAACCTTCAGAGCCCCCAAGTTTACGAGGGTCTTTTACTACTGGGGCATTTTGACCATTGGTGTATATATTACCTGAACCAAATGCTTCAACCCCATACCCTTGACCTGGTTTAGGAACCCCATGTTTTAGTTGTTTAAATTTAAATGCTCTATCAACACTGTCGGAAGAACCTTGGAGTAATGATGCGTCACTGTTAACAGCTGGCATTGGGGGACTCATAGGTGGAACCCGACGAGGACCACTTAAATCAGGCATCCCTGGTTCTTGTTGAGAACCTCCACTTGGAAGTGCCATAGGTAAAGCATCAATGTCTGTTTGCATTGGAGATGGAGCAGCAAACTTCTGAGGCATCTTTTTAAGTGCGAGGTTGGCTTGATCAAACTTAGTAAGAGCGTCACGTTCATTACGTTTAAACCAAGCGTTGTCAACGTCTTCTTGAAGTTTACGTCTAGCCATCCGATCTATAGACATGCCACCCGCATTAAGATGAACAGCACCACCCATGTTAGCAGTCATCCTTTTATCTTCTTCTTCAGCATAATTAGTAGTATAATCATTACCGCGAAAGGTAAAGATACCTCCCGCTCCCATGTCAGCACGAGCGTCTTTGAAAGCTTCACCAAAGCTTGAAGGTGATGGGGGTACTCCTTGAACCTGAGGTACACTAGCTTGCATCACTGCCTGTTCAATAGCTAAAGGTTCTGCCTGAGGGGAAGCTATCATTTGATAAGGTAGGTCTTCAGGTCTCATTTGAGGGCGTGGAGATACCACTGTATCGTTTCTCATTTGAGGAGGGATGGAAGTAATGGGGGCTACGGATACTGTCTGGGTTGGAACTTGTGGGGTTGTCCCTACTAAAGTTACACCCACTTCTCCTGAAATCTCATTGATAATATCATTTAATTGGTTATCTTCTAGCTTTTTAAAACCTTCCCATTCGTTACGAAGCTCTTTCCTAGCAGATGACATAGTTCCTTCAGTTCGATCCTTGATCCTATGAACAGCTTGGTATGCAGCAAGTGCATCTTGTGTTGACTCGTTGAACAGAGTATCATCATCAATTCCCAATTTTTCAAACACCCCCCTCTTTTTAAGATCACGAAGGGTTGAACCAACAAACTGATACTTACCTACAGCTGTGGTATTTTTATCAAAGTTATCTTTATTGTACTTATGGAATGCCCCGTTAGGTTTAACAAGAGCTAAGACCTCTGCTATAGACATACCAGTAATATCTACACCTTTCCAGGGAGTTTCTTTTTTCTCTGAATTAGCAAACAACGTAGAGTAACTATCTGCTTCTAAGTCTTTAAGAGCCCCCCTAAACTTAGAAGTTGGTTTCATAAATGAATAACCACCATCATTGTAGTTTTGAATACCACCACCCATGTTCTTCATTGCACGATGCTGTAAGCCTGCGTTATTCATTTGCTCTACTACAGGGCCAAACATTTGAGTGGCTTCCTTATTGAGTACATACTCTCCAGGAGTAAGTATAGCAGGTACAGTGTCCCTATTAGTTGGGTCTGTTTTATCAATCATAACTTCCTCCTAAAGGGGAATATTTCATTTTACTTGAACAGTTACAGTTAGGTTTCCCACAAGAACACGTAACCTTACCACCTTTGTTGAACACACCAAACAATTTACCTAGACCAAGGCCAATGCCAATAGGTCCAAGAGCTGCCATCATTCCTGTACCAGCGGCACCAGCAGTACCGCCTAGTGCAGTTCCTAGTGTCCCTGCAAGACCTTGTTGACCCGCTAGGGCAGATGCTGCAGATCCAATACCTTTATCTATAGCTCCCAGAGCAAGTTTAGACCCTATCCCTGGTAATGCACTTTGTTGCACTTGAGGCAGTCGCGCTTGCATCCTTTGACGCTCTTGTATTTCTTCTTCACGAAGACCTGACTTAGCCAAGGAAACACCACCATTGTTATATCCCTTAACAAGTGGGCCTATAAAACCACCATTGTTAACAGGCAGACCATTGGCTCTCCTATTTGCGACTTGACTAGGATTTAAATGCCTACCTAATGCTGGGCTCCAAATTTGATTACCAAATGCTCCACGACTAGCTTCATCTTTTGCTATGCTATCATTATCTGTAGAGTGTCCAGGAGATGTGTCATATCTTCCACCCCTGTGCAGAGTAAGGTTGGGGTCTACTGGGCCTGTAAGATTTAAACCACTTAAGATACCACCCTTTTTAGCTTCAGTATCACTTTGAGTAACCCCTGCTTGACCAAGACCCGCCAATCCATCTAACTCATTTGCACCCCAATCATAACCTTCTGGTACAATGCCAAGAGATTCTGCAAGATTCCCTCCAATATCTCCAATGATACCAAAGTTACCTTGATTATCAGTACCACCACCTGCAAACATAGCACCTGGGGAAAAGAAATCACTTCCGCTTGAGCCAGAATCATTAGCTGCAGAGTGCACACTGGCATCTACTATTGAATCAAAAACAGTATTGTCCGGTCCAAAAACTTGAGAGGATCCATCACTTGAGTTAACAACCATATAATCCATTGGTAACCCATAATTATCACCATCTTGAGCAAACGAGCCACCTACATTCCTGATTCCAGCTTCAGACAGTGTGCTCCTACCACTGCTGTTATCTGGAGAATCAAACATACCAGGTTGATTAGCCTCTGCGAGACCAGCGTTATAGGATGGATTTAAGGCTGCTACCTCTTCTGGAGAGTAGTTATCATTGTTTAAAACATTATCATAATAGTTTCCATATGCATCTAACATGTATGCACTATGATCTTCTGGTCCTCCTCCCGCTCCAAAACTTGAAACAAGGTTAGGATCATTATTATCTACAAGATTTTCGTATGCATTGCTTACAGCTCCAGTTCCACTCCCTACAGAACTAGCGTTCATCATTTCTTCATGGGCAGTGTTATTATCCCCTACCGCAGCCGCAGCCGCAGCAGCTGGTCTATACCTATCAGTGACACTTGTTCCAAGCTCATCTGCGAGTGCACCATAATCAGGGACATTAGATTCACCAGCCACGTAAGACAGGGGACCACCTAATGTTTCACCTGCTAGGTAGTCAGCTATAGCCTGCTTAGCATAGCCACCTTTAGGAATACCAGTTGACACCATAGGATTAACACCTAACGGACCTACTGAAGGATATAAATTAGGATTAATACCATCCATAACACTATTGTTATCCACAAACCCCTGCATATCCATAATGTTATAACCATCAGATCTTGCGATTGAGCCAGTGTCTTGTTGCTGTGAACCTGGTTGGAAGTCTGAGGGAAGTTGATCTGGCATATACGGACCAAATTCCACCGCACCACCATCTTGATACCTTTGAATGATACGTCTCATTATTTACCTCCACCTGTCATAGTACTTTTACTACCTAAAGAAGGAGAATTTAAAAGTCCAAACAATCGTTGAACACCTTGATATGCTGCATCGCCTTCGTTTTGATTCTGTTGTTGGATAGCAGATCCCGCTTGACCTAATAAGTTAGCACCTGCTCCAAACTGACCCTGAAGGTTTGACCCTGCACCTAACACACCACCTGCTCCGCTTAGGGCAGACGAGCGACGATTGGCAAGTTCATTAGCTGCCATATCACCACCCACTTGTAGGGCAGCAGAATCCATAGATCTCTGAGCCCTAGCACCTCCAAGATTACCACCTCGTGAGAATTGACCCTGTTGCTGTCCCATTAATCCTTGAACCGCATTACCAATACTACCTTGCATAGCAGTCATTTGTTGACCTAAAGCATCCGCCCCAAACAAACCAGTACCAGCGGCAGCATCACGATACGCTTCAGTTGCACCATAGCTGTCTGCTGCAATTTGATCATAGACACCACCAGTGCCTCCAAGTGTCTTTTGTTTTGCAAGTGCGTCAAGCTGTTCAGGTGTTAGACCTGCAACATTATCCATAGCCCCAACTTCGTAAAGATTTGTTGCTTTAGTTAAAGCATTTTCAACATGCGGTTGAGCATAGTCGGGTAACCCTGTTGTTGTAGTAGTTTCAGCCATATTAAACCTCCTTAATGAGAGTTATAAACGTCTCATAATATCCATATTCTTTAAGGGCACGAGCCCAACCTTTGCGCCCATAGACTACAGTTCTATTGCAATCATTGAAACGTGCGAAATCCTCAAATATCTTCATGCACTCCGGTAAGAATTCCAACAAACCAGGTGACGTGCAGGCAATTACGGATAGTTGCCGTTTACCTTCTATCTCTTCAAAGCGAGTAATACATACCTCACCCTCATTTCTAATCCAACATTGACCCACAGCGCCTAAGCATTGAAGGAAGAGTCCGTGAGATGTCACAGCTCCTCCTCCATGTTCTAATGCTTGGTCTATTAGTGGCCTTAACTTATGCCATTTATCTGCTAACTCAGGTCCACTTAATAATCTAATCATTTATTTTCCTTAAAATATACCATCAGGTCTTTGAGGTTCTGTTGCATTTTCATCAGTAGGATAATCTAACCAAGCTTGACGCCAGTTACTTATCAATGTTTTTTGTTCCTCACTAAGTGAGTTGTACCAAATTGGGTTTAGTGTATTAAGAGTTACAGAAAACTCTTGTTCTCTGGAACGCCTACGTTCCCAAGATTGATCCACTACTATTTCAGGAGCCCTAGTTATTGAAGCCACCTCTTGACCCTCAAAGGTAGTGCCAACCCATTCCGACTCATCACCGTAACCGTTTTGAAAAGAAATCATGTCACCGTCTGCGTTGTTTAGAGTAAATGCCATATGTCTCTCCTAAAGTTTACGTATAAGTATAATACCATCTCCACCATACCCATGCTTATCAACACCACGGTTGGAGTTTACACCACCAGCGCCACCACCACCACCATAACCACCACGACCACCTGTAGGTTGAGTTGACTGGCTTTGACTACCACATGCAGCACCACCACCGCCACCAAATAAAAAACCATTTTGGGCTTGGTAAAGATGGGATGTGGTTTCAGCTTGTGAGTTGTTCTTAGCAAACCCCCCACCACCCATAACACCTACGTTAACATCTGGGATAACTAGATTGTTCTGATTGACGTTAGTACTAGCTGCCGACTGAAGCACAGCAAATGACCGACCTACAGGTACGTTGTCAAAGAATGGACCACCAACATCATTTCCACCGACAGTCTCAAAGACTTTGCCAGCACCCCCAGAGGCTGCATTTGTTAACCCTCTGGAGTTACCTTGGTGAACATCACCTCTTGATGTTGAGACTGTTGTGAGAGACGCTTGAGCACTGGCGGTTACTGTTGGAGGTATCCCAAAGATACTACCACCAGCCCCAGCTGATGTCCCATTTAAGAAAGTTACTCTCGCTGTGCCTCCTGAGGTTTGATTGCCATTAGACACACCATAAAAATCTGTTAACTCTAAGAAGTTTACAGCTCCACCACCACCGGATGCCATGCACGCTACAAAGTTACCACCAGATAGGGAGAATAATGCGCTGCCGCCATTACCACCTTGAAAGCCCCTGGTGTTTGAAATACCAGTAGGTAATGTTGAATTAAACACAACAGTTCCACCTGAACCTCCTGAAACATTTTCACCATTGAATGTGCTAGTAGCTTTTTGACCTGAACTACCACCATTGGCGGTAACCACAAGGTTAGAAGAAGTTATAGATCCAATCCAAAGTTGTGAGTTTCCTCCATTACCAAATGTGTTAGGGGTAGTAGCTGACTGACCCCCATCACCTAATGATAGATGAATAGCAGTTGTGCCATCCCAAGTTAATGTAAACTTAGCGCAACCGCCAGCTCCACCACCTGAGGAGGATTGATTACCACTATTAGGCTCACCTTTCCGACCACCTCCACCAGCACCGACTAAAACTATCTCATAGTCTCCAGCACCACTTGAAAATGCCTGAGAGTCTTCAATTGTAAAGTTACCCTGACTACCATTATCCAAAGGTTCTGCACCTATGGCATACCACGGATTTGAGCCACCTAAAGTTGATAGATCATAAGCACCTACATTAACAGATGTTTGAGTACTTTTACCAATAATGATTTCGTTTGCGGAGGCATCAACATTGCCTATAGCTATTGCATCAGTTCCAGTTGCAGTAGAGTCGTGCCCTATTGCAATACTACCTGACCCTGAAGATGTTGTTGGGGTTGTTGTTGAACTTGTGCTTCCAATGGCTATAGACCCTGTTCCAGAAGCAGTAGCTTCAGCTCCTACGGAAATTGAATAGTTCCCTGTAGCGTCTGAATTATATCCAACGGATACTGAGTCTGCGTTAGTAGAAGATTCTGCCCCAACAGCAACTGCCTTATCATTAGCTCCAGATAAAACATCTGATTGTGAACCTATGAGAGTATTCCTACTACCCGTAGTTACGCTAACTCCAGCACGATACCCTACAAAAGTTCCTGCAATAACGTTAGTAGTTATTCCATAACCAGTTTTGTACCCTACAGCAGTCATTCCTCGACCTATAGTTGTACCTCCAAAACGAGAAAGTGATTTGTGACCTATCGCCACACCATCACCACCTATGCCTAAAGTGCCAATGGTACTATATGAAGAATCACCACCACCTGCATCAGTTCCAATTACAACATCTCCAGATCCTCCTACAGATCCAGAATCAGCAAGACCTTCACCTCCCTGTGCTCTAGCTATGGTTCCAGCACCAATGGCAATAGAATTATTATTACCTGAAGTACCTTCTGCGACAGCTGTAGCACCCACTGCTGTTGAATATGCACCAACAATGGCTTGAATCCCTACTCCAACTGAATAATCAGTATTGCTTGCAGCGACTTGGGATTGGGTTCCTATAATAACATTACCAGTTCCTGTTGTTAAACTTGCTTTATTAAAAGCTGAAGTAAAAGAAGCTAAGGTTGAAGACTCTGTGCCTAAAGATACATTATTATCACCAGTTGATAAATTTTGAATAGCAGAATAGCCTATCCCAATATTGTTATTAGAGCTACTTAAATTACCAGTCATGACATTATAGCCAAGACCTATGTTGTCGGTAGATAATGTAAGTGTTCCATCAAGAACACCCTCACCAAATCCAATGTTCCCACTAGCTCCAGAACCAAATGACACATTATTTATCTTGTTTAATGTAATAGTATCAGCAGTAATATTACCACCATCGATAGTTGTAATAGCACTTCCACCAAGAATAAAGTCACCACTATTGAATGACACAAGACCTGAGAATCCTATGCCTTCTGTAGGAGAAGTACCAGTAGCTGAACTAGTTGTGGCAGATCCTGTTGTATCTGAGAATAATAAATCAGAAAAATAAACTAAAGTAGAAGAATTTGCAACAGCTGTCGGTGCAGTTTCAGACCAAGAGGCGGAAGGGCTTCCTGCTGTTATACCAGACACTGCGAGGGTTGACCATGTTAATGTCGCAGAAGGGGAACCTGGTGTGCCTGTTGATGAAGATGCATATACCCTACGTGTAATAAACCTTGGGGCTGGTGGACCTGTCGGCCCTGGACCCCCAGTAGCACCATCATACCCACTTGCTTGGGTGACAGTCCAACCGCTGTTTGAAAAGTTTCCAGTACCTTCAGTTTGAGTTACATTTCCAGAAGCTAACCAAAGAACTTCCCCTGACCCTATAGACGGGACGGCTGTTGTCCACGTTCCTGTGTTTGAAGCAGCCCCTGTTGTTGTGTTAAAACCATTGGCTGTTGCAGGAGGGGTGGGTGAGCTTGCGCTTGAATCATACAAATATATATTTTTAATAACATCTGCATTAGTGCCATCAGTTCCGTCAGTCCCATTAGTACCGTCAGTTCTTTGTGCATAAACAACAGGTGATCCATAAGATACAGAAGCAGCTGTTTGAGTTGCAGCTCCGGATGCCACACCACTTACCCTATAGATTACATCTCCATTTGAAGACAAAGTGGGTGGAGTAGTTGACCAGCCAGTTGGGGCTGTTAGTGTTTGTGTTACAAAATTATAACTACTACCTACAGCAGAAAAACTATTACTGTTTTTACGATATAAAGAAACCTCTACAACAGATGAACCCTCTATTTGAAAAGGAGTACCCCATGTAAAAGTAGTAGCACCTACACTTTTAGTGCCAGAAGATGCCCACAATATATTAGTACCTGTAGGTGGGGTATCATACCAACCACTAGGTACTCCAGTACTAGCTGAAGGGGTAGATGGTGCATTGGCAGATCTTATAAAGATTATATTAGAAGAAGCACCTGTGAGTCCATCCGCACCATCATCACCATCAACAGCCAATAAGACAGGGGTATTCCAAGTGTTAGGTTGAGTAATTGTATCTACTAGTTCAGACACATACCTAAAAGTAATCCAAAGGTACTTACCCCCAGATGTGGGGACTTCACCTAACCAAGAGTTATTAGCTGTTATTGTAACATTATCAATGTCAGTATAATCATAAGAAACACTTGTTGGTCTACTAGGTGCAGAATTAGTTGTTGTTCTTTGATATAAATAAAGAGTTGTATTACCAGCAGTGCCTGACGACCCGTCTCCTCCAGATTGACCTTGAACCCCAGGAAGCGTAAGGCCCATGTTAATAGCCTGAGTTATTTGGTTTGTCCAAGAATCTATTAAGGGATCCCCTGTGTAAGGTGGTCTAATAATAGACATTACCTAGCACCTCCTTTACTGATTTGAATATGGTAACCTGTAAGGTTCCAATCTAAATTTGTTTCGTTCGCTTGACTTTCTATCCTGTAGTTTAAGAACCTACCATTGAATCTTACGTCTGCTTTATAGTCTAAAGAAGTATCAAAGGGTATTGCAGGTTTAGCTGAGAAGTCAACTGTTGTACCAACTTTATCGATCCCAGCGTATTTAATATTAACCTTAGAGGGTCCATCAAAAAGCAATGCCATACCAGAAACACTTTCAGTGTCAAACTCAGGAGTTACTGCCATACGTTTACGCTCTAGTACAGCATTTGGTAAATATGAACTCCCATCTACACTAACAATTTTTGTAGGTGCTGACAAAAGGAGGTCTCCTCTAATCGAAGTTATAGCATTTGTACCTGCAGGTATATCCCTCTTAGTCCAAACGTTATTCCTGTAGTTCCAAACATATATAATACTACTTGACCAAAACCAAGTTTCATCATACTTATTAAATCTTACAGATTTTATTGTTGTGTTATTACGGAAAAAATTACGAACACGCCCATCGGATATTGAAGAAATAGATCCAGGATGCCCTGCAAAGACATAACAGTCATTGCTTCCATAGACAATATGTTTCCCATCTACTTCTATAACACCATCTGTATTGTTAACTCCGTAGTTATCAGTGACTGTTGATATCTGAAAAGGTACAAACTCAGAGTTTGTTCTTTGGACAGAGTGAATTGAAGAATCTGTATAGATATACAAAACTCCTTGCAACTCTGCGAGATCTTGAATAGTACCTGTAGAAGCTAAGATAAACTCATCTGCTGTATTAGCGCCGTTTTTAAAAGGGTTCCAATTCTCAGGCATAGCACCTGGACCTGCAACATCAGAGGTTCTGATAGTGCCTGTAAGAGTACGACCACCAGTCTCCTTAAGGTTACCTGCAACTATTAAGTTACCATACGATCTTACAACACCTGCTGTCACACTGGTAACTGGGGTAGACGTAACGTATGCTTTATATGTAGTACCGCCTGACGATGTGTCTGGGGTAAAGTCAAAAGAATTAGTTGCATAGTTAACATTAGTTATTGTGCCAATGTTTAGGAGAGTTGAATCGGGGGATACAGTGCCCGAACTATCTATTGTAACTGTTTCTGTTTGTATTGGAGAAGCAGTGTTACGAGGTAGCGCAGTCATTTTTACAGAGATAGAATTACCTGATCCTGGGTTTGCAAATACAGTGTTTTTAATTTGCACTGCACCAGAAGAACCATCGTGCTCAAAAGAACTTAGCTCTTCCTCAATAGCATAGGAATCCCATCCAGGAAGCTGGACAACACCTACGACATCATCTTGTAGAAATACAGGAGTAGAGTTACCATTGTTAAAAATAATATGATAACCACCATTAAACAGAGTATGCTGCCAACTTCCACCAGTTACTCCAGTGTTTGTACCACCCTGAGATGCGACCACAGAGAAAGAGCTGTTGTAAACTGTGAATACTGTGTTAGTTCCATTATCTGTTATGACCACATACCTATCCCCAAGGGTAGAGGGCCAGTATGCAACGTACACAACGTTTGTAAGTGATGTCAGCTTATCTACATCGGAAGGGAACCTTTTAACAGCTCCATCCCTAAAACGAACATTTTGTACTTCTGAAAAAACATTAGGTGGTAGCGACACTGCAGGAGCATCTTCAACAAGACCCGCGGATGCTAGGTTTGTGATTGGTAATATAATCTCTTGTGGCATCGCTACCTCCTATTCTATTCTAATAACTCACGAGCATTCGCGCTGCCCAGTATTCGGGTCAAAAAAACACGCCTCCGCTTTCGCTCCGTCCGTCTCTGTAATACCTTCAACCTGGCCCTCAATCTCCGTTTCTTTTTCCACGGTCTCATTGAAGATTCCGTAGCGTTTTCCAGAGATCCTAAATGTGGTACAGCCCTTGGCTCCCTCTTTCCATGCCGTTTCGTAAACACGTTTGAAATCATCGTAACTAACATCATCTCCCACATTACAAGTTTTAGAGCAAGCACTGTCAACGTAGTGTTGAGCCAAAGTGAGGACAGCTAAGTGTTCATGAACTGAAATGTCATCTGCCTTTCGTCCTTCAACTCCTCGTGCAAAGGCGTAGTCCTTAACGTCCTCATAGCGTGGACCGTCAAAAGTCTGGATGGTACGCTCATATGAATGTGAAAAGACTGGTTCGATTCCACCACTGATGTTATCCGCCACAAGGGAGATTGTCCCAGTAGGTGCAATAGACGTGAGGTGACTGTTCCTAATACCATGCTTTCGGATCTCCTTTTGTACAAATGCTGGAAGTGTACGAATGAAGTTACCCTTTAGGTAATCTTCACGATACAGGGGGAATGCTCCTTTTTCTTCTGCAAGTTTTGCTGAGGCGTAGTAAGTGTTGTCTCTAAGACATGCAAAGACTTTTTCCATCCATCGCAGGAACGGCTTAGAGCCATACTCGAATCCAAGCATCTCGCCTGCATTAGCAAGACCTGTAACGCCGAGTCCCATTCTCCGCTTATTCTTTGCTTCATCTTCTTGCTCCCGAAGTGGGTAGATAGTACGATCAACAACGTTATCCATAGCACGAACAACGTGTGGGATGTCTTCTTTAAATTGAGCAAAGTCGAATGTGTATTTACCATTTTTATTTTTAATTGTGTATTTAGTGCAGTTAAAAGAGCCTAGTAAGCAAGCACCATAAGGGGGCAAGGGCTGTTCACCACATGGGTTAGTAGCACTAATGTCCTCACAGTAGTATAGATTATTCATCTCTTGAATACGATCAACAAATAGAACACCAGGCTCAGCCCAATCCCATGTAGACTCCATTGCTAAATCCCAGATCTCCCTTGCAGAGACTGTTTCATGTACAATGCCATCAAACACTAAATCAAAACTGTCATCTTCTTTAGTAAGAGCTTCCATAAACTTATCAGTAATTCCTAGAGAGATGTTGAAACCAGTAAGCTTATCAGAATTACGTTTAGCAGTAATGAAGTCAACGATATCCGGATGGTCAATACGGAGTACGCCCATTTGCGCACCACGTCGATGACCGGAACTACTGATTGTTTGACAGACTGCATCAAAGATAGACATAAAAGAGATAGGCCCACTTGCTTGGCTTTCCAACGACTTGATTTGAGTACCTCTAGGGCGTACTTTAGAGAAATCATAACCTATTCCACCTCCTCTTCGCATTGTTTCTGCTGCTTCTTTAGCACGATCCATAATTGAATCCATGCTGTCTTTAATATCCCCTGATACAAAACAGTTGTAAGCAGTAACAAGCTTACCTGCACCCATTGCAGACTGTACCCTACCAGCTGGTAAAAATCTTTGCAGACCAATGATATCTTCTAGAACCCATTGGTGTTCCACACTATCGCACAATGATCGTGCAATACGCTTAACCTTACCATCAAAGGTCTCTCCCTTTTGTCTGTATTTCATTTCATCTAATTCTTGAGACAAGGGAGTAGATGGACCCTCATAAGTAATGTTGCGCATGTATATCCTCGTGATATTGTTATATGTTAATTAATCCGAAGGGGGATCCTGAGACCCCCCTATAAGGAACTTAGAGAATATACTGCAGGCTACGCTGCCTCTTCAACTTCTTCCTCGTTTTCTAAAGAGGCCATTAGCTCCTTTAAGAAACAATCTCTACCAAAGGTTAATTGATCTAGATTAAATTTAATATTATTAACCTTCCGATCAAGATCTGTTACATGACTCAGTAATATTTTTTGAGTATCCGTAAAATTGTCAGTATCATATTCTATGTCATTAATTGTAATGGTTGTGTTATTTTCTTTTACCATTTTAATTTCCTCTTATTTGTTATTGTGGTTTAGTAGGCCAATCATCTTCTGCTAAGTTGGGCCAGTTTACATGAGTAGGTATATCTCTTAAAGCTTGCCTATAAGCAATTTGATCATCTGTCATAGTACGATCTGAAACTGCCCACCAATCTGTTTCACCCAACAGACCCTCTCTTTGTACCCTACCCATTATTGTTGCGTCTTCTAGTGATGGAGCAAAGTAAACTTGCATTTCAGCTTCACTAACTGTATCTAGTATTATTATTTCATCAGTCTTATGATCTGTTTGAACTAGATCGTAGTCCCCGTCATCACGGAGTACAAAACTTGAAGATCTTGACATTTAAATTACCTCTTATCTACCTGTGATTGCATATGAATTAAATTTAGCATAAACACTACCACTAGTTACGAACATATATATCTTGTATGGATCTACTGAGGTAACTCGTGAAGCGTCCTGTATATTAAATCTATTACCGTACTGCGTGTACCCAAAACCATCAGTATGTATATTTATTCTTTTAACTGGAGAACTAGTTCCATTGTTTTCACAATCTATCATCATTTGCATCTGATAAGTATTACTAGACTGTATCCTATAGTAAGTCGTATATACGTATGATACTCCACTAGTCCAATAATAACTATTGGTTGTTCCTGTAGTTTGTATATGGTTAAACCAATTACTGCTGGAATTAGAACTAGATCGCATATAAAAACCAACATTTGCAGTACTTGCACCTGTTAATCTCATTGATCCTTGTACCATAATTAGACCCTTGGTATTTGTACCTGCATTTAAGTCTATTTCAAAATTACTTGCAGACGAAGTGCCACTATCATAAGAATCTAGGAGACTTTGCATCCCTGTAGAAGTATAGTTTACAGTCATATCTCCTCCTTAATCTTCTATTATTACAGCGTAAGATCTTAATACATATGTAAAGTTACCATAGCTTCCACCAGTAAACCTTAAGCCTGTAATAATAGCCGCACTATTAACTGACGCTGCTTGGAAGTGCGTTGATGTCATCGTCCCGTCAGAAGCGTAATATAAAGATCTTATGTTTGTGTGTGTAAGCTTTTGATTACCGCCTGTAAAAGTTGCACCTTTATGTATCCAACCAGTAAATTGTATATTATAAGTCCCTGAATTAGTGTAAGCAAGATTAGAAGTGAAGTTAATAGGGCTTGTAGTACCATTACTGTTAGCGTAGCTCGTAGCACCATCTGGATAAGCTAAATAACTATGTGAAATAATACTTGATCCAGCTAGGAACTGAATAGTTGGCCTAAAATATGAACCAGTGTCTGAAAACATACCGCATATAAAAGTTGTTGCAACTGTGTTAGTAGAGTTTTGTATGTCTAGATCTACTGAACTAACAGCAGAGGTTAAAGAAGCAATAGCACTGATTTCTTGATCTAATCCTTTAGATTTAAAATCCACGTTAATACCTCCCTAAAATTACCTGTGAACGACAATTACCTCTGATGGTATTTGTACCTGGACCGTTTGAAAAAATTCTTAACGCTGTGATAATAGTGTTGGATACTAGTACAAAACTACCAGAAGAACCCATAGCTCGCCCTGAAATATCTTCGTAAAAAGAAGTCCAATAGCCAGACACATTTGTCCTACTAGGAGCAGTTCCTCCACTACGATTCATATCCATATATATTTGAAGCTCTCCCTGTTCACTGTATAAAATGTTTGAATTGTTTGCAGTACCTATATTCCAGTAACCACCAGAAACAATATTAGAGCCATTGGTGCTGTTAAATCTGCTAGTTGTTCTTGAAACCCTACTACTATAACGACTGTTTATGACAGTACCACTACTGTCTAGAAATTGAAAACTTAAATATTGACTTCCGTCAATTGACACATCAAACGAACCACAAACATAGACAAAACGATTGGAGTCTGAAGTGTCATTAACATCTATCTCAATGTTTGAAGTAAATGAACTGTTGGCATAACTATCATAAGGTACTGTTCCTACACCTGCTCCAAAAGTATGCGACATTAATTATCTCCTAACATTTTCTTTAAAGAATTTATCTGAACCTGTTGTTCTTTAACAGCCTCAATCAAAACACCTATAAGCTCATTATAGTTCACACTTTTAGTACCCTTATCATTTTTAGAGACAGCTGATGGCAATACTTTTTCCACCTCTTGCGCCATAACTCCAGCAGATGCCTTACCACTTTCTTTCCAATTGAATGTATAACCATTTAAGTTACTTATCATTTCAAGCGGGTTTACAATCTTTTTAATGTCTGTCTTTAAATTTATATCAGACGTAGCTTCAAAATAGGGGGCAGAAATAAACACAGTAGAGGTGATCTGAGAGCTAGTAACTTCAAGTCGTTCACTACCGCCTGTAACAACGCGAAACTGATCTGCTGCGTGAAATTGAATGTAGGTATTAGTATCATTAATAGCTGTAATACTACTACATCCTGTTAATCCATTATTATTTAGATTAATGGAACCTGTCATAGTGCCACCTGATAAAGGTAGCCCAGAGCCAGCTGTTGCGCCAGCCTCTATACCGTCTAGCTTTGCGCCATCCGCTGCAACGTCACGTCCATCTACTGTACCTGTTACAGCAAGACTACCGTTTACTTGCGCACCTACGCTGGTAGTCTGAAAGGCGTTGGTTCCATTATAGTACATTCTGGTTTCAGCATTACGAGCGCAGTAAAAAAACCACTCGTTATCAACATCATTAAAAA
>Ga0316202_10001785_pt1 | contig 15646 bp, 18 predicted proteins | sample 3monrhotite_MG_FD_204934 | JGI IMG/M metagenome (GOLD analysis project Ga0316202, IMG submission 204934) | Microbial mat bacterial communities from mineral coupon in-situ incubated in ocean water Damariscotta River, Maine, United States -... | ecosystem: Environmental > Aquatic > Marine >... | reverse complement strand
GATGCAGCATATCTAGTGTATTGTTTCGAAACGGCTGTTCCAGTGTAATGAGAATTTGCAACAACTACATATTGTGTACTAGACATATTATTAGTTAGTGATGTTGTAATAATCCCTGTGGTTGTGTCTACAACGCTGCTCGTGCCGAACGTGTCACCAGCGATACTTCCACCAAGCGCACTGGATGGACTACCTTGGTCATACACGGCAAATGCTTTTGCAACACTCTGTTTAGTCAGCGTGACAGGACTTGTGCCATCTGATGCAACCACTGTATCAACTTTTAAAGTTCCCATTATGCCACCACCAAATTGCCGTTGACCGTCAGCGTTACGCCGGTCGCCACTGTTAAACTAAAAAACGCGCCAGCATTATCACCAGACGCAATCGTCACATTTGTGTCTAATTGCTGTTCGTGAACGCGGAAAATATCGCCCTTGCCGTTTGTCGTGTCACCGGTCGCGCCGTTTTCCCCTTGGAAATATGCACCGCCGCCGCCGCCACCACCACCGGTCGATGGCGCAGCCGTATCTGCCGTTTGATCAACATCGAACAGATCAATCCAAGCGTCATTGTCTGCATTGCGCTGTTTTAGTTTATTTGTGCTGGTATCATACCAAAGCTGATAAGCATATGTCGTGCTTGGCGCAGATGCCCCGCTGTTTTGCGTTACCGCTGCCGCAAGCGCATTGTTTATATCTGTGCGCGTTGCTGGAAAAGTCTGGTTTGCAATTACATAGTCGTGCTGTGCCATTTAAAACCCCGTTGCAACATAATCAAACAACCGATCCACCGCCACATCGCTGCTATTGTAAAACGTGATCGTGAAACCCGTTGCTGATTTGCTAGTTATACCATAATAATCGCCAGATTGCATATCCCCAACCGAAACCGACACTGCACGCAATGCTTTAAAAGCATTTGTGAACGTGATTGCCTTTGCCCCAGCACCGCTTTGAATATCATTATCGCTTTCTGTGCGCGTTGGCAATCTAATTTCGGCAGTTAGTTCTGATATGGCTGGCGTTTCTTGACTGTCATTGCTGGTTAAATTAGCCCTAAACCGCAACGCTCTTGCAGTGTAAGTGCCGACCACGAATTGCCGATAAGTTGTCCACGATGGCGAGCCAGTCGGATCATCTTGCGTTGTGCTAACGAACAAATCAACGTCAGTTGCACCGCTGGCCGGTGTGCCAGTATGCTGAGAGAACTGCGTGAATTTAAGCGTTGCAGTGGCTTGCGCTGTAAACACTGCACCAAGGTCAATATAATTTGCAAAATCATATGTGCCGGATGATGCAACAAAACCAGTGCCGCCACCAAACAAACCGGTCGCACTGTCAAAATTGCCAGCAACGCTGTCAAATTGGTTTGTGGTATCAAGGCGCAACGTATCTTCGACAACTACGCAAGTGGTTTTCGTGCCAGTGAAACCGCTATGTTCTGATAATGTGTTTGATAAATTTAAGCCGCTAATATCATCAACCAGAACCACGCTGCTAGCAGCGTTGAGACTTGGCAAACCAAATTTGTTGACGGCTGTTACGAAATATGTGCCGGTTTTGGCCGGTGTAACCACTGTGTTTGTTGGTCTTGGCACTTTTTTCACAACGGTTTGCGCGTTGTTAAATGTTGCGCCGGTCGTCAGCGGTGAATGCCGGATGATATAATGAGACAAATCTGCGTCAGTTGATGCTGTCCAGCTTAAATCTGCATTTGACCCCACCACATTCACGCTGAAATTTGTTACATCAGATGCAGCCGCAGCTTGACCAAGAATTGTGTGTGTAGTTGTTGCAAAGTCTGATTTGATGCCAAGCGAATTGATTGACCTTGCGCGGATGTCATATGTGCCGCCAGCCTCAACATTGGTCAGTGTAAACCGTTGCCCCGAACCAATACCAAGCGACTTATAGATTGTTTCAGTTGACAGCTTTGCTTCGACCTCAAACTGCCTTGCATAAATAGACGTTGACGCAACATCTACAATCAGCACCGAAATGGCTTGCTGGTTGAACAATTCAAGCGTTTCGGATGGCGTGATGGTTGGTGCCGGAATAGCAAAAGGGTCTGGCAGGGTCGTGTTATCTTGTGCAAACGCAGCTTCTTCAGCCGCCCAAGTATAAACTGCGCTGTTTGTTTCGGCTAGTTCGCAATCAACTGTCGCTTGCTCTTGATCAAAATTTAGCCGCCACGTTATAACTTCAAAGACCTTTTGCGACCATCCTAATCGCGCGTTTGTAATCATTACAGTGTCGCCAACTTGAAACTGAAACGCAGTCATCTTGAAACGTGCTTTGACAGCAATCTCTTGCCGGTTCTTATATAGGATTTGCTTTGCAATTCGCTGTGCCGCAGATGCGCTGCTAGTAAACGGCAAATCAAGATTTAGAAAACGCTGTTCGCTGTTATCCTCTGTTTCAAATGTTGCGCTAGTCACCGCAGGATAATCTGTGGCTTGATAGTCACTGGCTGGGCTAATGAACTGCCCCTTGATAGCGTTGAAGCTGTCACGCGCCGAATTCGACGTTGTGACGGTCAAACCAGCGGCAAGATCATCTTCATCAAGCGTAACGGTTGGCGTTACATATGCGCCAGCCTTCAAGTTCCATTTGCCGTTTGTATAATATAACGCGCCATTCAATGCCGTTAGCATTTGTTCAAGATTGCCGCGCGGCGTGTTTGCAGTGTCAACAACGCCATCAAATTGATAGCGTGTTTCTGTGCTGCCGCCTGCCAGCGCAACAGTTTCATCACATATGTTTGCCGCTGCTTCAAAGCTGGTGTCATCTATTTCAGCCGCAACCACGCCGAGCCCATAGGTTTGATCAAGCAAATAATCGCGGATGATCATTGCCGGATTGCGTGAATAAACAGTGCTGCTTGTGCGGGTGTCATAGACTTTGCGACCCTGCACTTTTGCGCTAATGTTGGGCAAGCCTTGCGGAAAAGCATCAGGATCGAACTTCAACCGGCAATAGATATATGCTTGATCTGTTAGCTTGTGATCGCTAGTCCAGCTTGGCGTTGCCAATAAAAGTGAAGGAATATTTGCGGCGGTGCCTTTAGTGACTGTATAAACATCGGCGAAACCATTGTATTTTGATGGGCTGGTGACGCTGTTGCTGCTAATGGTCAATTCTTCATCATTAAAAAAGACAGTTGTGAACTGATTGATTTCGTGCGCGGCCACGACAATGACAACGTGCAAATATTTATCGTTGTCTGAACTTTCTAAAAATGCAAACGTGCCGCCGGTTCTGGTTTCACCATACACCAGCTTGCGCGTTGCGTTTGATTGCCGCGCCGTGACAGTCTTTGACTGATCAATGCCGCCATTGCCACCGCCGCCAATATTAGGAATTTTAGGCTTTGGTGCCAATGCTTGCGATGCCGCAGACAAAACCAAAGATGTGACAAAAGCAGTCGAACTAAAACCAATAGTCAAGCCAGCGGCAAACGTAAAAGTTGAACCCGCTGTGACACCCGCTAATACTGCCGGAATAACCGCCTGTGGCATTTTACACCTTCCACGCTTTTTTTGCCGCGTTTAACGGCAGGAAAATCAAACCATCTTTGCTCATTGCGGCAACCTTATCACCGACTACCAATGATAACGCATCACCTAGCGGCGTGTCTATTAGCGCAACATCACCGCGCTGCGCTTCAAGCACCTTTATTTCGCGCAACCTCGCCCCAACACTGGTCGCAAGATCACCCGCGCCTATCTTTAGCAATGCCCTTGCAGAACCCGCTGCGGAACGATATTTGCCGATAAAATCATCAAAGCGTGACGATCCGCAAATGGCTTTTTCTGCATACAAACAAAATAAAGCGCAATCGGCCTTGCCCCATTCAAATTTTTTATGCCGCCATTCTTCGATATGATCGTTCAAGCGTGTCGGCCAATCTACTAGCCGCCCCATTGGATAGCCGCTTCCTGCAATGAATTGATAAATTCAAAACCTTTATCAGTGCCGTCAATCTGCTTTTGATCTTCACTTGTCCAACGCCTAACGCGGGATCGTTCCAAGTCAATCAATCGGCTTTCTGCCGTTAGGCTTACAGTGCAGCTTTCGCCTTGTTCATTAATGGTCATTACATCCATTCGGCCAGAAAATGCCTTGTAGCTGCTAACTGTGCCGCTTGCTATCGTGCCGATATAAATGTTGGCCTCTCTATATTGATAGTTTTCAGTCAACGCCGTTGCTAATATGGTGCTTGAAATGCCGGTCAACGACATTGAAACGCCCTTCGCGCCAATCTCGCCGCTTTCTTCAATAGCCGAAATGTTGATCAACGAACCGCTGCCAACATAGGTTTCGCCATCAACAGTTAAATTGCCGTAACCGTTCCAAATTCGCAGCGTGCCACTGTCAAACTTTAATTCAACAGCAACAAAGCCAGTAAAGCTTGCATCAGAAAAACCGGATGGAACGCCGCTGCGGGTCATAATGCTTCGACCGCAGCAAAGCTGATTGAATAAAAGCCAGCGTTGTTGATTGTCCAAACCGCTTCGTTGCTGGTCAGCCGGAAAACACCCTTTGCGTTGCTGACCACAACAGTCGCGCCATCTGCCGGTGATGAACGCAGATCAGGCCACAAGTTTAACGTGGCTTCACCGCTGCCGTTGCTGTTTACATCTTCCAGAACCTTATAAAGCCGCGCCGTTGCGCCAGTGCCAAGCTGGATATAATCACCGGCCTTTAGATAACCTGTTGCCGATGCTGGTAAACCGTCAATATTTAAATCGTTGCCGGTCTGGCTTGCGCCATTCACAACCGGCGTGCCAGCCGCAGATGCCGCTGATCCGCGTGGCGTTGCGCCGTTTGGATCGCCAACCAGAAACGTGCCGAATTGACCGCGCAGCCGTAAAAGAAAGCTGTTCCAATATTCGCTATCTGCACGCTTAACAGGCGGTATGCGGATAACTGTTGACCATCTTGCCCCAGCGTGCCGAACCGTTTGTTGTGATAGCGTAAACGGGCTTTCGGAAACAGACACAACATCAGTCGCAGTAAATTCAACGCTTGCCACGCCAGTCTGTGTCGGAAATGTAAGTGGATAAGTCTCAGCCATAACTATGCCCCAAATGCGCTTGCGAATGAACCGCCGCGCCGTCTTGCGTCAATAACCGCAGATTTTGCTGCTTCTTGTATCTGCGGCAACATCTGTGAAACTTCAGCGCGTACTGTTTGCGATACGCCAGCCGACAAGTTGATGGTCTGGTTAACAGTAACACCGCCGCCCATTTTGTTGTTTGGGATAATAGTGCCGCTGCTATTTGGAACAAACATTTCCGCACCGCGTTCGCCAACCATATATGGCGTGTTAGCGCGAACCGACCCGCCAATTGCCTTTCCTTGCGGGGATGAACCACCGCCGCCAAAGCTGCTAAACATATTTGACATAAAACCACTAAGCTTGCTGGTAATGTTTTGCTGGATTTGGATGCGGATCAAATCGCTAATGATTGAACGCGCCATTGACTTAAACGCATCTTTTGCGCTGGCGGTTCCCATTGCAAAATCAACCATAGCATCCTCAAGCGACTTGACACCACGCACCGCAGCATCACCAAGCCCCTCTTGCACCTTTTCTGCGGCATCTTTTAACTCTTGCAATGCCTCAGAATATTTTTTTGCTTTTTCGACACCAACGTCTGTTTTTCCATTTAAACCAGCAACAGCATCAGATGTGCCTATAACAGCTTTCCGCAAATCTGAAAACAAATTGGCGTTTAATGTCTTATTCATTTTTTGGAAATTTTCAGTGAAATCCAGAATTTTTTTACCAAGTTCCCTATCAAATAGAAGAACCAACAAACCGCCAGCTCTGGCAAGCCCCAAAGTAACGCGCTGTGCTTGCGCTGCAAAACGCACAATTGCTTTCGCTGTTTTTTCAACTAGATTGATAACGCCGATGGCTAAATCTTTGGCAAACTTTTTAATGCCGCCAGTTTGCTTAATTGCAGCCACAATTTTGTTTCGCATCAAGTCAACAATGACACGCAATGCCGGTGCTAGTGCTGCAACCAATTGATCACGCACGCCGCTGAACATTTTTCCCAGCTTTAAAATCGCATCATTGGTTTCTTCAACGCCCTTGACCGCGCTTGATGACAGGATGAAGCCAAGCCCTTCAGCATCTTGGAACATCTGTCGCAGGGCTGTGCTGCCGCCTTCCAGCGTGTTTACAAACGCCACGCCTTCACTATCGAATAGCTTGAACGCAAGCCGCACTTTATCGCCGCTGCTTTGCACGTTATCAAACGCATCAGCCAGCTTTAACATTTGCTCATCAAGGGAAAGTTTAGTCAGTTCTTTGGCGTTCAAGCCAAGTTCTTTCAGCGCATCTTTAGCTTCGCCGGTATTGTTGGCTGCCTCAGACAGTCGCCGCGTAAAGCGTTGCACTGCCATATCGACTGTGCGCGTTTCAACGCCAGCCAGATTGGACGCATATCGCAGCTTTTGCAGTGCTTGACTGGTGACGCCCAGCTTTTGCGCTGTCTTGCCCAGCGTGTCGATGCTTTTCAATGATGACTTGACCAGCAAGCCAATACCAGCCGCACCAGCAGCAAGCCCCAAACCGACTTTGAAATTGAATAGTGCTTTGCGAACAACCGACAAAGATTTGTTCAACTTGCGGAACGTGCCGCGTGTAAGGTCTTTCGCGGTGATGGTAAAATTAAGATTTTGGCTTGCCATCTTCGATCACCTTAAAATATGCGAACCATTCATTCAGTTCTGTCAGCGTCAATTCTTCAATTTCGGCTTGTGTCTTGTGAAGGCGATCCGCCAAGGCCAGCATATTCAGCCTCAACGGGTCGCCCTTTAGTTTTTTTCCGCATCCCCAACGCTTTCAACATCGCCAAACATCTGCCCAGCAATATCAGCAATCAAGGCCACGCTATCACCCATCAGGTGCATCTTATCTTCTAACGTAAACATCCGCTTGCCATCAGCATCTTCAGCTTTGGTAATAATCAGATCAACCATTCCGCTAATCGTCATATTGTTGAGAAAGTCTTTGTGCTTTCTTTGCAGCTTGTCAATGTCTCCAGCGGTAATTGAGCCAGAATAAATAACCAACGGCTGACCATCTTCGCCCCACTCATCAACGCTAATGACCTTTCGGTCGCGGTTACGCCTTGCGGCGATCTGTTCTCCCAAACCCATAATTTACCCCTTAAACGGTTGTTTCAGTTAAGCCGCCAGTGCCTTGAAAACTGTATGTGGCGGTATTGATGCCATCAGATGTGACGCCAAGTGAAAAGCTAGTGACAATCGCTGAACCAGTCAGCTTATGATCGCCAGATGTGTTGCCTTCCATTTGCAAGTTCAAAGTGATGCTATCACCAGCGCGGCAATTTGTTTGCGCTGTATCAGTATCATCGAAATAGGTTTCAACAGTACCGGTGAAATCTTTGAATGATGCTTGATATGTCTTGGCAGTGTCGCCCATAACAGTATCTTCAATTGTGTCAGCGGTTTCATCCAGTGAAAAGCTAATCACTTCAGCCATTACGTCAGTGCCGATTAGGACTGACCCATCATTTCCTTTAAAAGTCGCCATCGATAAATCTCCTAAACGGCAGTTTCAACGTCATTTTCTTTGGTGCGGTATTGCACCGAAAGAGTGAACCGACCAACGGCCACCGGCTGTTCGCCATCGCCACTATAGTCAGCCTCAAACGCAACAATCTGTGCATCTTTTGCCAGATTATTCAGCGTCACATCAGCGGCAATGGCTTCTTCAACCTCGACCGCAATAGTATCAAGCGAATTGTCATAATTCGCTGTGCCAGAAACGTATGCTTCAACAGCAACGTCAAGAACCCTATTTACCGAACGCGCCAAAGTGATTGTATCAAATTCGGTGGCTTCGCTCTTGGTAAAAATGCAAAGTGCCGGAAGCTTTGTCTGTTCCAGCGGGAAAATACGGCTGCGAAATACGTTGCTGCCGGTCGTTGTCAGCCCCGTCAAAACAGTCACTATCCTGTCGCGGATTTGCTGCCTAACGTGCGCCATTATTGTTTCTCCAATACCAGCGTGGTCATACCAGTGCCGTCATCTTGCACAATCCGCATTGTATAGGCCACCGCGTTGATCGTGATAGTGTCGCCTTCAGCGGCGGTTGATACGTCTGCGGTGCGGCAAACAAACCGTGGCTGTTGTAATGCAAAGCCAACGCCCCCACCAGCGTCAACTTCAACGAAATCATTGTCAAATATGCCATTGATCGTGCCGCCCGAATAGGTTGCTGCAACCCCAAAATCATCAACGCCAATGAAGATGGCGCGGTCATCTGCGGTTTCGACAGCCATTAGTCGGCATCCACTTCAACGGCTTTTGCCTTTTTAGCTTTCCACATCTTTGCAAACCCGCGATCAATTAGCTTGTTCGCCTCATCTTCACGAACATCGTGATCTTCGCCAGCAAGCATAATGCCGACTGATCCCGCTTGGCAGTCTTTGATAGCTGTGATTTTGATCAATCTATTTGGCATTTTTCTTTGTGTTCCGCTTTACTAGGCTGGCCGCTGATTTCTTTGTTAGGCCAATAGCCCGATCAGTGATGCCAACTTTATCTTCAACAATTTCGACTTTGCCAGTATTGACCAAATCGAAACCCACATTATCAGCCACTTCGACAATATCGCCAACTTCGTGCGGCTTGCCACCGATTAAAATATTACGTTTGCATTTGATTTTCATCATTAACCCCTATGGGAAAAGCAGGGCGACCGGAGCCGCCCCGCTAGTTTATTTAGGAAGCATCGATATCCAAGCACGCTGCAAATGATTGCGCGTGGCGAACAGCAATATCCATTTCCTGCATTACGCGGATGCGTACTGCACCGGTTGAACCGGCTGTGTATGGATCAACCAAAACGTCTGGTGTGCTAAAGAAGCCCATCATTAGCTGGCTAAAGTCACCAAAGATCATAGCAGATGCCGGATCAAGTGTGCCTTTGGTTAGGTCTGACGGTACGTTGTTGGTCACTGCTAACTTGTAACCATAAAGGCTATCCCAAGGGCTATCCAGCAACATTACGCTGTCAGTTGACGCAACCTTTGAAGTTGAAGCCATATGTGACTTGACTTTCGGGTTGGTCAGATAAGCAAGCGTATTGCCGTTGATCGCAGCATTGTCAACTTCAACTTCTTTAACAAGGCTAGTGATTGCCGCCCAAGTCAGATCGCCACCGTTAGTTCCGATTGCGACTGAACCGATACCGGCTGTTCCGGTGATGCCAGTTGGCTCGTTAGAACCGCCGCCTTCGATTGCAACATCTTCGATCTTTTGTGCAATTGCGTTCAACAGATCATCGCGAACGATTTGCTCAACAGATGGGTCAGACTGGATCATCAGCAAACGTGAAACGTCTGTGAATGCGCCAAGTGACTTTGGTGACATTGTGATCTGTGAGAACACTGCGTTCACTTCGGCTGTTGCGCCATTCTCAGCAACGAAACCGGCTGAAACGCCAGTTGCCAGCTTTGGAATAGCAACATCGCCACGCAGACCAGTCATAAAGCGTGAACCAAGCTCATTGAACACCAAGCGCGAACGCAGGGCATCAACAAACTGATCACCAAGATGATCTGTGCCGACCAAATGTCCACCGGCTGTAGCTGTGCCAGCGGTCAGGTCACGCTTGCCGCCCCAAAAGCTATCTGGTGCATAGAAACCGCGTGCTTCGCGGCCAGTGCGCTTTGCAATGTCCTCAGAAACTTCACGCTCAAGACCATTTAGACCAGAACCATTCACAAGACCGCGAACGGCTTTGATGAATGAATAGTCGCGCTGCTCTTTTTCTGACATATCAACCGCACCGGCTGACTGCTCTAGTGGCTTGCCTTCGCCAATAGCGTCAAGAAGTGTTGCGCGGAATTGTGCAACAGACTGACCAGCACCGATAGCTTGATCGGCTAGATCACGGCGGTTGTGTTTAACAGCAAGATTGATGATCTCGCTGGCATTCTTTTGGAAATCACGCTTTGCAGCTTCAGCAGCGGCTTCGCGAATTTCATCGTGATTTACTTCAGACATAATTGTCTCCTTTTGCTTAATCACTGGTTCAACAAATTCAGCTTTGCGGTTCACGCCGACACCAGCGTCAGCGGGAACGGATACAATGCTGGCTTCATACGGAACCCAAGATGAAATCGCGACTGTCCCATCGCGTTCATTTTTTTGTTCCATTTCGCGGATTTGATAGCCGATGCTGACGTTGCTTCGTATCCCATCCTTGACATCTTGATACACCTCTTGAGCCAGCGCACTTTTTCCAAAGCGAACCACAGACCGCAACTTGCGATCAGCTTGATCCAAATAGGTACGTTCAATAACGCCAATCTGCTTTGTCAAATCGTGGTCTAGCAATAACGGTGCGTGACCGCTGCCCAACCTTGACAAATCCACTGCGCCATCGCTATGACGCAAAACTTCTAAGCCGAAAGAACGCTCAACGGGTTCTTCGCTTGAAATCGACATTCTGACGCGACGGTCATCTTCTTCGACCATATCCGCAGCACGCGACCGAAACACCAGTTGACCACGATCAACGCGATCTTCATCTTCTTTATATCCAGCGGTTTCAACAACCGGCGGTGTCGCATCTGACTTGCCAAACGTGATTGTCACGCTTTCGTCAGTCTCGACAATATCTTGAATGTGTCTATCCATTGTCTTTACCTCGCTTGTGGTAAGATACCGCAGATCGTTGATCTTGGTCAATGTGCTAAACTTATGACCCACAAGGCGATCTGTGCCTTCATAGCCTTCATCAGTGCTTTGGTATATGCGGATCAACGCGGCTGGGTCATCTGGTGTGCCGGTAATTGTGAAATCGCTGTCTGGCACGTTGATTGATCCATCGCGTTCGATGCGTTCAATCTCGCCCCGCGCAGTGCCGCCAGATGATCCCCACGATACAAAGTCGCCAATCGAAAGCGCATCTGGTGCAGCGCGTTCGCCTTCGTCAATTCTATCCAAAGCCATATCTTTTGCCCTTGCCCAAGTTTGCCCTGCATCACCGCCCCACGCTGCCCAAGCAACGCGGCCTTTTGACGGATAGCCTTCTTCATCGGCACTAAAACCTTCAGCTTGCTTGTCAACTTCGTGCCGACTGAAAAAGCTGTGCATCCGGCGCACTATATCGGCAGATAATTCTTGCCGATTAACCAATTGATTTGCACGCGCAACCGCAACGGCTGTGCCACCTTGCTCACCTTCTTCGCGCCATTTCTTGAATTTACGCGCTTCCGCTGCCATTCCTTCGGTCGGCTTCAAGTTGATTTCAACGCCTTTATAGGTCGCCATCTTCTTGCCCCGCGTCTATTGATGGTTGCGCTGGTAACTTAGTGCCGAACGGCTGAAAAGCGGTATCAATGCCATAACGATCAGCAAGTTCGCTTTCGCGGTTGATCTGTTCAAAGATTTCTTCAGTGTCACGACCATATTGGCTGTGAACGTCTTGCAAGCTGACGATGCCGTTGTTCAGTGCAGTGACGCTGGCGTTAATCTCTTTTGCTGGGTCAACCCAAGCAAAGCCGCGTGGCCGGTATATCACTTGATCAGCAAAAAGGTCATATTTGCCCATTGGCAAGCTGACGCGACCAACAGTAATAGCCATTTCTAGCCAAGCTCTATAAATCGGGTCAATAAACTGGTCGATCATAAATTGCTGCACCATCTTGAAGTGATCGCGATCTTCGATAGTGCCTTGCCGGATTGATGAATAGCTAACGCCTTCAAGGTTATTTGCCAACGATACATAGCTGACCCCAAGACCGGACGCGATCCCGCGCAATATGCCCTTTTCAAACTCAGCAAAGCTGTCAGTCGGGTTTTGCGGGTCAAAGGCTGTGAATGACATTCCAGCCGGTAACTGTGTGAACGTGGCCGGTTCTGCCGACATTATCGGCGCGTGATTGTCATAATCGTCACCAACAAAGCCGTCACCCTCTGGGCTAGTAAAGAAACCCATCTTTGACGCAGCAACCCGCGCATTGACCAGCGTGGCTTCTTCGTAACCGTCCAGCATCTTTAGGCGGGTCAGTACATTAGACATCCAAGGCACGCCACGGGTCTGCCCAGCGCGATCCTGCAAATAGCAATGAATGATCTCACTAGCTGGAACGATCTTATGATGCCGCTTTGTCTTGCTGCCATACCCCTGATCGTGATGTGGGTGATCTTCAAATAGATAATAATTCAACGGCTTGCCGGTGCGCTTGTCTAATTCGACACCCATTCGCACTTCATTGCCGTTGCCTAATCGCGTGTCATAGCCTTCATCAAGATAATCGGCTTCAAGAAACTTCAGCGAAAAGCCAAATGGGTTTCCGGCTGGGTTTTTGATCTTTTGGATTAGCACTTCGCCATCACGCGCAAGCGTTTCCATAAACAACCGCTGCGCTTGCACCCACGAAACGCGGCCATCAACAGTGCAGAAACCAGCGCGACCCCACGCTTGCCACGCTTGTTCGATGATCCGGTTGCCCACGCTGTCTAGTGAATTGTCATCATTGCGCTTTCGCACTTGTATCCGCACGCCGTTTGCGCCAACTACGTTTGTTGACATTATCTGCAAATACCGTTTCGCATATGGATGGTTACGGCTGATTTCGCGGCAACGATCTCGCAAAACGCGCAGTGATGGCTTGATTTCGCTATCTGCCGACCGGCTGCTTGATACAAAATCGCTGAATAGCCGACCAGTGTCAGCCCCGTGAAATGCCCGAACCGCCTTGCGTGGTTGGGGCTTTGCTTTGAAAAAGTCAAAGATGCCCATTGTTAAAACCTCACCAAGATGGTTGCGCCGGTAGTTTCACCCGCGTCAGCACGTTCTTTTTGCCGTTCTTTGGCATATTCTTGCCGGTAAAAGTTCCGCGCGTCAATCAGATCAGTAAATGACATTTTTGTCAGTGACCGCCCGTTGATTGAATAGCTGGCAACATCTGCATCTGCTTTGCCCTGCAAAACGCTTTCAATCTTTGTGATCATTATTTCGGCGTGGCTGCGTGGGTCTGCGCCGTTAACGTCCAAATCTTCGATGGCGGTAAATGTGCCACGCTCTAAAACTGCGCGATTGCTAGATGCGGTTTCTGTGACTTCTAACTGCCAATGATAAAAGCCAGCGGTGTAAGCGGCTGACGTTGCGCTATCAACTTCAAACACATATGTGCCGTTGCTTTCGGTTGCTGCAACCTTGATTTCAGTTGACCCGCCGCCAGTGATGCGTGCGACATATTCCATTGAATGCGTTGCCAGTGGATAGTCGCTAACCAGATCGGTGCGCTTCCAAAGCAGATAATCGCCAATAATGATTGTTTCAGGTGTTTTGCCGTCAGGGGCTTCGTCTATATCAAATCTGTTTGCCATTATTTACCGCCAAGAATTAACAAAGCCGCCCTGTCTTGGTCGGCGTGCCAGTGGGTTAGGCTGTTGCGGCTGCGGTTGTGTTTCTGGTTCCGGCGCATTGACCACCCTATCGGCAACAGCGTTAATATTCAGCGACAAGATGCAAAGCGCAGCATATGCGTACACCCTGCAATCAAGTGCCTCATTCCTTGTGCGCGTCTTGACAAAATCCCGCCTTGGAAAGCCTTTTTGGTATTTAGTGACAATTTTTTCACTGTTAGCAAGTTGCTGATAATACTCATCTGACCGTCCGGCTGGGAAGTGGCAAAACCCTGCACCTTCCGATTGTACCTTTAATCTTGAGAAAATCAATTCCTTGATCGGAAAAGTGCCGATTGCAAATAGTTTTATCTTTCCAATGTTGTTTTTTGTCGGTCTGCTAACCAGTGGCCGTTGTTCGCCGCCCATACCTTTGATCGCAAATATGCGCCGACCCTCGCGTGGTCTGACAAAGTTATAGACCGCTTGCGTGTAATGACCGCCACTATCTATCGTGGCCGCGCGAATGCCTAGCTGTCTGCCGCTTTCGGTCACATATCCGGCTTTTAGGATGTTATCAAGGTCATTCCACAAATGCGGCGTTGATGGGTCGCCATACAAAGTTTTGTAATCCAGCGACCAACTTTCTTCATCACGCCCCCAACCAACAATTTCCAGTTCAAGCCGGTCATCTTGAACATCAATGCCAGCGGTGACGACCACGATGTCATCTGGTATGGCATCGCCCCAATCATCTTCGCGGCTTTGGAAATCAATATCGCCAACGGTCTCGCCTTGATCTTCCCACGTTTCTGCCAAGAACGTATTGACAAAAACGCGCAGCGTGTCGGCTGACTTCTTTGCAACCAGAAAGTCACGCACCGCGTCAGCCATCACCGTCCAAGGGCTGTAAATGCCATTAATGTGAAAACCGGCAATGCCGTTATAATCAGCGGTCGCAACCCACTGCCCCTTGCGAACTGATCGATTGCGCTTTGGATCATCCCAGACCGAACCGCAGCTTTCGCAGACATAGCAAGCAGTGTCGGGCTTGTCTTTTTCCCATTGCACTTGCCCCCATTTCAAAGTCTGCACTGTGCCGCAATCTTCACAAGGCACGAAATATTGCCGCTGATCGCTTTCGGCATATTGGCTTTCGATCATTGACGCGCCTTTGTTGGTTGGCGTGCTGACCATTACCATCTTGCGATTGTGAAACGTGGCTGACCTTTTTCTTGCCAGCAAGATAGGCGAACCCTCAGAACCAGCCGAAACCGGAAAGCGATCAACTTCATCGCATAAAACAATTCGGATTGGCCTTGATGCTAGCCCAGCCGCACTATTCGACCCGACTAGGCTGATATGACCGCCAGTGAAAACTTTGTGCGTTGTGGTGTTATTTGCATCGCGGCTTCGCGGGTCTTTCACTTTGTATTTCAAAGCCGGTGTATCTCGCAGCATTGGCGCAAGCCGGTCTTTAGAAAACGCTTGTGCCATTTCCAGCGTTGGCTGCACAAGCAAGATCGGTGCCGCATCGTGATGAATGTGAAAGCCAATCACGTTCAACAGCATTTCGGTCTTGCCAACCTGTGCGCCAGCCATCACGACAATATCACGCAAGGTCGGGTCGCTGATCGCATCCATAATGCCGCGCTGATATTCTGCCCGTGATGTGATCCAACGACCGGCGGCTGCACTAGCTTCCGAGCTTAGTCGCCTTTCGCGGTCTGCCCACTGCCCCACGCTTAACCTTGGCGGCGGTTTCAGCGTTTGCATCGCTTCCGCTATCACCGCTGTCAGTGACGACTGTGCGTCCAGCGTGTTCGTGTGGTTGGTAAGATGATAATTCATCCAGTGCTTCCCTTATCTGGTTTTCTAAAATGCTTTGAATGGTCGGCAAGTCAGTTTCAGTGGCACAGATCGGCGCACATATAGACGGCAACGCCAATAGCTTCGCCTTCATCGCCGCCAGCACTTCGACCCAAGCACCGGCAACATCGTCAGATGCCACCAATTTGCGTTTGGCTTGTAACAACTCAAGTTCAGCCATTTGCGCGTCAGCTTCCATTTTTCTAGCGCGTGCCGCGTTATAGTCTGCATCTTCGATTTTTGGCCGTCCGACTGGCTTTTTTGCTGTTTGTGTTGTCAATTTATTGACGCTCCCTCAATTATTGTCAAAATTCTGACGCTAGCGTTTGTTCGGGGTGTTGCGTTACCTAATGATACGGCGACCACCG
>Ga0316202_10001783_pt1 | contig 15680 bp, 7 predicted proteins | sample 3monrhotite_MG_FD_204934 | JGI IMG/M metagenome (GOLD analysis project Ga0316202, IMG submission 204934) | Microbial mat bacterial communities from mineral coupon in-situ incubated in ocean water Damariscotta River, Maine, United States -... | ecosystem: Environmental > Aquatic > Marine >... | reverse complement strand
CAGGTGATACGCTTCAGGGCGAGGGCGGCGATGATACGCTGACTGGCGGCACGGGCGCAGACAGCCTTGTGGGCGGTGACGGTGTTGATGTTATCAGTGGCGGTGATGCTATTGATAATATTCAGGGTAATAACGGCGACGATGTGATCGATGGTGGTAACGGCGATGATATTATCATGGGCGGAAACGGCGACGATGTGATTGATGGCGGTAACAACATCGATACCATTGATGGCGGTAACGGCGATGATACGATTAACGGCGGTGCTGGTAACGATATACTTAACGGCAACGATGATGATGACACTATTACTACTGGCACTGGTAACAGTACTGTCTCAGGTGGTGCTGGTAATGATGACATTGTCGGTGGCTCTGGCGATGACTCTGTTAATGGCGATGCAGGCACCGACAGCTTTACAGTTTCTGGTGATTTGGATTTGACTGGAGGTTTCAATTACACGGCAGCAGGTGGAGGAACCGTTGTAACGGATGGTTCAGATACTCTCGTTAGTGTTGAGACGCTGGTTTTTGATAATGTTACCTTGGCGGCTGGCGTTGATCAGGCATTTGCATTTGGTGACGCTGGGGCAGTGGACAATCCTGATGGCGCATTGTTTGCGAATATCGATTTGCATGACAATTTTGCTGATTATACGGGTAGTTCAGGCAATGTTGCGGCTCAGATCGGTGGCACTGGTACTGATTATACTATTGTCTCGGTGAATGGTGTTGAGGTTGATGCAAACACTGATTCTGTTGATGTGACCGATGGCCAAATTAATATACTTAGCTTGAGTATTGATGTTGATGGCGGTGCTGTTCAAAACCTTCAGTATGTTCCAGACGAAACGCTAGGCAATAATGCTGATCAGGGTGCGCAACCTTCAGTGGACGTTGTTGTTCAGCCTGTGGGTGGCGGCGCTACGTTGACGCTTTCAGTTGATTTGAGCGTGTCACATTCCACCAATGTGTTTACTGCAGCAGCAACAGGCTCTACGTTGCAGGGTAGCACAACGGCTGCGACCGCCGAGACGTTTGTTGGTGGTGCTGCACGGGATATTGTCTTCGGTGAAGACGGTGACGATACTATCAGTGGTGCCGGTGGTAATGACCGTCTGCTTGGTGGAAATAACAATGATTCGATCAGCGGCGGCGACGGCAATGATGTATTGAACGGCGGCAACGGCGATGATCAGGCCAATGGCGGCAATGGTGACGACCAAATTTATGCTGGTAGTGATGATACGGGTAATGATGCCTTTATTGGTGGCGATGGTAACGATTTTGTGTACGGCGGTGCTGGCAATGATACGCTTATCGGCGACAATACAAACGTCGGCGGCGGGCCAGACGTTACTGACGGCACAGGCTCGGATGAGCTTGGCGGCGGCAACGGTAATGACCTGTTGATCGGTTCTTCATGGAACGATGATAACAGCAATGGCGCTGTCGACGCAGGCGAAGTTTCTGACGCATCAACTGATGGCGCTGATACTTTGTGGGCTGGTGCTGGCACCGATACAATCTGGGGCGGCGGTGGCGCTGATCTGATCGGCGGCGGCGACGGCGTTGATACGATTACTTCTGGCGGCGGTGCCGATACTGTTTACACGGGTGCTGGTGCTGACGTGGTTGTGGCTGGCGGCGGTGCCGACAGTGTATTTGGTGGCGAAGGTACTGATAGCATCAATGGCGGCAACGGCGACGATGTGATCTTCGGTGGTAACTGCAATGATACGGTTTTTGGTGATGCCGGTAATGATGATCTGTTCGGCGGTGCTGGCGATGATACTATCCAGGGCAACGACGGCAATGATACTATCCGTGGCGGCGATGGTGGCGATACCATAGACGGTAACAACGGTGATGATGTTCTTAAGGGTCAGGACGGCCTTGATGAATTGCACGGTAACAACGGTGATGATAATATCGCTGGCGGTAACTGCAATGATGTGATTACAGGCGACAACGGTGATGACACCATCACTGGCGACGACGGTAATGACAACATCGATGGCGGACAGAATGACGACTCTGCCTGGGGCGGCGCTGGTGACGATACCCTCACGGGCGGCACAGGTAACGATGATCTGTACGGCGACGCTGGCGACGATAGCCTCATCGGTGGTGATGGTAACGATACGCTGACGGGCGGCGACGGTAACGATGTCTTCCTTGATGGTATTGGCAATGACTCGCTGGACGGTGGAGCAGGTACTGATACCTTCACGCTAGCTAGCGGTAACGATAGCGTGGCCGGTGGTGATGGTGCTGATACATTTAACTTTGCGTCAGGTACTCACGCTGACAATACCTTCATTTCCGACTTCAATGTTGATGAAGATTTGCTGGTCATTGACTCTACCTACGGCATTACCAACCTGAACTCGGTATCGGAAGAATCTATTCAGAACGGCGTAAGCGGAGTTCTGATTACACTGACTGACGGATCAACTATCTTCCTTGGCGATATTACTTTGGGTGATTTGGCTCTTGCATCGGTTGATCTTGCAACGAACATCTAAATCGACATAGACAAACCGTTTTTGAAAGGGAGGCTTCGGCCTCCCTTTTCTTTTTGTGCGCCGTGCATGCTTATGGTACTGGGACCGATCAGATTCCATTTGGAAGGTTACTGTGTCAGGGAAACCTGCGCCTTTAGGCCAAATCAAGTACACAGTCTTATATTCGCGGTGGCTAAAGCCAGTCGACACCGTTAATTCGGTGTGCTACCAGTCAGGGCCATGTGCTTATGGCTGCTCGTATTGGCGGTTGGGGCTTGGTATTATGATGCCACTGGCTATTGTTTTGATTTTCGCAGATACCGCAAGATACCTGTGGTCACGGGGGTAAAGTAAAATATGTCACTCGTAGACGAATTTAAAGAAGAAGAGCAAAGGCTCAGAAAATCCTTTCGACCTGTTTGGGGGTATTCGCTTCTTGCCACCATCAGCATGCTTGCCATGCCGATCTTTATGTTTCAGGTGTATGATCGGATTTTAAAGTCCCGTAATATCGAAACATTGCTGGCGATGCTGGCATTTGCACTGGTGATATTGGTTTGTTACGGCATATTTGATAGTGTACGCCAACGCGTTCTTGTGCGCGGCGCCGTTCAGCTTGAAGCTCGGATGGCAGGGCTTTTACTGGCGGGTGAATTATCGCGCCAAAGCGACCCCAACGCCCAGTGTTTACGTGATCTCACATCCTTACGACAGCTCTATTGCTCTGGCGCGATGACAGCCATTTTTGATTTGCCGATGCTGCCTTTGTTTATCGGGGTTCTTTTTTACATTCATGTGGGCCTTGGTTTTGTTGTGATATTGGGTGCTTTGCTTATATTCATTGTTGGTGTGTGGGGTGACAGAGCCACAGCCCATGAAAACACCGAGCATATGAAAGCGATGATCAAATCTGCAAAAACCCTTGATATGCACCTGAATTCGCAAGAATTGGTGCGGGCGCAAGGCCTATACCGCGAGTCTGTTAAGGACTGGGGCACCGCACACAGCGCGCAGCTGGAACGCTATATCAGTAGCTCGTCCAAGACAGCAAAATTTTCTGCGGTATCCAAAGCCGTTCGGCAGATCATTCAGGTCTTGTTGATTGCCACTGGAGCGATGCTTGTGCTGCTGGATCAGGCAGGCGGCGCGGTGATATTTGCCGCAGCTATGATCGGTGGCCGTGCGTTGGCTCCGGTGGAACAAATTGTGGGAAGCTGGCGCTTTCTGAAACAGGGTTATGAAACGCGTCTGCGGCTGCTGGATCGGCTGAAGGAAATGAGCCTGCCGGTTGATCGTACGAAATTACCGCGCCCCAGCGGCGAAATTACCCTTGAGCGTATTGCTTATGTACCGCGACCGGGCATGGCACCGATCATACGTGGCATCTCGGGCAAGATACAGGCAGGCGAGAGTGTTGCCATCATTGGCCCTTCCGGGGCTGGGAAATCTACCCTCGCTCGGTTGATCGTTGGATACCTTGTTCCAAATGCCGGTATGGTGAGCCTTGATGGTCAGGACCTGCAAGTTTGGGATCCAACATCGCGCGGTCTGCATATGGGGTATATGCCGCAGTCTGTAACTTTTTTTGATGCCACAGTGCGCGAAAACATCGCGCGCCTTAGGCGTGATGATCCCGAAGAATGGGCGATCGAAGCTGCCAAACGTGCTGGTGTGCATGAGCTGTTAATGAAGTTACCGCAAGGCTACGATACAGTGATTGAACGCGGTAAATATATGCCGTCTGGTGGGCAGGGGCAGTTGATTGCTCTTGCTCGGGCCTTTTACGGCGACCCTTCAGTTTTGGTTTTGGACGAACCCAATTCGGCGCTTGATCAGCAAGGCGAACGCATATTCCATGCGGCGATTACAAGGGCCCGCAAGGCCAAACTCACCGTTATTCTTATTACTCAGCGCCCCAGTGTGCTGCAATTTGTAGATAAAGTTATGTTGTTGCAAGACGGTATGGTGAAAGAGTTTGGGCCCAAAGACGAAGTGATGAAAAGCGGAAGTGTGCGCCCCAATGCCGGGCCTGCCAAAAAAGTGGCGGCGCAAAAAACAGCGCCACCGGCCTCGGGGCCTCAAGCTAAGCCAGTGAACCCAAAGCCGCAAGCAGCGACGCAGCCTCAGGCCGTGCCACCTGGAGGCGCAGTGCACCAGACTACTGCAGCCTCCCAAGCTGCTGCAGCAACACCCAGCCCTTCAACAGCGGCTTCCTCCCCTGCCTCCGCTGCGTCTTCCGTGCCGGTTTCATCGGCGCAAGTGCCGCCAGAAAAAGCCAACGGGGGGCCCGTAGGTATTTCTCTGAACAAAGCGATTAGGGATGCGGGTCTGAAAGCAACAGGCGCGCGAGATTCTGCTAAAACTGTAACTAGTAAATCCAGTAAAAAGGAGGCTTGATATGAGTAATATTGTACCCGTCTCCAATGCTCCCGCCGCGCTTACAACACTTGATGATCGCTTTCGGCGTGATGATTTGCAAAGCTGGCACAGTAAAGTGAATACTGACAGTAGGCCTATCTTGCGCATGGCATGGTGGGTCTTTGTTGGAATATTTGTTGTTGGCGGTTTTTGGGCGGCTACAGCCCCGCTGGGCGGTGCTATCGTTGCAGTAGGACGTGTTATTGCCGAAGACCGTAACCGGGTTATACAGCATTTGGAGGGCGGTATCCTTCAGGAATTGAATGTCCATGAGGGCGATAAGGTAACCGTCGGGCAGGTTTTGGCGGTGCTGGATGAAACCCAACTGGTTTCCCAGTTAAGGTCAAATCGGCTCCAGCGTGCGATCCTGCGCGAGCAATTGGCCCGCCACCGCGCCGAAGTGAATGAACTGGATAACGTTCAATTTCCACGAGATATCCACCCTGATGTGGCTAATCACCCGCGTGTTCTGGAAACGATTGTAAGCCAGCAGGATGAATTTCAAGCCCAGCGCAAGTTTCGCCTTGCAGGTGTTGAAATTAGTGATGCCCGCATACGGGGACAGCGCGGTGACATTGAAGGCTTGAAAGCCATATTAGTAGCCAATCATCGGCAGCTTGAGCTGTATGAACTTGAATTGAAAGACTACCGCGAGCTTCTTAAGAAAGGTGCAATTGATCGGACCAAGGTCTTTGCCACCGAGCGGCAAGTGGTGGAACTGCGGGCGCGTATTGCAAGAACCAATCTTGATATCAAGGCCGCTGAAAACAATATCGAAACCCTGGAAAATGAGAAGCGCCAAAATCGGCTGGCATTTTTGAGTGACGCCAACCGGGCTATTGTCGAGGTGCAAAAACAATTGGGTCCAATTGAAAGCACACTTGACCGGCTGGAGGATATCATTGCGCGCGGGCAAATCCGCTCGCCCGAAAATGGCACGGTCTTCCGGATTGCCAAACGTACACTTGGGGCTGTAATCAAACCCGGCGAACCGATATTGGAAATTTTTCCGGACGAAGATGTGTTGACAATTGAGGCCCAGCTTGAGGTGCGCCACAGGGAAAAAGTTCATGCAGGACAGGAAGCAGCGATTGTTTTCCCCGGCAACCGCGTTAAATCTGTTACGCAGTTTGCGGCTCACATAACCTATGTATCGGCTGACGTGGTGACGTCTGAACGCAATCCACAAGGCAGCTATATTATCCGCGCTACGATGGATTCGTCCGAGCATGTCGGCGATATGGTGTCCGGGAATTCTGCGCAGATATTCATTGTAACCCAACCACAAACTTTCTTTGAAATTATTATGAGCCCGATCACAGCCTTTTCCCAGAATGCATTTAATGACTGATTACTATACAGCAGTCATTTGGGGCGATCACGACTAGGGCCAGCCACATCATTGATGTGGTTTGGCCGTAGAACAGCAAAAATTTAATCTTCTTTGTTTGGAATGTTTGCGCGTTCTCAAACCGCAGGTTACAGTGCAGCCAGGGTATATGATCCAGGCATGCAACCATGGATGATGTAAAATATTGGCTATGGCATTTGCTGGCATTAGGCAAAAAGCGGCAGTCAGGGGAGGGGCAATTAGCGTGTCAGATATCTTAATTACACGCGGTGCATTTTCGCATTTCTACGGCTCGACCTTTTGCTTTCTTGTGGGGGCCGAAGTTTATGCCCGGGTTCAGCCCATGCTCCCTCAAGAGGCGAGCATCTTTATCCTGCGTGCTGACGGTGTGATTGTGCGGGCCAACACCAATGTTGGCTCAAATGTGGATACTGAAACCGCAACGGCCGAAAACGCGCAAAGAGATAAAGCTGATCAAAGCGAGACTATGCCGCTTATCGGCATGTGTATCGGCCTTCAGGCTATCATTGTCAGTGGGAACCGGCAGGTGGCCGTTGCACAGATTCTGGAGTTTTGTAAAAAACAAGGCATGTTTCAGCTGCCAACTGTGTATTTTATGCGGCGCTGGCATTTGAACTGGAAGCAAAGTCTTAATCAATTTATCACCGGGCTTTTATGGGAATACGGGGCTGTACGCCGCGCTGATCTTGCTACGGTTCAGCGTCAAATGGTGCAGTTGCGTGGCAACTATGAACGTTTGTGGTTAAGTTTTGAAAAAGCACGCCGTATGATACGTGGCATCGGCTATTCTACGCGCAGTGTGGCTTTTAGCCTATCAGCGGGATCAAATTCTGTAGGGCCGACCGCAGCGAATTCCATCTCTCATTATGAACAATATTTGCCGTCCGACCTGGCGGGTTTTGCGGGCATTAATCTTTTTGTTAGCCAAATTGCAGCGGAAGGCGCAAATGGCGTGCTATTCGTGCGGATCAGCCGCAGAGCCGATAACGCAAAAATTGGTGAAGCGAGCTTATCATTTTCAGAAATCGGAAAAGGTTGGCTTTCTTTCACATTTGACGATGTGGTGCCGCTTACCCTCGGCGATGGCATACTTGAGGTTGTCTGGCAGGGCAGGGGCGGACCTCTTTTAGCTATGGCTGAAGGCAAGGCGGATCGCTTCGGTGATACATCCGGGCGTTCGCTGGCAATGCAAATCATCAAGGGCCTTGCCGACCCTACATTGAATTTGAATGCAGACGACATGCCACTTGAACGAATGAGGCTGTCTGGTGACAGCTTGCTTGAACGCAGCAAATATTATGCAGGCAAAGAAGCAGAGCGCGCGGCCAATAGCGCGCTAGGCGACCATGTATTGCAAACAAACACAGAGGATGGCTGGCTTCAGACCCATTTGATAGCGGACGGAGTTGCCGGAATTCGGTTGGCGGATATAGTGCCAAAACATACCAAAGAAATCCGTGTCGGTATTGAAAGTGCTCATGCTGCGGCACCGACGAGCATCTATATGATGTTGGCGGTGCGCAGCGATATGCCGCGTGCCGATATAGATAGAATGTTAATGGAGATTGGCAGAGATGGTGATCAGCCGCTTGCTGGCGCGGATGTAGGCCGCAGCCTCTATTGGAGTTCGGCTATTCTTGGGCCAGAAATGCCTGCGACCCTAAGTTTGATGTTAGATGACAGCCCAGATGAGGCGCTGGATCTTATTCTTGCTGTGCGTTCGCTAAATGGCAGTGCAGATTATGGCCATTGTCGCTGGCATTGGCTTGAAATTGGGTCTGTAGTTGGACGCGCCGTTGATTTGCTGCCGCTTGAGCAAGACACGATGCGTGAAGGCCTTAAACACTGCGGCGAGATCCGGTCGCACCGTCTTCCCGAATTGGCCGGGCAACTGAGTTTTTATAAAGGCAGGGCGGAGCTCGGCAAACTATCGGAAAAATTGGGATTTTCTCCCTTTCTGGTGAGCGAAGAAACCGGTGCGCTTCAAACCCACCCGTACGACGGGCAGATGTCAGCGGCGGTTCTGGGCGGCGGCTTGCCAGTCGGCACCCGGCGGCTTTCCTGCGAAGTCGGTAGCGCCCATGCCTCGGCACCAGAGTTCACCTATATGCTGGCTATATTGCCGCGCTTCATCAAAGACCAAGAAGCCGTGATTACAGATATGGCTGCCCGTGTTTCTGCTGGCGAAAGCAAGGGCTTTGACAGCAAAGCGCACCTTCAGTGGAGCAGTATTACGCTTAAGGCGCTTGAGGTCAGCACGCTTGTCCTGGAACCTTGGGATATACCAGAGCAGGTCGGCGATGTTGTTTTTGCTGCCATTCCAACGGGTGATAATGTTAGTTATGGCTGGTGCCGCTGGTATAGCTTTGAAGCGGCGCTGATGGGCGTGGGCATGGCCGCACACCGCTTGGAGCGCCCATTTGTAGACGTTGCAAAGGCACCCTAGGCAATTGGAAAAATCCACACATAAGACAATCGGTGTTGTGATACCCGGTTACGGCCATCCGCAGTTTCTGGCCGAGGCGATCATTGGAGCATGTGAACAGGAAATAGACCGACCTGTGCGGGTTGTGGTGATCGATGACGGCTGCAAGTTCCCTGAAACTGGCCAGATGGTTGGCCAATTGATGGAAAAATATACTGGTACATTGCATTATTTACGGCAAGAGAATACCCGTCTTCCCGGTGCGCGTAACGCGGGTGTACGTTTTTTGATGGCATTGGAGCCCGATCTGGACTCGGTCTATTTTCTTGATGCTGATAACCGTATTGCTCCCTATACGCTGAGCGCTTTTCGCCACGCCTTGGGCGAAGATGCCAAAATTGGCTGGGCTTACCCTGATATCTCCATGTTTGGAATGTCGCGTGGTGAAGATGGTTTTGATACCCGTGAAACAGCACCCGAATATAACAAATTAAAACATTTGGTAGGTAATATTTCTGAGGCGGGTTCGTTGGTCAGGGCCGACGTTTTTCGCGCCGGTGTGTTTTACAATGAAGAAATGACATCGGGTTTCGAGGATTGGGATTTCTGGCTCAGTGCATTGGATGCAGGCTTTGAAGGCAAGCGAGCGCGGTATTCTGGTTTTATGTACCGACGGCGGCCAGAAAGCATGTTGGCGGATTCGCGCCGCCTAGAGGAAACTTTAATTTCTCGAATCAGGCAAAGCCACAAAGCCTTGTTTGCCCCCAAAAACATTTTGGCTCTGGAGCAGAAGGAAGCCCCCGTCTTTGCAATTTATATTGTTGGTGCTGACGAAATCCTCTTAACAAGCGATCCAAAGTCGAAACCGACAATACTGAGCATGGATGTGTTTCGCCAAAAGTTGCACAATTGGGCCTATGATTCCCGCGAATATTTTTTCCCACAGTATTTCATCACGATTTCCCAAGTGGAATGGCAACGCCTGCAAAAAAGCAAGGCTCATTCGCGGTGGATGTTTTGGCAGCTTAGGGAACGGGCGTTGGACACGGCCTATGTAACACAGACCCTCAGCGACCATATTGCCGTTCATATCGCCAGCGCCGCAACGAAAAAATGGTCAGAACCAGCAAGCTTTCTTTGTAGTAAAACCAGCCAGATAAAAAGCCTGTTGTTAGCCAGCCTTAACAGCTGGGATAAAAAGACTACCCTAATTTTATCGGACCAGATCCATGTTCAGATTAAGGCTCCAGCTCTTGAACCCCTGCCCACGGTTAAGCCCAAGCAAGGCAAGGACCTGATATTTCCCTATGCCAATGAAATGGGCAGGCGGAACCTCGAGTGGTATTTCGAGAAGTTTGTGCGCGGTATGATGCCGCTTGACCGGCGTAGCCTCCACCAAACCAGAAAATATGCAGGGCCATCCTGTCAGGCTATTCGCGCTGAATTGATTAGCGAAATCTGCGCCGTGGAAGAACGAGAGCCCTTTCCCGCCAATACAGCTATTGACCGGGCGATGGTTTTTGTAGGTGCAGAAATGCTGAATTCACCGGTGGCAGCAGCCAAATTTGCTGATCTCTTAAAAGGACTAAAATCCAGCAACTATGAAACGATGGTCATTTTGGAAACAGAACCGTATCAGGATATGGCAGCATTAGACCTGTGCTGGTGGTCGGAGGCTGATGACATCGTGCCGATTTTGCTTTCGGGAGGTACTATCGAATACCGTATTTATCTGGGCCGCCGGGTATCAACAAAACTGGATTTGCTTTCACGCGAAGACATGACAGTGCTGGCGCGCAGTTGCGATATATTGGTATCTTGCGGTGCAGCAGCGGGGCTGGAAGCCTTTGGTCAGGCCAAACCGCAGGGGGCTAAAGGGTATGTTTGGCTCGACCCTGTATTTATGGGAAAAGACCAGGATGAAATGGCGCAACAGGCAAAATTGTTAGCTTTCGAGCATGCCGTGGAACGGGTAATTACAAATGACGAGGCTTATGTTCATGGCCTTTCCGCTGAAGGCTTCCCGCCTTCAAAATTTGAAACCAGCGAAGCTTTTTGGAAAAAATTGTGCACGACTTCAAGGTAACAGTTTTGGACGGATATTGTATTGTTGCCCAACTGCTTTTATAGATGCGCTTACGTTCAACCTTTTATTTGATAAGTGAAATTTGACCATCGTGACAATAGACACAAAAATATTCTGTTTGGTTCCAGATATGCCTGAGCCATCGGCCATAGCGCCGTATCTTGAGGAGATGCATCAGAACCGCTGGTACACGAATTTTGGCCCCTTGGCGCAGCGTTTTGAAGCCGCGATAGCTGATTTTATGGCGGAGACCGGCTCGCCCGGTATGCATACAGGCACCTTTTCGTCGGCAACGACCGGGCTGGAGCTTATGCTGCGGGCGATGCAATTGCCGAAGGGCGGGAAGGTGCTGATACCTGCGCTTACTTTCCCCGCAACGGCTCTTGCCATTATGAATGCGGGTTTGGAACCGGTTTTTGGCGATGTAGACCCTTTTTCATGGGAATTGACGGCAAAAATGGCTGATACGGCGCATTCCCATAGCCCACTGGCGGCTGTAATGCCTGTTTCTGCTTTTGGCAAGCCAGTAGAAACAGACCAGTGGCTCGATTTTCAGCAGGCGAACAGCGTTCCTGTTTTGATCGATGCGGCCGCCGTATTGGGGCAACAGCCGGTGCCGAGCGGCCTAAGTGCTGTTTTTAGCCTCCACGCGACAAAACCATTTGGCGTAGGCGAGGGCGGGTTGGTTGTGACGTCCGATATTGAATTGCTTACCCGAGCAAAGTCATTATCAAATTTCGGCTTTGTGGCGGGGATGACTGGTGTTGTTCAACAGGCGGGTACAAATGCAAAATTTGGCGAATATTATGCTGCCGTGGGTTTGGCCCAGATAGCACGTTGGCGCGAAGTGATTGAGAAGCGTCGCCGCGTGGCTGCACTATATATGGACCATATCGCGCCACTGTGTAACCGAATCAGGTTGCAATCTGGCATTGAGAATTTTGTACCCGCAGTATTTCCAATTTTTGCACCCGGAAAAGCGAATGAAATTCAGGCTGCGATGACAGCAGTGGGTATTCAAACGCGAAAATGGTATTTGCCGCTGTTGTACAAACATCCGGCATTGGCGCACCTGCAGTTTGCTGTTCCGGGCGAAGAAGCTAGCGTGGCGGCATGTAACGAGCTTGCCGATGGCTTGATAGGGCTTCCATTCCACGCGTTTTTGCGCGAGGACGACATTAAGAAAATTTGTGCCGTTTTGGCAAGGATAGTGTGACAAATATGAGCGAGAAAAAGCCACCGCAGCTGACGATCAAGATTGAAAATTTCGAACGCCTTGTCGCGCTTGCCGAGTTTGATAAAGCTGTATCAGAACTTGGTGCGATCTGTACAATTTTGGAGGGAAGCAAGGAAGGTTTTGGTAAGCAACTTTCCAGTGTTAACGCTGCTGTTGAGCATGAAGCCACTGTTTTTGCTGCGGCGATTACCAACCTGCTGACCCACCCAGATTTTGGACTGAAAAAATCAGCTTTAATGGTGTTTTCACAGTTCAAAAGGGTAATTAGCCAAACCTTTGAGACCAGCGGTTATCGGGGCACAGGCCATTTTATCGGGCGTTTGTCGACAAAAGGTGAGGACGGAAAAATTCACCTGCAGGGAAAGGATATCCCCAAGCTTTTTTGTGGGCTTTCCTTGAACGCAATGACGGAACCGATGGTTGATCTTTTTTTGCGGCAAAATCCGGATGTTACATGGCCGTTACTGAATGGATTTTTGTCCGAACAGCTTTTATGGTCGCCGATCGCTGAAAAGGCGCGCACAAAGCTGTTGGCGTCAGGCGCGCACTGGGAAAATGTCACACCAACAAGACAGCTTATTCAAAACCTGGGCCCCGCTTATATGGGCTGTAGTTATGCCGACGCGCCGCATAAACACGACATTAAAAAAACCATGAATATTCTTGTGCGTCGCTGGCTGGCTGAACAAGATATTACTGATGTTACCGAAGTGGCAGGCGGAAGGCGCGGCGTAAAGCGCAAGCCAACGCTGATAGTTATGGCTGAGCTTTACAACAGCGTACATGCAATGCACCGCTGTTATGGCCCGGCTATTCGCAGCCTAAAGGACCGTTTTAAGCTGATTTATATGTCGCCAGACGGTAAGTGCGACGAAAAACTGCACTATATGTTTGATAAGATTGACGATACAAAGTTCAGTGCCGCCAATCCAAAGCCATTCTTCGACAAAGCAAAATCTTACCGCCCCGATGTGGTGTATTACCCCAGCATAGGTATGCGTTTGATGAGCATTCTGGGATCAAATCTAAGGATCGCACCTGTTCAGATAGCAACATATGGGCATCCGGCGACTTCGCATTCAGAGCTTATTGATTATGCTGCTATCGTCGATGGTCAGCTAGGTAGCGAGAGTACGATAGGTGAAAAAATACTTTATTGGCCGGCGGGGCCAAGATATGAGCGTCGCGGCGACGAAAAAAAGTATGAAGTGTTAATAAGCAAAAATCCTTCAAGAATTCGAATAGCTGTGCCTGCTTGGTCACGTAAAGTTACGCCCCAATTTTTGGCGGCTTGCCAACAAATTCAAGCACGCGCTAAAAGGCCTATTGAATTCATGTTTTTCCCAAACGGTGTGGGGGCTTTGTTTCAATCATTTTCGCGGCGGATCACATCGATGATGGAAGCGCGTGTATTTCCGCGCACGGACTATAACAGCTATATTAATATCTTGAATACAGCCGATATCTTCCTCAGCACTTTTCCTTTTGGTGCGACTAACGGCATCCTTGACGCTGGGCCGCAAGGGATGCCCATTGTTAATTTGAAGGGCGACGAGGTTCATGCACTGAATGATAGCGAGATGGTCTCTCATATGAAACAGCCGGATTGGCTATCTGCGGACACGGTGGAAGATTATATCAAAGCCGTGTTGCGGTTAGTGGAAAATGACGAAGAACGAGTAGCGGTTAGTCAGACCAATGCAGCCTACGATTATGACACGGGTATGATGGTGGATCCTGATAGTAGTTGTGAGCCCTTTGGTTTGGTGGTTGAGGCCGCGTACCGACATCATGAAGTGTTGCAAGCAAGTACAGATAAAGGTTTCAGCTATACGTGTTTGAAATATATGCTGGAACAGAAACCCGAAAAAAGCGCGTGAGGATTTGTTTGCTTGGCTTCGGCGAATTTTAATTTTGGACGGTTATTGTCGAAAAGCGCTAAAGTCGCCAATCTAACAGAGCTTCGCCAACATCTGGCGCAAAAACAGGTATGCCTAGTTTTTTGGAAACATCTTTGCGTTCGCGGAAGCTGTCATCGATAAATATGGCTTCCCCTGTTTGCATATAACCACTTTTAGCACTGTTGTTAGAAATCCAAATGATTTCGTCGAATAAGCCCTCATGCAGTTTAAAGTCAGCGAGCGTGATTTTCGGATTGCGGTAGTGGCGGGTGATTAATTTCACCAGAATATTTTTATCTTGGCATTGATAGACCAGCCGTAGCAGGGTCATATTTAGTTTGCCATGAACGATCAGCGTATCGTCGAGATCAAGATACAGGCACTGGTAGGAAATAGGTACTGTGTAGCGGTTGATCAGTGCGCGTTCAATTTCGCAATCGAAGGCTTCTGTGAGCACCGAAATTGGTTGTTCGAGGGCCTCAAAAAGTGTAAGCAAAGGAAAGTTCACACCTTGGACGCGGTGGAGCGCCATAGTTCCAGCAATGCGGGGTGCGACCTCCAGCAATTTCAGATCACCGCTAGATGATTGTTTTAATTGAAAAAACCATGCGCCTGTTGGGCCTATCCGGGCTGCAATTCGTTCTGCAATATAGGTGATTTTTGGGTCATTTCCGTGGATTTTGGATTGCACACTTATGCCCGCTTTTGTGCGCACTCTTTCGCGAGCGTTGGCAAACAACAGAGTGCCCTTTTTATCGCTGTAACAATCGATGGTATATTCTTTTCCGGGCAGATACTCGCATATCAAAAGTGTTGGGTTAAGGCGCTTGGCCTCAGCGCATTGTGCTTCGTCAGTTGCCAGAAAAATACCATGTGAACCCTGGCCTTCATCGGGTTTCATGAAAACTGGGTAGGCAGGAACTTGTGCGCAGCTGCTGTAGAAAGCGGGGACAAAGTTTTCCCCATTCAACGCTTCATAGGTTTTTTGTTTTGACCGGCAAATACGACAAATGGCAACATCCGGGGCGAGCAATATAGCAGAAAACTTTTCCCGGTTTTCTGCCAAATATAGCAGCACACTATCGTGTGCCGGGATAATAAAATCGATATTATTGGCGGTTATGCAGGCCTCAAAGGCTTGATTAAAACGCTCATTATCAACAAATGGAATGTCCGGCGTATAGCGCGCAAACACCATGCGGCCGTGGTCTTCCACACTCGACGCCCCAAAGAGCGTGACTGATTTTTCGTGCTTTAGGGCCGCGTGAATTTCCTGACCGATCTCTGTGCCGCAGGGGAAAACCAAGACGTTGCTATTTTGCATTCATTTGCCTTGCGATGCTGGAAATAAAAAGCATAGTAAGCTCACTTTAACAAGCTGGCCTAGCCTTAGCAACTGCCAGCGTCGCGTTGCATGCAAGAAATATAGCGAATATAGAGACTTGCAGTGATGTGGGCTAACTGACGCTGGGCAATTCTTCTGGACACAGGGTATAAGATGCTGAATTGTACAGGTACTACTAGTGCCCATGAGGGCAAACATCCGGGATGCCATGATAGTGCATAAGCAAATTTTTGACGGCCATGTTTTTATTGTGACTTACGGCCGCTCGGGCTCGACGCTGCTGCAGCGGGTATTGCAGTCTATAGATGGCTATTTTATTCGCGGCGAAAATAATCACACGCTTTATCCTTTGTATCTGGCATGGCGGCGGGCCTATGAGGCGCGCTTTG
>Ga0316202_10001782_pt1 | contig 15680 bp, 11 predicted proteins | sample 3monrhotite_MG_FD_204934 | JGI IMG/M metagenome (GOLD analysis project Ga0316202, IMG submission 204934) | Microbial mat bacterial communities from mineral coupon in-situ incubated in ocean water Damariscotta River, Maine, United States -... | ecosystem: Environmental > Aquatic > Marine >... | reverse complement strand
CAGCACCGACACGAACCGTTGACACATGTGCATCCACACTTCCCAGATGCGCACCACCAGCACCAGCATTGAAGACAACAGTGATTCGGTTGGTCATGTAGTTGGGTTCACAGCTTTATCGCGTCGCATCCCCGGAGGGGAAACAGAACATGTAGTAGTCTAATCAAAGCGCACACCTCAATAGGACTATTATTCACCTAGAGAGGAAACGCCAATGCCCCAGTCCTACAAGCATTACGAAGCCGCATTTAAGTTAGAAATCGCCCGTATGGTAGTCGATCAAGGATTGAGCGTATCGCAAGTAGTTAACGACATGAACATAGGTCGCACAGCAGTGCGCCGCTGGGTTGAACAATACCGCGCTGAGCAACTGAGTAACGCTGGCATCGGCAAGCCTATTACTGCCGAGCAGCAACGCATCCGTCAACTGGAGATAGAAAACCGCCAACTGCGCTCTGACAATGAACTATTAAAAAAGCATCGGCCTTCTTTGCCCGCGAACTGAGATGATTTACAGCGTAATCAATCAAGGACAACAGAAGGCCGTCAGCCAAGCATGTCGGGTATTACAAGTCAGCCGCTCGGGTTATTACACCGCCAAGCGCCGTGCCGAGAAACCCACCATTTGCATCGCCCGCGTGCAGGTCAACGCCGCTTTTGTAGCAAATCAACGCTGCTATGGCAGTCGTCGTATTGTTGACGAACTAAAGGAGCAGCGTATTAATATTGGGCGTTACAAAGTACGTCGTTTAATGCGCGAAGCGGGTTTAAAGCCAGTTTGGAAGAAGAAGTTCGTGAATACGACCGACAGCAAGCACGATCTGCCGGTGGCGGAAAATTTACTAAATCGTCAGTTCAATCCCCCGCAGTCGAATCAGGCTTGGACTTCAGATATTACCTACATCCGTACCAAAACGGGTTGGTTGTATTTAGCCGCAGTGATGGACTTGTACTCACGCAAGATTATTGGCTGGGCGATGAGTTCCACGATGCTAGCGGGCTTAGTCTGCCAGGCGCTGCAGATGGCGATTGGACAACGGCAACCGACAGCTGGGCTGATATTGCATTCGGATCGGGGTAGCCAATATGCCAGCCACGAATACCAAGCCTTGCTGAAACAACATGGCATCATTTGCAGCATGAGTCGCAAAGGTAATTGCTGGGATAATGCAGTGATGGAACGCTTCTTCATGAACTTGAAGATGGAACGGGTGTGGCAACGAGAATATGCGAATCAGATGGAGGCCAGTAAAGACGTGACGGATTACATCGTGGCATTCTATAACTGCACACGAAGGCACTCCGCCTTGGGGAATTTAGCTCCTATCGTTTATGAAAAGCAGTTTGCAGTAAAGCAACCTATCGAGGTGTCCGAAATTACTTGACCACTACACAATATCTCCATGGCAATTTGAATAAACGCCGAAACGCAACAAGTTTTTGTCTTTGACTGTGACGGAAAATGAGTGACTACACTTGTCGCCCCAAACCTTGGGGAACAGTTTTTGGCGTGCGTTAGGTGGGATAGCTGTGCACAACTTGGGCGGGGTTAGTAAAGACTGGGATAGATTCGGAGATCATGGCAAGTTTTGAGGAAATAATGTTCAAAGTGGTTGCCAATTCTGGATGTGGTGAAGCAAAGAATTGAGCCGTCTGTTAGGCATATGGGGCTGAAAATCGCTCGTTCTGATGTAGCTGTGTCATTCAGACCACCACTCGCCGATCTCCGGTAAATGGTTCGCGTGCGTGCGAGGCCAGCATGTTGTCAATGATGGACACATCACCGACCTGACAAGGAAATGACACCTTTTCTGCGTTAAACGCCTCGTGAATATGAGTTATGACCTCAGACGGAATCGGTGTGTTCTTCGGCCCACTGGTCAAGATCAAGATCGGATATAGAAGGGGAAATGCAAAAATAGAACGGAATAGACTCATCAAGTTACCGGCAATCGGCAAGGGAGGCTTTGTCAGTTTGGCAGCCGATTGCCGCCGTGATAAGTTCATCGTTAAATATGAGTTCCTACGTCTTATTGATTATTGACATAGAGAACCCAGTCACACGATTTTAACTAGCTAAAATCACAGCATATCGGTCAATGCTATTCAGCTTTTATTGTACACATAATATACAATTAAACGCATAATGCACTGGTGTTTGCCCAGTGATGTTATTTGAGCGCGGGTTAAGTACACCGTTCAGATTAGCTCACCAGCCAACGGGTTAACTTATTGCGCTGGAGAAACGTAGTTCAATTGATGATTCCTTCCGACACAATCCATCTCTGGTTTTGTACCCTGCACAAAACAATCGACCCCGCTCTCCGCGAGCGATACGAAAACATCATTTCTTCAGACGAAACTGAACGGATGGAACGCTTTAGTTTCGAACAGCATCGGTTGATTTTTTTGATCGCTCATGTTTTTTTGCGGGAAGTGCTCTCCCGGTATATGGATTGTTCACCCTCATCTATTACATACCGACTTAATCCATATGGAAAGCCGTCTCTGTGCTTGAGTGCTGATGAATCAGGAGTTTCGTTCAACCTTTCCCATACTGACGGCCTCGTCTGTTGCGCTGTAGTAAAGGAAGGAGATATCGGAGTCGATGTCGAATCTACGAAACAGTCAGTGAGTGGAGATGAAATCGGTGAGCGGTTCTTTTCTACCTCAGAATCAGCAGAGATGATGGAGTTGGAGAGTGAAGATGTTCGGAACGAACGCTTCTGTCGTCTTTGGGTTCTCAAAGAAGCTTACATAAAAGCCAAGGGGATGGGATTGTCGCTTCCTCTCGACTTGTTTAGCTTTCATTTCTTGGATGAAAAAAAAATAGACGTAAAGTTTGACGCGGAACTCCAAGAATCTGTCGACAACTGGCATTTTTTCCTTTTAAAGCCGACGGAGCAGCATCGTGCCGCAGTTGCCTACAAATCAATTTACCCAAACAGACAAGTTGCCCTAAAAATATTTCAGACCGCCCCTCTTTGTGTTGAGAGGGTGATTGTCCTCCCCCTTCTCGGAACATGCGAACCGCATAACTGATTTGCAGCATTCATTTTGCATTGAGTATCCATGGTTCACCCGCACATTTCCCGCCTCAATCCAACGCTGCCAGAGCACCCGCAGTGCGTCTTCAGAGCATCTGGCAATCGTTACTCGCCAGTGGCGATTAGTGCGACACGTTTGTGAACAGATAGAAAACCGAAACGTCGAAGCCATGTGTTCTTGCTCGCGAGCCGATAGATCCATCCCATCCATCCCAATCGGCATAGGCCGCGATTTCGGATGCCCATGTGTCAGCTTTTTCTTGATGGGCGGGGCGCAATAGGAACGATCAGGCTGGCTAGTCTGCGAGCTACCGCCCTCATCAATCCATGTTGTTGAGCCATTCGCCGACTTATGAGTTGCGCCAGTATGTGTGGTCGCTAGTACGGACTATGAAATATTTTTAGATATCTTGCTTTGAGTCGACATCTTGGCATCCCGCAAGTTAAGCCCCATCAAATTGAGGCCTTTTCAAGGCCAAGTCCTTTTTGCTTTCAGAATCACAGAAAATCACTCACCACAGAGGTGTCGAGAAAATCAGTGGGTCAATATTTACATCCGACTTTCAAGCCCTCCTATTATTATATTGAATGAGATTAAATTGCACCATGAATAGGCAAGGTGCTTATGCTTGGTGCGTAAGATTGTTATAAATTCCTAAATAATTCCTTATCTACCTGATGCTAATGGAGTGTTTTAACTAGGCTTGATTTGTGCTTTAGTTAATTGAATACGCCGTTGTTTACATTAGCTAGGTATTTATGGAATCGTATCATTCAGGCGCTAACTCACCTTCTAAGGCAGATGCTACTCAGCGGGTAATCAAAGTCCGCCGAGATTACAACACTTGGATCGTGAATGAGTCTTTAGAGGACTATGCGCTCCGCTATACACCGCGCTCCTTTCGGAAGTGGTCCGAGCTACGCATTGCAAATACCGCATTTGGCGCGGCCTCATTTTTGGTGCTGGAAGCTATTGGCGGGACGGTTACCATCAATTACGGGTTTACCAATGCTTTTTGGGCGATCTTAGCCGTTGGCCTGATTATTTTCCTCACCGGATTGCCGATTAGCTATTACGCCGCAAAATATGGCGTAGACATGGACTTGTTAACACGCGGTGCAGGTTTCGGATACATCGGCTCAACCATTACCTCCTTTGTGTACGCTTCGTTCACCTTTATCCTTTTTGCGCTCGAAGCCGCCATCATGGGCTATGCGCTGGAAATGTATTTTCATATTCCGCTGTATTTAGCCTATCTCATTAGCGCGCTGGTCGTCATTCCATTGGTGACGCATGGCATTACCCTTATCAGCCGGATTCAGATGGTTACGCAACCTCTTTGGTTGGTAATGATGATGTTGCCACTGGTGATGGTGTTGTATAAAGAGCCCCATTTGTTATCAGGCTTGCTAAGTTTTGAGGGGAAGGCGGGTACTTCAGATTTTAATATTTACTTGTTTGGGGCGGCAACAGCAGTGGGAGTAGCATTGATTACACAGATCGGTGAGCAAGTAGACTATCTGCGTTTTATGCCCGAGAAGACAGCGGAGAATCGAATTCGCTGGTATGCCGGAGTATTGGTAGCTGGCCCCGGTTGGATTGTGATTGGTATTTTAAAAATGTTGGCTGGCGCAATGCTGGCTTATCTTGCCACACGATATGGTTTCGCTTGGGGTGAAGCGAATAATCCAACGCAGATGTATCTGCTAGGCTACTCCTATGTCTTTGATAGTCGAGACTTGATATTGACGGCTACCGTGCTATTTGTGTGTATCTCTCAGATCAAAATTAATATGACAAATGCCTATGCCGGTTCATTGGCATGGTCGAATTTCTTTGCGCGGCTGACGCATAGCCACCCTGGTAGAGTGGTGTGGGTGGTGTTTAATGCCTTGATCGCGGTGATGTTAATGGAACTAAATGTGTTCCAAGCATTAGAGCAAGTGTTAGGTCTCTATGCCAATGTGGCGATTTCCTGGATAGCCGTAGTTGTAGCTGATTTGGTAATAAATAAGCCACTTGGCTTTAGTCCCCCTGGTATCGAATTTAAGCGCGCCTATCTGTACGATATTAATCCCGTCGGTGTAGGGGCAATGGCGTTGGCATCGCTGTTATCTATTTCAGCTTTTTTTGGTGTGTTCGGCGATGAAATGAAATCATTTTCAGCGTTTATTGCATTGTTGACTGCGCTTATTGCCTCCCCACTTATCGCTTGGTATACACGCGGGAAATATTACATTGCTCGTCCTCCAGAAAAGCTTGCAGAAGGAGCGGTTTCTTTATCCTGCAGCATCTGTGAAAGAGAATATGAGTCTGAAGATATGGCGCACTGCACCGCCTATCAAGGGCCGATATGTTCACTATGTTGTACCTTGGATGCACGTTGCAATGATCTTTGTAAACCAGACGATGCGCGTGTTAGCACGCAAGCTTCGCAACTCATGCGACGAATATTGCCAAAGTCGCTTTGGCGACCACTGGAAACTGGTTTAGGGCATTACCTAATGCTGATGGCGGCAATTATAGGAATGCTTGCAGCCGTGTTGGGGCTGATTTATTACCATCAATACACGCTGTATAAAGATATTGGTGTTTGGGCGCCTCAGATTGAGCTGTTATTCTTAAAAATCTTCGCAGCGCTGATATTCCTTAGCGGTATTGTGGCTTGGTGGCTGGTATTGACCAGTGAGAGTCGCCGGGTTGCACAGGAAGAATCCAACCGCCAAACCCACTTGCTAATGCAAGAAATAGAGTCGCACCGCCTTACCGATGAGCAGCTTCAGGAAGCAAAGCGACTGGCCGATCAGGCTAATCTTGCCAAGAGCCGTTACATCACCACGGTGAGTCATGAGTTGCGCACGCCTCTCAATAGTATTTTAGGTTACGCGCAAATTTTGGATGCAGATGAATCTATTCCTGCCCATCGCAAGCAAGCAGTTAGCGTAATTCGCCGCAGTGGGGATCATTTGCTGTCATTGATTGAAAGCACTCTTGATATTACTCGTATAGAAGGGGGGCGCTTGAAACTTGAAGTAAAGCCTTTGCATTTTGTCGATTTTATTCAACAAATTGTACAGATGTTTGAGTTGCAAGCACATAACAAGGGGCTGGAATTTAGCTATCACTTAGAAGAAGGCTTACCACTCGCCGTTCGAGCAGACAAACGCAGGCTGGGACAAATTTTGATCAACATGCTGGGCAATGCAGTTAAGTTTACCGAGCATGGCAAGATTAGTTTTGGAGTGAAATATGCCCGTGAAATGGCAGTGTTCGAGATTGAAGATAGTGGCCCTGGAATTTCGCCTGAAGAGGCAGAGCATATTTTCGAGCCCTTCGCGCGTGGCAACACCAAGACAGGCGGAACAGGCTTGGGCTTAACCATTAGCAAGATGTTGACTGACTTGATGGGAGGAGAGCTCTCTGTCAAAAGCTCACTAGGTATTGGTAGCGTTTTTCAGGTGCGCTTGTTTCTCCCTGAAGTACGAGCATATATCTCCACCGCAGAGCCTGTTCGTGCACGCCATCGAATCGGCTATGTGGGTGAGCGACGTAAAATTCTGATTGTTGATAATGAAAAAGTAGACAGAGAGCTACTCGTTAGCATTCTTGATCCACTGGGGCTTGAATTAAGAGAAGCTGAGTCGGGAATGGAGTGTCTGGAAGTTTTGTCATCATTCAAGCCCCACCTGATCCTGATGGATTTGGCAATGCCCGGTATTGATGGATGGGAAACCATACGCCGCATTCGTCAACAGCAATTGTCCCAAGCTCATATTGCGATCGTCTCTGCCAATGCTTTCGATAAAGGACTTGAGAATGATGTTGGCATTAGTACTGACGACTTTATTCTCAAGCCAGTGCAGCTAGATGAATTTCTGGACTGGATCGGACAGCGCCTCGAAATTGAGTGGCTAGATCATGAACCACGCATAGCGCCATCACCTGCGCGGCTCAGTGAGCAATTGACGTATCCAGGCCAAAAGATGTTGCAGGAACTCGAAGAGTTAGTGTCATTGGGATACATTCGCGGCATTCTAAAAAAGATAGATGAAATTGATGCCAAAGGGCGGACTCATATTGAGTTCACACAACAGGTGCGGATTTTTGTTGGACAGTTTCAACTGGATGCCTTGTCTAGTTTGATAAAGGAAGGATTGTCGAGTGCAAAAAATGAATGATGATGTACGGCCTTCAGATGTCGTCCTGATCGTTGACGATGTTCCTGAGAACTTATCCATGTTGCATGACGCCTTGGATGATGCAGGTTACATGGTGTTGGTAGCCATCGACGGCGAGAGTGCAATTCAGCGCGCGCGACAAGGGGTGCCGAATATCATTCTGCTGGATGCCATGATGCCGGGGATAGATGGCTTTGAGGTGTGTCGGCGCTTGAAGGCAGACTATGCCACCCAGCACATCCCTATCATTTTTATGACAGGGCTGACAGAGACTGAGCATGTGGTGGCAGCGTTTGATGCAGGTGGCACGGACTATGTGGCAAAGCCGATCAAGCCTCCCGAGGTGTTGGCACGCATCAGCTCGCATTTACAGCGCGCACGAGCGAGCGATCAGGCGCGTATTGCTTTGGACTCCTTTGGTCAGGCATCGTTAGCTATTACGCCGCATGATGGTGTGTTGGTTTGGCAAACACCTTTGGCTCGACGTATGTTGCAGGAGTTCTTTGGTGAGTCGCAAGGGCGCGCTCCTCAGCTCTTGCTGGATTGGCTGGGGCGCATCATCGCAGCTAGAGCTTCTGGAGATGAAGCCTTGCCGCTGAGTCTTACAATTGATGCTAAACGTCTGGTTGTGAGCGTTTCATCGCAGACCGATGAGGGTGAATGGTTGCTGATGCTTCGTGAAGAGTCAGACTTTGCACAGATTGAGTCTTTAATAACAGCCTTTAAACTTACCACCCGAGAAGCGGAGGTGTTGTACTGGGTGGTAAAGGGTAAAACCAGTCGCGATATTGGTGACATCCTAGGGCCTAGCCACCGAACGGTTAATAAACACCTTGAGCGTGTGTTTGAAAAATTAGGTGTGGAAACTCGCACTGCCGCAGCAGCCAAAGCAACGGAAAAAATGCGTAGCTACGCCCCTAAGTTATAGGTGGTGAAACCTAGTTAGGGAAACGCTGATTAATTCGGTTTTGCTGTTTTAAATTTAGCAAAAAATCATTTTTAATTAAGGTGCTGGATTCCCGCCTTCGCGGGAATGACGAATTAATCAGGGGCTACTTAGCCCTGTTCTTCAGCTCAATACGCAATGCAGGTCAAGCTCCGAGTATACGCAATCTGACGTATTTCAAAGCCATTCAATCACCCCTATTCTAGCACCGTAACAAGACGGGTTTAAACGTGGGCTTATATAGGGGCAACAACAAATGAAGCAGAAATTTGCAATTGGCTTTTCAAAAAAGCGAGTAATAGTTGCTGCGCTTGCTGCGGCTGGATTGTGTTCGGCAATGGGCGCGCAAGCTGGAGCAACTGTCCCATTCGGTGAAGATAAATCTATCGGATTGGGATTGGAAATGCGCAGTAGCTTTACCAGTACTAGTGACGCGGCACCAAGTGGAGCTAGTCGCTCGGCAGATTTTAATCTGGATAGCATGAGCTTAAAAATCAGTGCGTCTTTGGATAAAAACATCAAAGCTTATTTTAGTACGGACACAAATGCGGCTGGCAGCGTGCAATTGAAGGACGGATATGCACAGTTTGATATTTCGCCTGAGTTTAATGTGCTTGCTGGGCGTGTTTTGCCACCCACGGATCGTGCCAATTTGGACGGCCCGTATTATGCGTTGGGCTGGGCTTATCCCGGAGTCGTATCACACTATCCAAGTAAAGCATTTGGCCGTGATGATGGTGTATTGGCATGGGGTAAGTTGCTGGACAAGAAGCTTGTCTATTCAGTGGGTGTGTTCCAAGGTCGCAATCATGTAAACACCACCACCACATCTAACCGTGATGCAAGTCTGCTTTATGCGGGTCGTGTAGCTTTTAACTTCTGGGATGCAGAACCTGCACCGCTTTATTACACAGGTAGCACATATTACGGATCAGCCGATATTCTTACTGTAGCACTGGTTGCTCAGACGCAAAAAGATGGTGTTGGTAACAATGTCACCAAAGCCGATTACAGCGCTTGGAATATTGATGCTCTGATGGAGAAAAATTTGGGCAGCGGCGTGCTGACTTTGGAAGGAGCGTATTACAGCTATGGTTTTGACTCTGCGGCTGCCGCTGTGGATGTGACAGGTGGCATTGCACCCGGCAAGGCAACGTTACTTGGCGGTGGTTTTCTTCTTCCTGGCAAGGTTGGATCGGGAAAGTTTCAGCCCTATCTTCGCTACCAGTCGTTTGAAGAGGATGTCACTGCTGTGCAGACTAAGCAAACCGACGTAGGCCTGAATTACATTATTGATGGATCAAGTGCCAAGCTCAGCGCTACATATACAAAGAAGGATGTAGCTGCTGTTAGCGCAAATACGTTCGTACTCGGTATGCAACTGCAATTTTAATTTTAATTTTCCCCAATTGAATGACAATTAAAGGAGTTATGACTATGCAATCACGTCGCACATTTATTAAAACCATGACGGCTGTCGCCGCTGGGATTGCCCTCATGGGTAGTAGTTTGATGGTTCAAGCTGCGGACAAGTCACCAATCAAGGTTGGTATTTTGCACTCTCTTTCTGGCACGATGGCTATCTCGGAAACAGCGCTGAAAGACATGGCCTTGATGACGATTGAAGACATCAACAAGCACGGCGGTGTGCTCGGACGTAAGCTTGAGCCTGTGGTAGTTGACCCAGCCTCTGATTGGCCTCTGTTTGCAGAAAAGGCTAGACAGCTTTTAGCTAAAGACAAAGTAGCGGTTACTTTTGGCTGCTGGACATCTGTTTCACGTAAGTCTGTTTTACCTGTTTTCAGAGAATTGAATGGTCTGTTGTTCTATCCAGTGCAGTATGAAGGCGAAGAGCTGGAAAAGAACGTGTTCTACACTGGCGCAGCGCCTAATCAGCAAGCGATTCCAGCGGTTGAATACTTGATGAGCAAAGACGGTGGTGGTGCAAAGCGTTTTGTGTTGCTAGGTACGGATTATGTTTATCCGCGCACTACCAACAAAATTTTGCGTGCCTTCCTGAAAAGCAAAGGCGTAGCTGAGTCCGACATCATGGAAGAGTACACACCATTTGGTCACTCGGATTACCAGACCATTATTGCCAAGATCAAGAAGTTCGCTTCTGAAGGCAAGAAGACAGCTGTGATTTCGACTATCAACGGTGACTCGAACGTACCTTTCTATAAGGAACTTGGTAACCAAGGCTTGAAGGCGAGAGATGTACCTGTCGTTGCTTTCTCTGTGGGTGAAGAAGAGCTACGTGGTGTTGATGCAAAGCCGTTGGTAGGACATTTGGCCGCATGGAATTATTTCATGAGCCTGAAAAATCCGACCAACAGTGCTTGGAAGAAGAAGTGGGCTGCTTACGCAAAGGCTAAACATTTGCCTGGCGCAGATAAGCCACTTACCAACGACCCGATGGAAGCGACTTATATTGGTATCCACATGTGGAAGCAAGCTGTTGAGAAAGCAGGCACAACAAACGTAGATAAGGTTATCGCTGCGGTTGGTGGTCAGAAATTCAAAGCACCAAGCGGCTTTACCATCCAAATGGATGCTAAAAACCATCATCTGCACAAGCCCGTGTTCATTGGCGAAATTAAGTCTAATGGCCAGTTTAATGTAGTGTGGAAAACCAAAGGGCCGATTAAAGCTCAACCTTGGAGCCCATACATTGCAGGTAACGACGTAAAGAAAGACGAGCCAGAAATTAAGTAATAAGTAACTGAATTTCTAGTCGTTAGATGCCGTTGCGGTTAATGACCGCAACGGCATTTTTGTTTATTGAATTCAAAATCGAAGAATATATTTTTGGCCTTTTCTAGTGCACTCTTTATTGCCGTTGCAGAATACATGTCTCCGATTTACCTAGTACCCCGTCTCGTCGAGGCAATGTACTCAATAATGCTTGCGGGATTTATTCGGAAGTATGTACGTCAAAAGCCAATGTTAATGAATTATGGTCCAGCTATAGTTTGAAAGGAAATTAGTCATGGCAACGCCAATGCTGAATCCGCCACACTTTTAAGACGAAGTAAAAGCGTGTGAATATCTAGGACTTGTACTGGTCTAATGGTGTCGTATGTACCCATTGTAGCAGCGAATCGCAGCATTACAAATTAAGTGGAATACACATCGTGCAGATGTGTATAAATGCTGCTCTATGTGAATTGTACTGGGGACTGAACCACCCTCGCTATATCACATAGACCCAAGAATATACTCGTGGTGACGTTGCCGCGAACTCCATTGAGTCGAGCTTAGCCTTGTTGAAACGAGGACTGTATGGCACGTTCCATAGTGTTAGCGAAAAACATATACAACGCTACGCAAATGTATTTGACTTACGCTGGAATCATCGTGCTAAACTCGCAATTGATGAAGTGCAACGTGTGAATAGCGCACTCAAAGGCATTGCAGGAAAGCGATTGATGTACTCGCATTCATCGTTCTAACTGGAGCATTTGAAAAATTAGCTATGGCAATAAAATTAACAGAAATTGAAACAGATATTACTCTTGAAATAGATGAGGAAGTGATTTCTATTGCCGATTATAAAAAAGCATCTGACAGTTTTTTAGAGTTAGTCAAAGAGCTATCTAAAAATCTAGCCAATACCAAAGTCTCTGAAAATGATTGGCAAGTGAAAGTATATTCTGGAAGTATTGGGCTCGGCGTTTTACCAAGCAAAAATAATATGTATGCGGATCAAGTGCGAAGTGTGATGATCCAAGGCATAAGATTGTTAGCCAAAGGGACTCGCCCAATTGAGTTTACCGATAAGGCAATCGGTCATGCTAAGTCTCTAGCCTCTTTGTTTAAAAAAAATGGCGCAGTCAATCCAAATGTAAGAATTTGGTCTAAACGCGAAGAGTCGGTACAAATGGAAAGAGTAATAGCAGAAAGTGCAGATGCTTTATTGGCGGCAGCCTATGAAGAAGATGGTTCCGTTGATGGGATTTTGGAACGGTTAGACGCTCATGGGACTTTTGGATTTGTAATTTATGATGTTGTAGACGAGCGCGCGGTTAAGTGTGAGATTGCTGAAAAAGATATGCCTCTTGCGCTTAATAGTTTTATGAAACGAGTCGAAGTAATTGGCAAAGTAAAATACAGAAAAGATGGAATGCCCGTAAGTATTCATGCATCTAGAATTATCAATTTCCCTGCGCCTTCTGAAATTCCAAGTCTATCTGAAATGCGAAAATTGCTTAATGGTGGGATTCCAGCATGAAGCGGCTGGTTTACTGGGATTCTGATGCATTCCTTAGAGTCATAGAAGATTCTGATAATCCGCAATCTGAAAATCAAGGCTGTCGTGATGTATGGGCCGCATGTCAAAAGGGTACAACGCACATTATTACATCCACGCTTACAGTCACTGAAGTTTTATATAAAAAGGGAACTCCAAAACTAGATCCGAAATTTAGGCCCGCATTGAATAATTTCTTTCTGGATAACTTTATTAGTCTAAAGCCATTGACAAGAGAAATAGCAGAAATGGCACGCGATGTTGTATGGGACTCAAATATAAAGCCAAAAGATGCAATTCATGTCGCAACTTGCGCATATTATAGAATTAGGACGCTCCATTCATTTGATGGGAACTTGGTAGGCAAAAAAACCATAGACGTAAATGGATTTACTATAGATGTGTCTCGGCCTCATGGAGAGGCGCAAACAGAGATTGCATATGAACCAAAACCAAAACCAAAGTCTGAATGAAAAAAGTAGTTTTATGAAGTGTTTGATAAAATGCTTTCTGTAATATTTCACCAGACACGCCCGTTTACACCAAAAAATATTTAAATCTAAATTGGTGTAATTGTTTTAATAGGTCGCTACATTGAGGCGAACCTGTTCCGTTTTTTTCATTAAATAGCTTAAACTTGCCTTGTTTAGGTTCATTCCCCCCATAAACCAAGAAAAAGCAGTTGTCCGCAGATTACCTCGAGGAGGTTCTTGTGCCCAATGTCCACACAGATTTTCGCCGATTAAACAACATTTAATGCTGAACTTCAGATGCACCTATTGGGCGTTGAGGTGAGCATATGCAAGCGATTGAAAATCTGCGTTAATTTTGCGAAATCTGTGGATTGAACTGCTGTTTATAGGCTGATGTTTTGCTTTTCTCTGTGTCTCTGTGGTGAGATTTTCGTTTTATCCCCCATAAGCAGATAGAGACGACCGTATTCGAAGTCTCTCCGTCCGATAACGATATACGCAATATGACGTATTTCGCCGAAAGCCTTCCGCCTTTACTCTGGCACTCCAAAAGTAAGTTCACTTCCTCTTAGATGCAACGATTTATTACGGGTACTAAAATCAATGCGAATTGAAAAAATATTAATCGCATGGATGCTGGGTTGGCAATTGCTATTTGCCAGCAGCGCATATGCATTAGCGCCCACTGACATGGTGGTGCTGGCGTCTGACGATAACGATCAGCGTATTGCAACATTGAAAACGATAGTGACAGCCGATGATGCCGAGGCGATTCCTTTTTTGGAGCTGTTGCTGGATGACAGTGTTAGTCTGGCTGGTACGCAAGTGTTGATAATTGGCGACGATGGTAGTGCCACGGATGCGATCACGGGGAAGAGCGTTAAGTTGCCGTCTGATGCGGAGGATGTGGTTAATAACAACCGTATGCGAGGACAGTTGGAGGCCACCATTGCGGCGCTTAACTTGCGCTCCACGGATGCCGCGATACGCTTGCAATCTGCGCAAACTTTACGTGAATCCGATGTCTATGAAGTTGCTCTGTCTTTAGTTAGGCAGGCAGAAGCAATTGAAAAAGATGAAAAAATTATTGCCTTGCTGGTGAAAATTCGCTCTGGGATAGAGCTGAGCAGCAGCGACAAGGCCCTGCGCATGAAGGCGGCTAAAGAGTTGGCATCAAGTACTAGCACTGAAATGAAGCAGTTGCTTGCCAGCCGCATGGAAGAGGGCGGCGAAACAGATATTGAAGTGCGCAAAGCTATCTCTGCTGCCATGCTCGCTATTGATAATCGACTGTCCTATTACGAATACGCAGGTACGATATTTACTGGACTCAGCTTAGGTAGCGTTCTGCTGCTTGCTGCTCTGGGGCTTGCCATTACTTATGGCTTGATGGGCGTAATCAATATGGCGCACGGCGAGATGATGATGCTGGGCGCTTATGCCACCTATATTGTGCAAAATCTGTTCCGAGATTACTTGCCGGGATGGTTTGATGCTTACGTGCTGGTTGCCATTCCAGTTGCGTTCATGGTGACGGCGCTGATTGGTATGGTGATGGAGCGCACGGTAATTCGTCATCTGTACGGGCGACCATTGGAAACTTTGCTGGCTACTTGGGGCATTAGTTTGGTGTTAATGCAGTCGGTGCGCACCATATTCGGCGCGCAAAATGTGCGGGTTGAAAATCCTAGTTGGATGTCGGGCGGTATCGAGCTAGCGTCTAATCTAGTGCTGCCCTATAACCGAATTGCCATCATCGTATTCTCTTTGTCAGTGTTGCTGTTGGTGTGGACTGTGCTCAACAAGACTCGTCTTGGACTGTTTGTGCGCGCCGTCACGCAAAATCGTAGCATGGCTGGCTGCGTGGGCGTGAATACGGCGCGTGTAGATGCTTGGGCGTTCGGGCTGGGTTCCGGTATCGCTGGGCTCGCTGGGGTAGCGCTGGCGCAGATCGGCAATGTTGGACCGGACCTTGGTAAAACCTACATCGTAGATTCCTTTATGGTTGTAGTGGTGGGCGGTGTTGGTCAGCTTGCAGGTGCAGTCTATGCGGCATTGGGACTGGGCATTGCCACCAAATTCTTAGAAGGTTTTTCTGGTGCAGTGCTGGCCAAAATCATCGTGCTCGTCATCATCATAATTTTCATACAGAAGCGTCCTCAAGGCATATTTGCTTTGAAGGGGCGTTCTGTGGATTGAGGTCCTAATGACATCCGCTTATAAACCATTTTTACTACGCATGATGGGTAGCTCGCAATGGCTAGGCTATGCCGTTGCTATCGTGTTTTTGTGTGTTTTGATACCGCTGCTAAATTTGGCTGTACCCGAGGGTAGTATTTTTCATGTCTCGGATTACACCGTTTCTCTCAGCGGTAAAATACTGTGCTATGCCATGGTGGCGTTGGCGATGGATTTGATCTGGGGCTATACCGGTATTCTTAGTTTAGGTCACGGCTTGTTCTTCGCTTTGGGGGGCTATGCTTTTGGTATGTATTTAATGCGTCAAATCGGCACTGACGGGGTGTATCACAGTAATTTGCCAGACTTCATGGTGTTCCTCGACTGGAAAACATACCCCTGGTATTGGGCGGGGACCGAGCATTTTATAGTGGCGATGCTGTTAGTCGTTCTAGTGCCGGGCGTGTTGGCCTTTGTTTTCGGCTGGTTTGCTTTCCGTTCGCGCATCAAGGGGGTGTATTTTTCTATCATCACTCAGGCGATGACTTATGCCTTTATGCTGCTGTTCTTTCGCAATGAAACGGGCTTTGGCGGCAACAACGGATTTA
>Ga0316202_10001781_pt1 | contig 15685 bp, 15 predicted proteins | sample 3monrhotite_MG_FD_204934 | JGI IMG/M metagenome (GOLD analysis project Ga0316202, IMG submission 204934) | Microbial mat bacterial communities from mineral coupon in-situ incubated in ocean water Damariscotta River, Maine, United States -... | ecosystem: Environmental > Aquatic > Marine >... | reverse complement strand
CGGATGGCGCAATATCGACGGTCGCAGAGTCTTCTTCCGCAGTGTCGTCTTCCGCAGTCTCTTCAACCACCTCTGCAGCCGTGGTGGTCGCACTCATGGTTGCGCTATTCTCGAGCGATACCAACCGGTCGGTCAGCAACAAAATTCCATTGCTGTTTTCCTCGGTTTGAGAAGTCAGCGACGCCAATTGCCCCTCTAACGCATCAAGGCGGATCAAAATGTCGGTCACAGCGGTTGTCGAGGGTGCATTGTTTGCTCCGCTGGTTGTCGCGCTACCGGTTATTTCGGGCTCAAAGAAGCGGCCGTCACCACCGGGGAACACCTTGCGTTGCAAGGCGCGTACTTCGGCTTCCAGCTTGCGCAAGCGTGCTTCTTCGCCGCTACTCTGCGCCGGTGCCGGCATTGATGTGCCGCCCACCGCGAACAATACGACACAGGCAATCAATGCCCGGCTTTTGCGGTTGATAATCACTCAACTAGCTCCCGTCCCAAAACTCTACCTGCAAATTGGTGCAATGACGCCAGACGCAGGCTGAACAATCGATAGAATCTTGCCCAATCACACCGGCCTTGTCGAGGTGTGGAGGCGCCAAATCGGTGGAGATTCCTGCCACCGCAGGTCTGCTTTCAATCAGCCTACCTGCGAGCTGGCGTTACCATCGGCCTCTGCGCTTTCACTGCGCGCTTCGGCTTCGAGCTCCACGGACCGTACAATCAATGCTTCGGCGGTCACGCTAATGTCACTGACAATTTCGCTCCTGTTTGACAAATTGCCGATCGACTCACCGCCGATTGAGATCGCCAAAGCTTCGGGCTGTCCGGTCCTTATCTGCGGGTTATCCGCATCACCCGGAACAAGGTAGCGTTCTCCCCTGGCCATTTGCTTTTCCATCAGTCGCTCGCCATTGCCGTCATAGAAGCGCACCCAAACGCCTTCGTTCAGCGAGGTAAACACCACCCGGCCCGACGGCGCGGGCGCAGCTTCGTTTTCAGCCGGTTCCGCGACCTCAATGTTCTCATCTGCGGCGGCCAGCTCTGTCGGATCAATCAACGGGCTAGGGCCGGAACCAGGGAAGAAATAGGGGCGGAAAAACGCGATTCCTCCTATGATAAGCAGCACCACGGCAAACGCGCTAAACCAGGCCAAGCGCCGCGACGGCACGCGAGCCGGATCACCTGGCTCGAAGCGTTCGGCACGCTGCGCCTGATCATGACGGGTGCCGCCCAGCTCTGCCCGAACTTGTTCTGCGACCTCACCTTGGTCCAACCCGACAGCCTTGGCATAAGTTCGCGAAAAGCCGATTGCGTAGGTGCGCGCGGGCAATGCCGAAAAATTGCCTGTCTCGATAACTTCCAAATGGCGGATTGGAATTCGCGTTTCGTCGGCCACTTGCTTGATGCTCATGTCCGCTTCTTCGCGCGCGCGCTTCAGCCTCTGCCCCACGCCTTCTAGCGGCAGCTGCCCTTCGGCCATATCGGCTTCATCGCTCATTCGGTTGTCCTCGACCCTAGTGGAGACATCTTTTTTTTCGAGAAAGCGGGCAAGTCCGCCATCTGTCAAGCGCTACGTAAAGCTACCGGCAATCTTATCGGCAGTCCGTTGGCTAAACAGGGCGAAGTTCAGTCGATGGAAATGCCCTGATCCGCCGCCCATTGCAGCATGGTTTCACGCATATCTTCGGGCGGATTGGATAGCCACCCGTTCATAGCTTCGGTGATTTGCGCCAGATCAACTTGGCGGACCAATTCCTTGATCGGTCCAACACCGACAGGAGTTATCGAGAGCCGGCGGAATCCGAGACCGAGCAATGCCAGCGCCTCTAGCTGTCGGCCGCCCATTTCGCCGCATACGCCCAAATCAACATCCTGCCCGACAGTCGATTGCGCGATCCGGCGAAGGAAACGCAGGATTGCAGGGCTAAGCCAGTCATAGCGCTGCGCCAATTTGGGGTTGGCGCGATCGGCAGCGAACAAAAACTGCGTCAGATCATTTGTGCCCACCGATAGGAACGACAACTTGGGAATTAGCAGATCAAGCACTTCAGCCAGAGCGGGGACTTCCAACATCGCGCCATAGTGGATGGCCTCAGGCAATTGCTTCTTTTGCGATTTCACGAATGCCAGCTGCTCTTCAAACACCTTCTTTGCGGCTTCAAACTCCCACGGTTCGGACACCATCGGGAACATCACATAAAGCTGCCGGCCTGATGCCGCCTCGATCAACGCGCGAGCCTGCGCCTTGAGCAATCCGCCGCGTTCGAGCGCAAGCCGCAATGCGCGCCAGCCCATTGCCGGATTCTCATCATTCTTGGCTTCGTCGGAATTGAGATAGGGAACCGCTTTGTCGCCGCCTATGTCGACGGTGCGGAAAATCACCGGACGGTCGCCTGCTGCATCCATCACATCGCGGTAAAGCCGAAGCTGCCGCTCCCGCGCCGGCAGCGTGGCTGAAACAAGAAACTGAAATTCTGTCCGGAACAAACCGATCCCGTCAGCGCCCACGAGATTGAGATTGGAAATATCTTCGCGCAGGCCGGCGTTCATCATGACCTGAATTCGTGTTCCGCATCGGGTGAATGGCTCGACATCGCGCAGCTCGGCATAGGTAGCTTGTTTTTCACGCGTCTTTTCAAATCGCGCGTCGAAAGCCGCAGCTACCGACTGAGTCGGGCGGATAGTGGCAGTGCCTGCATCTGCATCGAGCAGGATTTCATCACCATCGCGAACCATCCCACGCAATCCGCGTACCCGCCCGAGCACGGGAATGCCCATGGCGCGCGCAACGATAACAACATGCGCGGTCAATGAACCCTCTTCCAGGATCACGCCTTTAAGCCGCCGCCGATCATATTCGAGCAGCTCCGCCGGTCCGAGATTTTTGGCGATCAGAATAGCGTCGCGGCGCAGACCCTGCGTTGCAGCTGTGCCCAGCTGCCCAGAAACGATGCGCAACAACCGATTTGCGAGATCTTCAAGATCATGCATCCGGTCCTGCAGCAAAGGATCGTCAATTTCGCGCATCCGCATTCTGGTGTGCTGCTGAACACGCTCGATGGCGGCCTCTGCAGTCAAACCGGAATCGATCGCCTCGTTAATCCGGCGTCCCCAGCCCTCGTCATAAGCGAACATCTTATAGGTCTCGAGCACCTCTTCATGCTCGCCGCCTACGCCGAATTCGGCATTGCTCGCCATATTGTCGATTTGCTCGCGCATTTTGTCGAATGCGCGGTAAACCCGCTGACGCTCGACCTCGATGTCATCGGCCATGACCTGATCGATAGTGATCCGCGGCTGGTGATAGACCGCGAAGCCGCTGGCCAATCCCTTGACCAATTGCAGACCGCTGCCGGTCGCTTGCCCGGTCAATTCGGGCGATTGCCCCAGCGCCTCCTGCTCATCGACGAGATCATTGTTTGAGATAAGCTCCGACAAGACCATCGCGGTCGTTTGGAGAGCTTCGATCTCGATGTCTTCATAACGACGCGGGTCGACATGCTGGACGCACAACACACCCACGGCACGTTCGCGATAGACAATCGGCACTCCGGCAAAGGAATGGAACTGATCCTCGCCAGTTTCGGGGCGATACTGAAAGTCGGGATGTGCCTTCGCCTCAGCGAGATTGAGCGTCTCGACATTCTCGGCAATCGTTCCGGTCAAACCTTCGCCCATCGCGAGCCTGGTGACATGAACCGCCTCTTTGTTGAGCCCGCGTGTCGCGAACAATTCGAGCATTGCCTCGCGCAGGAGATAGATCGAAACAACCTCACTATCGAGATTCTCGGCAATTATCTCGACCACCCGGTCCAACTTACCCTGTGCGTGCATGCGCGAGGCCATCACCTCGTGCAATTGGGTTAGGATCAGTCGGGCTGCATCGGCGGCTGCGGTCATATTCCGAGCCTATACCAGCGGAGGTTAAATGTTAATGGCCTCGCTAGCGTAGCGAAGCGGAATTTGCGCGCCCTATTCGGCGGCAAGTTCCTCCTTAATTCGCAGCTTCTTCTTTTTGAGAGCCTGTATCGTCGCGGTGTCGGGCGCTGGTCGGTTCTGTTCCTCGCGAAGCTGTGCTTCGATGCCGGCATGCTTATTTTCCAATGCGCTAACGTGTGACGATTCCATCTGGCTCTCCTTACAAGTTTGCGAAACCCGCGGGAGCGACTCGTCCAAAGCGGACGAACCGCCTGAATGCATAGAAACACAAAAAGCGCCTCTTGCGAAGTCCCGATTAACGCCTAATCGTTAGCTAAGTGTTCAGTTGCGATGAATCGCAGCTGCAATTGATGGAGCAAAACAGCGTGACCGAAGCGGAAATGCGCAAAAAGCTAGCCATGCTCAAAACCGAGCACCGCGACCTTGATGCGGCGATCGATGCCTTGCGCGAATCCGGTTCCACCGATCAGCTGCAAATTGCTAGGCTGAAGAAACGCAAACTCGCGCTTAGAGATCAGATTGAAATGATCGAAGATGCTCTCGTGCCCGACATTATTGCGTAAAACCGTTCCGTTCTGACACAGTCCCGATTTGGTTCGGGATATGTCGGAACTGACGCTGGCTCTGCCCACGCTCGCCAACTACCAGCATAGTGCAATGATCAAACCGACTGACATCAATCAGCCCATTATCGAGGCGCTGTATTGCGAAGCACTGGTGCTCGCCGACGATGTCCGGCAGGTGTTCGATCTTGCCACACTGCCGAAAGAGATTGACCCGCAAGCTGATCTAACCCGGCTTGCCCTGTCGGTTGAAGGGCTTCGGACCACGACCCGCGTAATGCATGTGCTGGCATGGCTGCTCAATCAGCGTGCCTATTTCGCCGGGGAATTGACCGAGTTTCAACTTAGACGGCACAGCAAATTACCGGCGGATCGACCGGCTGAAGAAGAAAATTTGACCAGGCTAGAAGAACCTACTCGTGAGCTTATCCGCGAGACCGAGCTCTTGCATGCTAGGATTACCAGGCTCGACGGCGCGTGGCGCGATCGTTTCGAAATGCGTCCCGCCGCAGTTCACCGGCTTCAAGAACGTCTGGGCCGGTCTCTCGCTAGACGCTAAGCCGCGCTTAGCGCCTTGCGCCAAGCGACAAGCCTTCGATCGCGCACATTCTGGTCCATCGACGGATTGAACGCACCGATGTCACCGCGCATTGTATCGCTGGCCTCCTGCAGTGAGCCAACCAGTCCTGCTCCCTTTGCCGCCAGCATCGCTGCACCCAGTGCGGTGGTTTCGACGAAATCGGGGCGCTCTACGGGCAGGTCCAGCATATTGGCGATGTCCTGCGCCATCCAGGCATTGGCGCTCATTCCGCCATCGACTTTGAGCGACGTCCATTGCGCGCCATCGGCTGCAAATGCTTGCGCCAGATCATAAGTCTGGTGCGACATCGCTTCGAGAGCCGCCCGGGCAATCTGCGCCCGACCGGTGGCGAAACTCAGACCAGCAATCACGCCGCGCGCCTCGGGCTGCCAATGCGGCGCGCCCAATCCGGACATGGCAGGGACAATGACCACTCCGCCGCTATCCTCGATCGAACGCGCAAGCGTTTCGGTTTCTGCGGCTGTGCCGAGAAGCCCCAGAGAATCGCGCAGCCATTGAACCAGACTGCCGGCTACAAACACCGAACCCTCAAGCGCGTAAGTCCGCTTGCCGCCTTGCTGATACAGAACTGTGCCGAGCAGCCGGTTATCCGACCGCGGCAATTCATGACCCTTGTTGGCAAGGATGAATGCGCCCGTGCCATATGTGGCCTTGGTCTCTCCCGGTGATAGACAACCCTGCCCGATTGTCGCTGATTGTTGGTCACCGACCAAACCCGTGATCGCGATCGAGCCGCCGAACAGCTCGGGCAAGGTCGATCCAAAATCGCCCGAATTGTCGACCACTTGGGCCAATGCCCGATGCGGTACGCCGAACAATTCGCACAATCCCTCGTCGAATTGAGCACCATCGAGCGGCAACAGCAAAGTTCGGCTCGCATTGCTGGCGTCGCTGATAAAGCTGCCGCCGGTCAGCTTGTAGACGAGCCAGCTTTCGATTGTGCCGAGCGCTAAGGTACCAGCTTCAGCGGCAGCTTGCACCGCGGGTTCATTTTCGACCAGCCAACGCATCTTTGTGCCCGAGAAATAGGGGTCGAGCAGCAGGCCGGTGCGCTTTTGCACCTCCGCCTCTTCGCCCGCATCGCGCAGCTTCTCGCAAAAGTCTGTTGTCCGGCGGTCCTGCCAAACGAGTGCGCGCGCCAGAGGTTCTCCGCTGTTACGATCCCATGCGACCACCGTTTCTCGCTGATTGGTAATTCCGATACAGGAGATAGCCTCTGCACCGCCGGCTTTCTCGACCATTTCGCGGGCGCAAGCGAGCGTGCGGTGCCAAATTTCAACCGCATCATGCTCAACGCGGCCGGGAGCAGGATAATGCTGCGTAAGCTCCTGCTGCGCGCTGCCTATGAGCGCGCCATCGGATTGGAACAGCATTGCCCGGGTCGATGTGGTGCCTTCATCCAGCACGAGAATTTTTTCGGTCATGCGGGCATTCATAGCCACAATCGGCTTTCCAGCAAAAGCGGCGGTGACGTAATTATGGACACCGGCCCGTTGCCGCCCCATATCGTGCCAATGGAAATGCCCTCCAAACCGTGGCCCACAGGGCTCGCCGAGCAAGCGGAACCGCTGGTTAAACGCGTGCTGGCGCCGAACCCCTCACCCTACACTTACACTGGAACACAGACTTACGTGGTCGGCGGCGAAGGTGACGTTGCAGTGATTGATCCCGGTCCGGACGAGCCCGATCATTTGCAGGCGATCATGGCTGCGATCGGCGATGCAAAGGTAACTGCGATTATGTGCACCCACACGCATCGTGACCATTCTCCGGCAGCCAAACCGCTTGCGAAGATGACGGGAGCACCGGTGGTCGGCTGCGCCCCGCTCGTACTCCAGGTTGACGGCCCGCGTTCCGACGAAGCGTTTGATACGACATATGAACCCGACCGCGTGCTTGAAGATGGCGAGCAGATGACAGGAAACGGGTGGACACTGACCGCGGTGCACACGCCGGGCCATACTTCCAACCATCTTTGTTTCGCGCTCGAAGAGAGCGGTGCGCTGTTTACCGGCGATCATGTGATGGGCTGGTCGACCAGCGTCGTCATCCCGCCCGATGGCGACATGGGCGACTATATGAAAAGTCTGGATAGGCTCTACCAACGCGAAGACCGGGTCTATTACGCCGCGCATGGCGCACCGATTGACAAACCGCGTCAGCTGGTCCGCGGCATGATCGGCCATCGCCGCCAGCGCGAGAACCAAATTTTGCGTTTGCTTGGCGAGCAGGCTCAGGAAATCGAGGCGATGGTTCCGCGGATGTACAAAAATCTCGACCCGCGGCTGATCGGTGCAGCCGGCATGTCGGTCAAAGCCCATCTGCTCGATTTGGAACGACGCGGTCTAGTCGCGCGCTCGCAAGAAGTTTGGCAAACGATCTAGTATCCGCGCCGCTTTGCTTGTTAGGCCAGTTGGTTCTCGTAGTCGCCACGAACAAATGCATCGCGTAGGGCGAATTTCTGGATTTTGCCCGATCCGGTCAAAGGGTATTCGGTCATCCAGACCCAATGCGTTGGGGTTTTCTGCGGAGAGAGTCGCTCGCGGATAAAGCTGCGCAGCTCCGCTTCGGAAGGTTTCTCCGCACCGTCTTCGCAGCGCATAAAGCACGCGACGACTTCGCCCCATTTGTCATCGGGAATACCGGCCACCGCAACTTCGGCCACCACCGGATTTTCGAGCATCGCGTTCTCTATCTCTGCCGGGAACAGATTTTCTCCGCCGCGAATGATCATCTCTTTTACGCGCCCGGTGATCTTGACGAAGCCGCGCGAATCCATGCTGCCAAGGTCGCCCGTATGGAGCCACCCATCCTTGTCGATCGTTTCGGCTGTGGCTTTGGGATTGTCATTATATCCGGTCATCATATTGTAGCCGCGCATGCAAATCTCGCCCTGTTCGTCGGGTGCGCAGACGCTGTTTTCGGATGGATGCCTTATCGACACCTCAATATGCGCAATAGGCTGGCCAATTGTGTCGCACATATCGGCATCGCTGTCCTCAGGTCCGACTGCCGTGATCGCGGGTGATGTCTCGGTCTGTCCGTAAACGATCAGGATTGGCACGCCGAACACTTCACGCGAAGCACGGTTTAGCTCAGGCGGGACCATTGCTCCGCCGCTGACGATCCGGCTGACATATTTTAGCTTCTTATCCATGGCCTTTGCTGCATCGATGATCGCAACAAGCATGGTGGCAACGCCGCCCATAACGTCGGGTTTTTCCCGTTCAATTGCCCCAACCAGCGCCGCGGGATCGAACAATGTGACAAGCAAAATGGTCGCGCCATGGGCCAGGCAACCAAGCACACACACCGCGCTTCCGGCAGTGTGGAACAGCGGGAATGGACACATGACAGTCTCGCCGGGTTTGAGTTCCCATTTTACGAAGATGTCGTAATTGCTCTGCACCAACCCATGCTGGTGGAGCAGCACGCCTTTGGGAAAGCCGGTGGTTCCCGAAGTGTATTGAATCATGACAATGTCGTCTGGTTTGGTCGGTCGCAATTCGCCATCTGCTTCGCCAGCAAACAGAGCTGCGTGATCCTCAATGTCGACAATATGCTCGACAGCCTCAAGCCCGTCAGCGGCCTCACGAGCCACCGGCTCCAAAGCGGAACCGCGGACATGCGGCTGGAAATATATCGCCGCAGCGCCCGATTGCTCGAGCACATATCGCATTTCGCGAGCGATGAAGGCCGGATTGACGGTAACCAGTTCCAGGCCGGCAAGCGCCGCCCCCAGCTGGACCAAGATCCATTCAGGACAGTTGCCCGCGAATATCGCAATCCTTGCGCCCTTGGGATGGCGTGCTGCCAAGGCCCTACCCGTTCGTTCAGCATCGCTGAGCAGGCTGTCATAAGTCCATTCGCGGCCTACCGAGCCGTCGGGCAGCAATTCCCGCAAAGCCAATTGATCGCCGCGCGCTGCAGCTTGTTCACGCAGCGTCGCTTCGATGGTCCGATCGCGATATTCGGTCTCGTCTTGAGCGGGGTAATAGGCTTCGGTGAGCTCGACTTGGGACATAGCTTTGATTTCCTCTCGCCTGACCTTGTGCAAAGAATTGCCTCGCTCGGCAAGAGAACGCGCGAATTGGGCGGGAAATTGCTCGCCTTCCTGCGCGCGGTGCCTATATGTGAAGCTAACTCCCGCACCGCCCGCGAAAAGGACTTAACTCGATGACGGCTCAGGACACTTCTCTTCCCACCGGCGAAGATCTTCGCGCCGAAATCGATCGGCTGCGCAAGGAAAAGAACGCGATCATCCTCGCGCATTATTACCAGAAGCCGGAAATTCAGGATCTTGCCGATTATGTCGGCGATTCGCTCCAACTGAGCCAGATGGCTGCGGAAACCGATGCCGATGTCATCGCCTTCTGCGGAGTGAAATTCATGGCGGATACGGCAAAAATCCTCTCACCAGAAAAGATCGTCGTGCTGCCAGACATGGATGCCGGCTGCAGCCTAGAAGACAGCTGTCCGCCCGAAAAGTTCAAGGCGTTTCGCGAGAAGCACCCTGATCACATCGCGCTCACCTACATCAATTGTTCGACCGAAGTGAAAGCGCTTTCGGATGTGATCGTCACCAGCTCCAGCGCGGAAACGATCCTGCAGCAAATTCCTGAAGACCAGAAGATCATCTTCGGCCCTGACCGGCATCTTGGCGGCTATCTCAGCCGCAAATTTGACCGTGAAATGTTGCTTTGGCCGGGCGTGTGTATCGTCCACGAAGCGTTCAGCGAGACCGAGCTGCTCAAGCTGAAGGAAGAACATCCCGACGCGCCTATTGCCGCACACCCGGAATGTCCGCCGACGATCGTCGATCACGCCGATTATGTTGGCTCGACCAGCGGCATTCTGAACTTTGCCAAGACTTTCCCCGGCGACACGCTGATCGTCGCGACCGAACCGCATATCATTCACCAGATGGAGAAGGCGATTCCGGAGAAGACCTTCATCGGCGCGCCGGGAGCAGACGGCAACTGCAACTGCAACATCTGCCCCTATATGGCGCTCAACACGATGGAAAAACTCTACACCTGCCTGCGCGACCTGGAACCGCGCATCGAGATCGAGGAAGGCCTGCGTTTGAAAGCCAAAGAGAGCCTCGACAAGATGCTGGAATTGGCAAGCGGCACAGTTGGCAAGGGCGATTTGGGCCCGGCTTAGCTGCGATATTGCCCTAAGGGTTGGTTGTCGGATTAGGAGCAGTCGCTTGACCGCTTTGGACGCCCTTTGCCACCAGCAACGCACCGCCCAATAACACCATCCCGAAAATATCCAGCGGCAGCAGCACTTCACCGAATACGCCGTAGCCTATCATAGCCGCGACCGCTGGTTGGGTCAGCAAAGCTAATCCGATGATCAGCGGCGGGAAATGGCGCAGGCTGAATACCAGCAGGCCCTGCCCGATCAATTGGCTGGTCGCGAACAGGATCACGATCGGGGTCCAGTCTGTCGGCCAGATGGGTTCGCCATTCATCACAGCGAGCACAAGGATTACCGGGCAAGCGAAGATGCTCACCCAAACGAGCAGGCTCCATGCGCCGATGTCCTTGCGCGCGTCTTGCAGGGTTAGCAGATAGACCGCGTAAAACAGTCCCGCAGCAAGGCAGAATAGATCGCCGATCAGCGTTGCTGTGCTGATTTCGAGGCTGCGACCCAGCAATATGCTCGCTCCGCCCAGCGCGAAGACAATCGCCAGCCATTCGAGCCCGCGCGGAAGGGTGCGCGTTATGATGAAAGTCCAGAACAGCAGCACGATGCTGCCCGCATTGCCAAACAGGGTCGCATTGCCGAGCCGCGTTTGCTCGATACCGATATGCCAGCTGGACAGATCGAGCGCGAATGCAACCGATCCCAGGGCGACGAGTATGAGCGTCCTTTTGGGAATACCGGTCAGCTTTTGCCCAGTTCCTCTCGCAAGAAGCACGAGGAACGGCAGCGCCAGGAACAGCCGCCAGAACGCCGCGGAAACCGGCCCGGTGTCGGCAAGCCGAACAAACCACGGCCCCAGCGCGAGCGCGACATTCCCGGCAAGAAGCGCAAACAGCAGCGCCCAGCGCGGCCAAGTGCTGCTATCTGCCCTAGAGACGTTTGTTGCGGTTGAATTGCTCACCCAGCTCCCTTAGCTCGATAGATAGATTGCAAACAGATACTTTTGACGAACATCACGATTGGGGCCTTTCATGCACGACGAACTATTCCAGCCGATCAAACTTGGCGCGATTGACGCGAAGAACCGTATTCTGATGGCGCCATTGACGCGCGGACGCGCCACGCAGCCAGGGTTTGTTCCCAATGAAATGATGGCGACATATTACCGCCAACGCGCCAGCGCTGGCCTGATCATCAGCGAAGCAACGGGTATCAGCGTGGAAGGTCTCGGCTGGCCCGCAGCGCCGGGTATTTGGAGCGACGAACAGGTCGAAGGTTGGAAGCAGGTCACTAACGCGGTCCATAATGACGGCGGCAAGATCGTGCTGCAATTGTGGCATATGGGCCGGATCGTGCATCCCGATTTCCTCGGCGGAGAGAAAGGTGTTTCTGCATCCGCAACCACCGCACCAGATCACGCGCATACGCCAACCGGCAGGCAGCCGCATCAAGAGGCACGCGCGCTTGAATTGAGCGAGATTCCTCGCGTGGTCGGCGATTACCGCCATGCCGCGGAGAATGCGAAAAAAGCCGGTTTTGACGGAGTCCAACTTCACGGCGCGAATGGATATCTGGTCGACCAATTCCTGCGCGAAACCACCAATTTGCGGACCGATGAATATGGCGGTCCGCCTGAAAACCGCGTTCGCTTCCTGCGCGAAGTGCTCGAAGCACTGATCGATGTTTGGGGAGCAGATCGCGTCAGCGTGCGGCTTTCACCCAATGGCGATACTCAAGGCGCGGATGACAGCGATCCGGCAGCGATCTTTGGTGCAGCCGCTCAGGTCGTCCAAGACCTCGGCCTTGGCTTTCTTGAACTGCGCCAACCTGGTCCCGAAGGCACTTTTGGCCGGACCGATGTGCCGCAGCAGGATGGGCTAATTCGCAAGATCTACACTGGCCCGCTTGTGCTCAATAGCGACTACACCGGCGCAGAGGGAGCTGCAGATGTCGCTTCCGGGCGTGCCGATGCGATTAGCTATGGCCGGCCTTTCATCTCCAATCCCGATCTGCCCGATCGGATTGCCAAGGATGCCGAACTGGCACCCAATGTCGATGTTCCCAAAAGCTGGTATCTGCCCGGCCCGGAAGGATATATCGACTATCCAACGCTGGAAGAGCAACCAGCCTGACCCGTGATATTCGCGAGGTAAGAGATGGTTAGGATATAGTTGCTATCGCGGTCTCTATGAGATCGTGGCTTATTATAGAGGCTGACAGCCAATCGAAATTGACCAAGGCTCCCTTGGTCGGTGCGGATGCAATTGTCGTGGACCTTGCCAGCATTCCGGCAGACGATGGCGCGGAAGCGATGCGCGACGAGATTGCTGCGTGGCTGAAGACCTATAGCGACCCCCTGGTTGCCAATAAGGCGTTTGCCCGCTGGGTACGGATCAAACCGCTCGACGGCCCGCTATGGCGCGAAGATCTAATGGCTGTGATGAAGGGTGCACCAGACGGTGTGATTCTGCCCAAGACCGGCGGACCGCAACAGGTGCGGCAGCTAGCCTCCGAACTGTATGAGATCGAGCAGAAGCTAGGCCTCAAGCACAACAGCACCAAAATCATGCCGCAGATCGGTGAAACTCCGCATGCCGCATTGACACTGAGCGAATTGACGCAGGATCCGCAGCCGCGTCTGACCGGCTTCACCTGGAATGCGCAGGGTCTTGCCGAACGATTGGGTGCAAAACGAACTCAAGACGAGAATGGGCGCTGGACTGACGTGATGCGTCATGTTCGCGCAAATGTCATTCTGCTGGCCAAATCAATGGGGGTTACTCCGATCGAAACGCCCACTATCGATCCGGCGGACGAGGAACGCGGCGGAATCGATGCCCGCGCCGCACGCGAAGACGGCTTTACTGGCATGTGCGCAACGCATCCGCGCCAAGTCGCAGCGATCAACGACTCATTCTCGCTTTCGTCATCAGAACGCGCTGAAGCCGACGCTATGATCAATCTGTTTGCGGCTGAAAAAGCGGCGATGGCCGCGGCAAAAGAGGTCAAAGAGCCCGAAGTGCCCGTCGAAGATGCGGCGCAGTCGCAGCTGCAGAAACTGCGCGCAATCGGATAGCTGCTAGCGCCTATTCGGCGTCGCCATTTCCGTTCGCACTATCACTGCCCCGACCCGCAGCGGGCGGCGACTTTGACTGAAGCCTGTCCAGCGGTAGCATCTCGTCAGAAATCGATCCTTCGAGCACCTCTCCTTCGGCATTGGCATTGGTTGCGACAGGTTCGGGTTCGCTCTCGCAGGCTGCGAGCAGTCCAAGCGCGATTGCCAAAGTTGCGATGCGGATCATGTTTTGCCTCCTGAACCTTTGTTGAGCCTATCGAGGAAGTCGCCGCCGCGTGCAAGCAGCGCCTCGTCCCACTCGTTCGCCGTGATCGAAACGCCCAGCCGCTTCAGGCTGGTCACACCAAATTCGGCAATTCCGCAGGGGACGATACCCGCAAAATGCGACAGGTCAGGATCGAGATTAACCGAGAAACCATGCATCGTCACCCAGCGCCGCACGCGAACCCCGATGGCACCGATCTTCGCTTCTCCGCCGTCAATGTCGCGGGTCCAAATGCCAATGCGTCCTTCGGCGCGCCAACTTTCAACGCCGATATCCGCAAGCGTGTCTATGACCCAGCCTTCGAGGCTATGGACAAAACACCGCACATCGCGCCCGCGCTTGGTCAGATCGGCGAGCACATAGCCAAGGCGCTGTCCCGGCCCGTGATAAGTATAGCGACCACCGCGCCCTGCCTCGACCACGTCAAAACGTGGATCGAGCAATTCGCCCTCACCGGCGCTGGTTCCTGCGGTGTAAACGGGCGGATGTTCGAGCAACCAAAGCAGCTCTTGCGCGTCACCGGCAGAGATAGCGCGGTTGCGTTGATCCATCGTTTCAAGCGCATCACGATAGGGGACACGATCTTCCTCGCGCCGAATCTCCCAATTGTTTTGCCAGTTTTCCACCATCTGCATTGCGTGGCGTGCCCGCTTGGCCTTATCAAGGGGGAAATCCGATCTCAGAGGAGAGTAGCCAGATGAAATTCGATATGGGTGCCGCGTGGAACGAAGCGATGGCCATGATTTCTTCCAATAAGGATGTGCTTGGGATCGTCGCTGGTGTGTTTTTCTTTTTGCCCTCGCTTATGCTTAGCGTGATGGCGCCAGGCACTGAATTGGAGGCTGCCGCGGGCGATTCCGAACAGATGCAGGCTGCCTTTATGGCGTATTTTACCAACAACGCTTGGTTGTTTGCGGTTGTCGCAATTGCCGGCTGGATAGGTTCACTGGCCGTCTATGCACTTCTGGGCCGTCAAGATCGCGTGACCGTGGGTGAAGCAATTACGATTGGATTGAAAGCGACGCTTCCCTATTTCTTGTATATCATCGGTTTCGCGCTGGTTGTGGTTCTCATATCTGCCGCGATAGGGGCGGTCGCAGGGGCAATCGGTTCCGGAATCGTCGGCTTTTTTCTTAGCCTGTTGGCGTTGATGGCGTTAATAGTCATTGGCATAAGGTTGGTATTGGTTGGCCCGGTAATGGCAGTTGACGGCGTTCTGAACCCGCTCGCAGCGGTTCAGCGCTCATGGTCGTTGATCAAAGGCAACACGCGGCGGGTGTTCGTTTTCGTTATTTTGCTGGCACTGGCGATAATCGTGGTTGCGATCGTGCTTGGCCTTATCTTCGGTTTGATCGGCGCAATGATGGGCCCTGCGGCCGGATTGTGGGTTGAGGGCATTCTCGGCGGCATTATGGGCGCTGTGTTCAGCGTAACATTTCTGGCGGTCTATTCGGCGACGCACAGGCAGCTTTCGGGCGGCGCGGCGCCTTCGGATGTCGAAACCTTCGAATAGGTACTTTCGAGTAGGCGCGTTCAACTAGGGCGTTCAACTAGGCGGGGCCTCTGCCGGCTAACTGGCGCCTGAACGGTCTTTCCAGCCCCAATAGAGCTTGCACGGCAAGATATTCCAAAAGGCGAAGCCCTGGTCGATACGGGCGAAGTGCCTCGCCATAAAGTCGCGCGCCTTGGCGCTGAATTGATAGACCAAAAATCCACCCCCGGGGCGCAGGACCCGGTGCGTTGCGGCTGCAATCTCCGGCCCCACACCTGCGGGCAACGTTGAGAATGGCAAGCCCGAGAGCACATAGTCGGCGTGGTCGTGTCCATTGGACTTGACGATTGCTTCCACATCCGCGGCCGAGCCGTGAACCGCGTTAAAGCGGTTGTCGGAAATCGTTCGGTTCAAATAGTCGATGAACAGCGCATTGGTGTCGATCACGATCAATGAACCATCCTGTGGAAGTCGCTCAAGCACGGGACTGCAAAATGTCCCGACGCCCGGCCCATATTCGACAAACAATTTGCATTCGCTCCATTTGACCGGTCCGAGCATTTTGTTGATCGTGAAGCGCGATGATGGAATGATCGAGCCG
>Ga0316202_10001780_pt1 | contig 15693 bp, 11 predicted proteins | sample 3monrhotite_MG_FD_204934 | JGI IMG/M metagenome (GOLD analysis project Ga0316202, IMG submission 204934) | Microbial mat bacterial communities from mineral coupon in-situ incubated in ocean water Damariscotta River, Maine, United States -... | ecosystem: Environmental > Aquatic > Marine >... | reverse complement strand
GATTATATTGTTATTCATCGCGATGCAAAAATTAATGCTGAAGGCTCAGCGACTAAGCCAATTATTTTTACTTCGCTGCAAGATGTTAAAGGGCAAGCAACAGGTGCTGGTCAATGGGGCGGTTTAGTCTTGTTAGGTAACGCGCCTGTTAATAAATGTCCAACGGATGGTAGTGCATGTGCATTGCAAGTTGAGGGAGCAAAAGAAGGCTCTGTATATGGTGGTACAAACTGGGAAGATAATTCGGGTGTTCTTAAATATGTTGTCGTTAAATATGCAGGTTATGAAATAGCTCCAGATAATGAATTAAATGGCATTTCATTTGCGGGTGTTGGTTCAGGTACAACGCTTGATTATATTCAAGTGCATTCAAATGCGGATGACGGCGTTGAATTTTGGGGTGGTGCCGCCAACCTTAAACATTTAGTGTTAACGGGTAACCAAGACGATAGTATTGATTGGGATTTAGGTTACAAAGGTAAAATTCAATTTGCTTATATAGAGCAAGATAAAAATGCAGGCCCTGCAAACCGTGGTATTGAAGCCGATAATAACGGTTCACATCCAAATATTGAACCACAATCAAACCCAACTTTATCTAATATCACCATTATTGGTAATAATTTTCATAGCGCACATGCTGATTCTGAAGGTATTTATTTACGTGAAGGCACGGCGGCTAAAATATTCAATACAGTGGTAACTGGTCCAAGTGAAATGGGCGAATGTTTAGAATTTGAAGGTGGTGATACTACCTCGGTTACTGTTGATAATGCTAATAGTGGTAAAATCGTCATGCAAAATGACGTGATGGCTTGTACTAACGGCGAAAACTTTAAAAATTCTAAAGCGGCAGATGGTAGTGTTTTATTAGATCTTCAAGCTTGGTTTACAGCAGAAGCCAGTAACAGTATTAGCACTTCTATTATGTTAGATTCAACAGGTAAACCTGATGCTAACTCTCCATTGTTAGGTGCAGGTCAAGATGTTGCGAATACGCAAGGTGCATTTTTCGAAAGTGTTGATTTTATTGGTGCATTAAATAATACCAACGATTGGCGTCAAGGTTGGGCATTTGGTTTTGGTGGTGGTGAAGTTACTGCGCAAGCTGAAGTTCAAGGTTGTCCAACTGGAACTACAGCAATTACACCAGTAGATGGTTCAACAACAACGTGTGAAATTTCAGGTCATATTACAAGTGACTTAACCTTAACAGCTAATAATTTTTATGCGTTAAGTGGCCCTGTATTTGTTGGTGATGATAAAGCCAATTCTGCTATATTAACCATTGAAGCTGGTACTACTATTTATGGTCGTGCAGGTGGCGATTACCTTGTTGTTAGCCGTGATTCGAAAATCGAAGCAAATGGTACGAAATCAGCTCCTATTACGTTTACTTCAAGCCAAGATATGACTGGTCAACCGACGAATGCAGGTCAATGGGGGGGATTAGTTTTATTGGGTAATGCTAGTGTAAACAAATGTCCTACTGATGGTAGTGCTTGTGCATTACAAGTAGAAGGTGCACAAGAAGGTGCTGTTTATGGTGGTACGGATGATACCGATAGTTCAGGTACTTTGCGCTATGTGGTTGTTAAACACGCAGGTTACGAAATAGCTCCAGACAATGAATTAAATGGTATTTCTATGGCTGGTATCGGTTCAGGGACCACTGTTGAATATGTACAAGTACATGACAACGCGGATGACGGTATTGAGCTTTGGGGTGGTACAGTTAACATGAAATATATCGTGTTAACCTCAGATCAAGATGATAGCCTTGATTGGGATTTAGGTTACCGTGGTAACATTCAATATATTTTAGCGAAACAATCACCTGAAAATGGTCCAGCTAACCGTGGTATTGAAGCGGATAACAATGGTTCTCACCCTAGTATTCAACCACAATCTAATCCAACGATTGCTAACATGACTATTATTGGTAATGATTTTAATACTGCCTCGGCTGACTCAGAAGGAGTTTATTTGCGTGAAGGTACTAAAGCGCAATTACATAATTTTGTAGTCACGGGAACTAGTGGCATGGGTGAATGTTTAGAGTTAGAAGGTGGTGCTACATCATCAGTAACGGTTGACCAAGCACTTGCCGGCGAAACAGTAATGACTAACTCAGTGATTGCTTGTAGCGAACCATTTAAAAATTCTAAAGCCGCTGATGGTAGTATCTTACTTGATGTTAAAAATTGGTTTTTATCGCTAAATACTGATAATTCAGAAGCAGCGAATATGAGTGATGTTGTAAGTGGTATTTATACGATTGACGCTACTACACCTAAAGACTTTACAGGTAATAGCTTCTTTACTAATTCAACCCATATTGGTGCCGTAAGTAGTGATAATGATTGGACTGAAGGCTGGACAGTTGGCTTAAAGTAAGTTTGTTATAAACATTCAATTAGTGATGGTTGTTAACGCAATCATCACTTTTTTTAAAACTTATTTTTGTCGACCTGAACGCAATCTCATGTGATTGTTCAAGCCTTAGAGGTTTATTATGAAAAAGCAATTAAATCGTTATAGTTTAACGACTTTAGCGTTAGCGGTAATGAGTAGTTTCTCTTCATTACCTGCAATAGCTCAGCAACAAGAAAACGACGATGCGGCCATAGAAGAAGTGGTTGTTAAAGCGAGTCGTTTAAAAGGTACTGCCAGTGCGGTGCTACAAGAGCGTAAAAATCAAGCTTTTGTTGCCGATATTTTAGGTGCAGAGCAAATTTCTCGCACAGGCGATAGCGATGCTGCTGCCGCATTAAAACGTGTTACGGGTTTAACACTGGTTGACGGTAAATTTATTTATGTACGTGGTTTGGGTGAACGTTATTCCAGTACACAGCTGAATGGTTCAGCGGTTCCTAGCCCTGACCCTACACGTACTGTAATACCTTTAGATTTATTTCCATCAGCGATAATAGAATCGTTATCGGTACAAAAATCTTATTCACCTTCAATGCCTGCGCATTTTGGTGGCGGTAATGTTGATATTCGTTTAAAGACTATCCCAAAAGATTTTATTTTTAATGTTGCTGGTAATATTGGTGGTAATAGTGAAAATTCGTCTAACGGTTTAACTTATAATGGTGGTAGTAATGATTGGCGTGGTGAAGACGATGGTACGCGTGCCGCACCGAATGCTTTAACCCAGTTATGGCAACACCATTCACCTTTAAATGGTCTGTCGCAACAAGATAATCGTACAATTGCTGCTGATCTTAACCGTGATTACGATCCTAAAGACTTTAAAGTTAACCCTAATACGGGACTTGATTTTACCTTAGGTGATCGTTTTGATGTAAATAATCGCTTAGGTGATTTTCGTTTAGGATATTTAAGTGCACTTTCTTATGACAATCAATGGAAAGTATCTCAGCAGTATGAAGGACAAGATTTTACAAATCCTGGTGATGGAATTTGGTCTTTAGTGCGTGGTTTTGACAAGGTCAAAGCCACTGAGCACTCGGTACGTTTGGCTGGCATGTTTAACTTTGGATTAGAATATAACCGAGATCACCGAGTTGATTTTTCAACGTTGATCTTACGTGATACTCGTGATCAGATAAAAGACAAGTTAGGTAATACTAACAATGTATTGCTTTCTGATGGTTTACGAGTACGTGATAGTGAAGTTAATTACGAAGAACGTCAATTGCTTGCAAACCAAGTACGTGGTACACATAACTTTCCTAAATTGTGGAATTTAGGCATTGATTGGAAATACTCTAATGCCCGCTCTAATCGCTATGCACCGGGTAATATTTCAACTCGTTATATTTTAGCGGATGAAAATGAAGATGGTGTTTTTGATCTAGCCAATGAAAGTTCATTACGAAAAGCAACGACATCAACCCGTTACAACTTTCAAAACTTAGATGATAAAGTTGAAAATTACGGCTTTAATGCTTCTTTGCCTATTACTTTATCTAACGCTGAAATTGAGCTAAAAGTGGGTGCCGACTTTGTTGAAAAATCACGTAGTGCTTTTGCTCGTCGAATTGATGTTAATACCTTAGCTTTTGATAATATCGATTTAAGCGGTAGTCAACTTAATGGTATTTTAACTGACAACGTTATGCTTAACGCACCGCTTCGTGGGAATGAGTTAATTATTCGCGATACATCAGTGCCAGGTGACGACTATTACTCCGCGCAAATGATTGATGCCTATTATGTTGAAGCAGACATGTTCTTTGCACAAACCTGGCGGGTTAGCGGAGGTGTACGCTGGGAAGATTTTCGTCAAGTAGTGGCTCCACTTGATCCTGCTACTGGGCAGTTTGATATACCGGCAAAACCCACCGTAGAAGATTTGGCTAAACTTGCCTTTAATGAAACTGATTTTTACCCGTCTCTAGCATTAACGTATGTTATGGATAGCACCATGCAGCTTCGTTTCTCGTATGGTAAAACGGCAATTCGACCTGATATTCGTGAAGTTGCGCCGGCCACCTACTTAGATCCGTTAACTGGCTTTCCTATTGGCGGTACACCTAGCGTCGTCAGTACCAGTATCAAAAATTATGATGCTCGCTGGGAGTGGTATCTTGAGTCAGGTGATAACTTATCCATCGGTTTGTTTTATAAAGACATGTTAAAGCCTATTGAATCGGTGCAATCACCTTCACAAGATGGTCCACCACTTATCCGTATAGCCAATGCTGAAAACGGAAAAGTGTACGGTGTTGAAGCTGAATTTTTGAAAGACTTTACTTTCTTAGGCGATGCATTGTGGGGAATTGGTAACGACTTTTATGTGTCAGGTAACTTAACGTTAAGTGATTCAGAAATTAATATTAATACCCAACATGTGGTTGAGCAAACAGGTGTTTCAACATCTATTACTAATCCTATTCGTCGTATGACAGGGCATTCTAAATATGTAGTGAATGTTAACTTAGGGTACGACGCGCCTAATGGTAATCATAGTGCAACACTTGCTTATAATGTATTTGGTGAGCGTATTATTATTCCAGGGATTGAAGCAAAAGACGATGCTTACGAGCAACCGTTTCATTCTCTTGATTTGGTGTATACCTACTATCCAACTTTCTCAACCACGGTTAAGTTTAAAGTACAAAACCTGTTAAATGAGAAAAAGGAATTAATGTTTGAAAATACCTTGTTAAGAAGTGAAACCAAAGGACTTGCTTTTGATCTTTCATTTAAATGGGATCTTGATTAACGTTAATCGCTGGTGTTAGTGTTAACACTAGTATTATCTTTAAACAGCCAACCTATTTATAAAAAATAGGTTGGCGTTTAGATGCTAATATCTACAATATTTTTCAATAATTCATCACACAATACTTTAAAGTAAATGAAACCAGTATGTTCATCTCAATTAAAGTTGCTTATTTCACAAACTTGCCATATTAATGAAACCTAACTGTCATATTTGATCCGTAAAATTCAAACCAATTAATACTAATCTAATCTAGTACCAATAAGGTTTGAAAATGAAACTGTCTAAACTAGCGCAAGCAAGTATTTTACTTAGTGTAAGTGTGCTAAGTACCACCAGTAATGCACAGGATAAACAACTCTCTGCGGTTGTAAATGCCGGTAAACAAATCAACCAATCAGCTGCTAAGTCACAACAAAAAGTTGATAAATTAAATGATCAAGTGCAAACCAAACTGCAAAAATTTAAAGCAGTTAATAAAGAAATTGACGGCCTAACGGTTTATAACCAACAAATGCAGGCGCAAATTAATAGTCAATTAACCGAATTAACCCAATTAGCAAAATCCATGACACAAGTGAGTATTATGGAACGTCAAATCTCTCCTTTAATGGCCAGAATGATAACGACGCTTGATAACTTTGTTAGTTTAGATGTGCCGTTTTTACCCAAAGAACGTAGTCAACGTTTAGCTAATTTAAAAACAATGATGGTACGCGCTGATATTGCAGTATCAGAGAAATTTCGTCGTGTCTTAGAAGCTTATCAAGTTGAAGTGAATTATGGCCGAACCATCGAAGCATATAGTGGTTTATTACCCGTTGACGGTAGTGAACGTGATGTAGACTTTCTTCGTATTGGTCGGGTGAGTTTTATTTATCAAACACGTGATGGTAGTAAATTGGGTTTATGGGATAAAAAAACGAATAGCTGGCAGCCATTACCACAAAGTTATCGTTTAGCCGTTAATAAAGGTTTACGTATCGCTCGTAAACAACTAGCGCCTGATTTAATTATGGTGCCATTAGCGCTACAAAAACTTTCGTCACAAAACAGTACGGCTCAAGCTAATGCTTCGTAATAATTTTAATTATCCTAACGTAATGGATTTATTTAACATGAAAAATACTACTTTCAGTAAATTAGCAATGAATGCCATGGCTAATAAAGTTTTGCAATCACTGATTATTTCAGCTTTAGTTGTTTTTGCTACAGTAATCACTTCACATAACGCGATGGCACAAACCGCTGCTAATCTTGATGATTTGTTAGCACAATTAGCGCAAGGAAAAATAGCGCAAAGCACACAAAACAAAAAACGTGAATCAGAGTTTAATGAAAAAGTTAATCAACAAAATCAATTATTAAAGAATGCAGAGAAACAGCGTGATAATCAGGTTAAATTAAGTGCTAATCTTGAAAAGACTTTTCAGGAGAATGAAATTGACTTAGCTAATAAAACTGATGCTCTGAATAAACGCTTAGGTGAACTTAAAGAATTATTTGGCGTGTTACAACAAGTAGCGGGTGACACCAAAAGTAAATTTCAAACCTCAGTAGTTTCAGCGCAAATACCTAATCGAACTGCCTTTTTAGATAGCTTCGCCAAAAGCATGGGCTCGACTACGAAATTAGCCTCAATTGATGATATAGAACATTTATGGTTCGAATTACAACGGGAAATGACTGAAAATGGAAAGGTCGCTAGCTTTACTCGTGAGGTTGTCGCGGCTGACGGTACACGCGCTCCAGCAGAAGTGATTCGTGTTGGTGGTTTTAACTTGATTGCTAACGGTAAATATTTAGAGTATATCGACGAAACTGGTTCTGTTGCTGAATTAATCCGTCAACCGTCAAATCGTTTTTTATCCACCGCCCAAGTTTTAACTGACGATAAGGCAAAGCAAAGTAATGAAACAATCCCTTTTGCGTTAGATCCAACCGGCGGGTCAATTTTAAGTTTACTAGTACAAGCACCTGATACTAAAGAGCGTATCGAACAAGGTGGCACGGTTGGTTATGTGATTTTAGCCATAGGTTTAGTGGGCTTAATTATCGCGCTTGAACGTTTTATTAGCTTAATGTTGATGGGCCGTAAGGTTAATCGTCAATTGAAAACTGAAAAAGCATCAAATGACAATCCTTTAGGTCGCGTAATGCTCGTCAAAGAACAAAATCCAACACTAGATAATGAAACATTAGAGCTTAAACTGTCTGAATCTATCTTGCGTGAGGTGCCGAAAATTTCAAGTAGATTAACATTAATTAAAATCATTTCAGTTGTCGCACCACTGATTGGTTTACTTGGTACGGTAACCGGGATGATAAATACTTTCCAAGCAATAACACTGTTTGGTACAGGCGACCCTAAATTAATGGCTGGCGGTATTTCACAAGCGTTAGTTACCACCGTTTTAGGCTTAGTTGTTGCTATTCCTATGGTGTTTATCTTTGCGTTATTAAATTCTCGTAGCCGTGGAATAATTAATATTTTACAGCAACAAAGTACAGGCATTATTGCTGAGCGTGCTGAGCAAGGAGCATAACGCATGAATACCCTTATCGATATGCTAAACAATATTCGTGAGTTTATGGATACAGGAGGACAAGTGCTTAGCGTTATTGCTGTAGTGATCTGTGTAATGTGGTTACTTATTTTTGAACGCATGCTGTTTGTTTTTAAACAATATCGAGGTGTTAAAAAGCAATTAATGCACACATGGCAACAACGCGCAGAACAAATTTCATGGAATGCCGAACAAATACGTGAAGCCTTAATCTCACGTGGTAGCGCACAATTGCAACAAAATTTACCGTTAATTCAATCGTTAGTGGTGTTATGTCCATTACTTGGTTTATTAGGCACGGTAACCGGCATGATTGAAGTGTTTGATGTTATGTCTATTTCAGGTAGTGGTAATGCGCGCTCTATGGCTTCTGGCGTATCACGGGCAACCATACCAACAATGGCGGGTATGGTTGGTTCATTGTCTGGCGTTTTTGCTTCTACGTGGTTAAAACGTAATGCAAAACGAGAAGCAGAATTGCTTGAAGACAGCTTACCAATGGCACATTAAATACATTTATCCTATTAAGAATAAGAGAGAATTATTATGCGATCACCCTTAACAAAAATGTTGCAAGAACAAAACGAAAATGAAGAAATTGATATGACACCAATGCTCGATGTGGTGTTTATTTTACTGATATTTTTTATTGTTACTGCCTCATTTGTTAAAGAAGCTGGTATTGAAGTTAATCGTCCTGAAGCCGCCACTGCCGTAAAAAAAGAACGTGCTAATATTTTAGTCGCGATCAGCGATAAAGGTGAAATATGGATCAATAAGCGCCACGTTGATATTCGTAGCGTACAGGCTAATATTGAACGTTTAAAAGCTGAAAACCCACAAGGAACCGTAGTTATTCAAGCTGATAAGAAAGCGACAACCGATATGCTCATTAAAGTGATGGATGCAGCACGTTCAGCAGGCGTTTACGATGTTTCTATTGCGGCGCAAGAGGCTTAATTACTATGTTTAAAACAAGTAGCCGCTATATTATTGCGCTCGGATTAGCGGTAATAACAACGTTTGTTATTTTATGGGGAATGCAAACGTTGATCACTGGCGGTAATAACGCTATGTCTGAACCACCCAAAGGGAATGTGCTTGATTTTATTCGATTGAAAAAAGATCAAGAAATTACGAAAAAAGATCGTAAACCGCGTAAGCCCCCTAAACCAAAAGAACCACCACCGCAATTAAAGCAGCCACAAATGCAGCAAGCAAATCCCAATGCTGATGCGATTAGCACTAACTTTGCCGCCGATGTGCAAACCAACGTTAGCTTATCTGGTGGATTAAATCTTGGTAGTGGCGATGGTGATTACTTACCTATTGTGAAAGTGGCACCAATGTATCCACGTAGAGCACAATCACGAGGTATTGAAGGGTATGTCATCGTTGAATTTACCGTAAGTAAAAATGGCAGCGTTAAAAATCCGAAAGTGGTTGAAGCAAAACCAGAAGGTATTTTTGATCAAGCGGCAATGGACGCGGCACTTAAATTTAAGTACAAACCACGCATTGTTGATGGTGTTGCCATGGAAGTTTCGGGCGTACAAAACAAAATAAGCTTTGAAATCGATGGATAATGGGAGTTTTACTATGTTATTAGGTTATGTAATGTTATACAAAGCCATTAAAAAATCAGTTAATTTGAATGTTTCATTTATTGTGGGAATTTCGTTAGTTTTGGTAATTTCTTTGTTTTCACATCCTGTGATGGCACAAGAAAAACCCAAAAATCAACAAGCCGAGCATAAACGTATCTCTAAAAAAGTGCCAGCAATGCGAAACCGTGTTTATGTTCAATTAGCACGAGCACAAAAATTGGCAGATGATGGCGATAAAATTGCTGGTTTTGATGTGCTAGATGAAGTGAAAGATAAAATTGATAGCTTAAATAGCTATGAAAAAGCGATGTTGTGGAATTTTTATAGCTTTATGTATTATGGCAACGATGACATTGATAATGCCATTGAAAGCTTTAAAAATGTAGTGGCAGAGCAGGCTATTCCGCAGTCATTATATTTATCTACCTTATATTCATTAGCGCAACTTTCTATGCAACAACAGCATTATAAAGAAGCTCTTGAATTTTTAACAAAATGGAAAGTAAATAACCCCAAAGCATTAAGTGCTGACCAACAAGTATTGTTTGCACAAGTGTTTTATCAAGATAAAAAATATCAGCAAAGCCTTAATTATGTAAGTCGTGCAATAATAATGGCTGAAGAGAAAAAATCGCTTCCAAAAGAAAATTGGCTTATTTTACAACGGGCCATTTATTTTGAATTAAAGCAGCCTAAAAAGGTAACTCAAGTTCTTGCTAAGTTAGTGCGTCTGTATGATAAACCGCAATATTGGTTACAACTTTCTGGCATGTACGGTGAAATTGGTGAGGAAGATAAGCAATTAGCAGTGATGGAAGCGGCTTATCAAGCTGGATATGTAACGAAAGAAAATGATATTACTAGTCTTGCGCAACTGTATTTATTTCATGGAGCCCCTTATAAAAGTGCGGCATTATTAGATAAATCTTTAGCTAAGGGTTTAATAAAACCAAAGCAAAAATATCTAAATTTATTAGCACAATCATATTTAAGCGCAAAAGAGCAAGGTAAAGCCATTCCGGTATTAAAACAGCTGAGTAAAATAGCTGATACAGGAAAGTTTGATGTGCAATTAGCACAAACATATTTAAATAATGAGCAGTGGCAATTAGCACTTGATTCGGCTGAAACAGCGTTGAAACGAGGTGGTATTTCACAAAATGGTACAATGTATTTAGTCAAAGGTATGGCGTATTTTAATATTCACAAATTTGATTTAGCATTAAGTGCATTAAACCAAGCCGAAAAAAGTAAAGGTAGTGAAAAAATGGCGCAACAGTGGCGTAAATATGTGAAACGAGAACAAAGTTATCAAAATCGATTAGCGCAGGTTAATGCTAAGAAAAGTAGTAAAATAGAAGCAGAAATGTGAGTTTGATTTTTTACCAAGGCACTAAATATTCTTAAATGGTTGTTGAAGTAACGTCATTTCTTTAGACGTTACTTTCAGCCATGCCCCTTGTTCGTACCAATCTCCTAAAACAATACGTTTCGCACTTTGATTATCGAGCATAATATTATGCTCCGCAGGGCGGTGGGTATGACCATGAATAAGTAAGAAAGATTGTGCTTTAATTAGCTGTTTTTCAACTTCATTTGCGGTTACATCCATAATTTCAAGGGATTTATCTTGCTTCGCAGCAGCACTTTTTGTGCGATAATTTTTTGCTATTTTTTTACGAGTGCTAAGAGGTAAGCTTTTAATCATAAATTGCCACCACCACGAGCGTGATTTTTTACGAAATTTTTGATACTCAATATCGCGAGTACATAAGGTATCACCGTGCATTATCAGTGTTTTCTTACCGTATAAATCTATAACATGGCTTTCAGGTAATAGTATTAACCCTGCTTTTTCTGCGTATTTCTTTCCAAGTAAAAAGTCACGATTACCATGAATAAAGTAAAGTGTAGTACCAGTATTATTTAATTGTTTTAAAGCGTCGGCAACTTGTATAACAAATAAATCATCATCATCATCACCGATCCAATATTCAAATAAGTCACCTAAAATATATAATGCTTTGGCTTGAGGGGCATCATTTTCTAAAAACGAGAAAAAACAGGCCGTAATATCAGGCCTGTTTTCGCTTAAATGTAAATCGGCAATAAAATAAATCATTAAGGCGTATTAACGTTAGTTATTAATCTTCAACCGTAACCGCTTCAACAATTATTTCTTCTTTAGGTACGTCATCATGAAAACCCATGCGACCCGTTGGAATTGCAACCATTTTGTCTACAATATCCATACCCTCAGTTACTTCACCAAACACACAGTAACCCCAGCCTTGAGTCGTTTCGTTTTTATGATCTAAAAAGTCATTGTCTGATAAGTTTATAAAAAATTGAGCCGATGCTGAATGTGGCTCGTTGGTACGTGCCATTGCAATAGTACCGCGTTTATTGCTTAAGCCATTGTTTGCTTCATTTTTAATCGTTTCGTTTGCTTCTTTTTCACCCATACCTGAAGTGAAACCACCGCCTTGCGCCATAAAACCTTTAATTACACGGTGAAAAATAGTGCCGTTGTAATAACCATCTTTAGCGTATTTAGTAAAGTTTTCTGATGAAATAGGAGCATTGTCAAAATCTAATGACATTTTAATGTCGCCTAAATTAGTTGTAAAAGTGATCATTTTTAATCCTTATATATTAAATATATTCCCGTAGCATATGGAACGCTACCAGACGCAGCACGGGGTTAAAAGTATATTGTGAGTAAATTTTAGCGATTGTATCCTATGTTTGCATTGATTTCTTCGAAAAATCATCTGAACTGATGATCCTGCACTAAGGTTACTGTACAATTCCCCTAAATTTCCCCAAATGTAGGGGAATATTATCCATTTATCAAAGGAAATTAAAATAGCATGTTACAAATTTACAATACTCTTAGCCGTAAAAAGGAAGTGTTTACCCCAATAACGCCGGGCAAAGTTGGTTTGTATGTTTGTGGTATTACTATTTACGATTTGTGCCATATTGGTCACGCTCGCACTTATGTCGCTTTTGATGTGATTGCGCGTTATTTTAAATACTTAGGCTATGACCTAACGCATGTACGTAATATTACAGATATTGATGACAAAATAATTAAGCGAGCCAATGAAAATAATGAACCATATACCGCATTAACTGAACGTATGACGAAGCAGATGTACCAAGATTTTGATGATTTAAATATTATGCGCCCAGATATCGCTCCTACGGTTTCTGGACACATGAATGAAATTATTACTTTAATTGAACGTTTGGTTGAGCGCAAACACGCGTATGTTTCAGGCAACGGTGATGTGCTTTTTGATGTGTCGTCATATCAAGATTATGGCAAATTAAGTGGTCAAAACTTAGATATGCTTCAAGCAGGATCTCGCGTTGATGTTGAAGAAACTAAACGAAACGTTTTAGATTTTGTGTTATGGAAAATGGCTAAACCAGAAGAGCCTAATTGGGACTCTCCGTGGGGAAAAGGGCGACCTGGTTGGCATATTGAATGTTCAGCGATGAATTCAAAACATTTAGGCACACACTTCGATATACATGGTGGTGGTAGCGATTTACAATTTCCTCATCATGAAAATGAAATTGCTCAATCATGCTGTGCCTTTGATACGCCGTATGTAAATTACTGGATGCACGGCGGTATGGTGCAAGTAAATAAAGAAAAAATGTCAAAATCGTTAAATAATTTTTTTACGTTGCGCAGCGTGTTAGACAATTATGATGCCGAATCGGTACGTTTCTTCTTAACCTCAAGCCATTACCGTAGTCAGCTTAATTATTCTCAAGAAAACCTAGCGCAAGCGAGAGCAGGGCTTGAACGTCTTTATACTTCACTGCGTAATGTTAAAATGATTGAAACGCCATTAAAAGGCAACGATTTTGTTGCGCGTTTTGAAAAAGCGATGAATGATGACTTTAATTGTCCTGAAGCTATTTCTGTTATTTTTGAAATAGCGAAAGAAATTAACCGCATTAAAACAACGGATGCAAAGCAAGCAGGGCAGTTAGCGTTTATTTTAGTTAAGCTAGGCGAAATTTTAGGTATTGCTCAGCAGCAACCTGAAAGCTTTTTTCAAGGTAACTTAAGAAATAATGATGAAAAGGGCGATTTAGCGAGCCAAGTTGAAGCCTTAATAGCGCAGCGTAAACAAGCAAGAATGGATAAAAATTGGGCTGCTGCTGATGAAGCTCGCGATAAGCTTGCTGAAATGAATATTATTCTTGAAGATGGGTCAAACGGTACTACTTGGCGCAAAGGTTAGAGATATTTTTTCTGCTATTAATAATAATGCCTGTAAGCAATAAATTTACAGGTATTATTGTTTTAATCTCAATATATTTCGCTTTAGTTAAATGAAAAGTAACACCAACTTTACCTACATAGGTGAACGCCTTTACTCAATATAAAGTAACTCATTTAATGAATGAATTTAGAATAAAGGTAAAAACACAGCGTCATGATGAAGCTGTGTATAAAATCAGTATGAAATAGTTTTACTTTTAAAAGAGTTCTTTTTAAAAAAGACAATGCAGTTAAGCACCAAACTGTTCACAAGCAATTAAAGTATTCTCTATTAAACTCGCCACCGTCATTGGACCTACCCCCCCAGGAACAGGTGTGATATGTGAGGCTTTAGTATTAGCCACGTTAAATTCAACATCACCAACCAATTTGCCACTATCTAAACGATTAATACCAACATCGATCACAATAGCGCCATTTTTTATCCATTCACCGGGAATAAAAGCAGGTTTACCTACGGCGACTACAATTAAGTCAGCTTGACGAACTTTACTTTCCAGATCTTTAGTAAATCGATGGGTAGTTGTAACGGTACAACCGGCCAATAATAGCTCTAAGGTCATTGGACGACCAACAATATTTGAAGCGCCAACAACCAGTGCATCTAATCCATGAGTTTTAACCCCCGTTGATTCGATTAAAGTCATAATGCCTTTTGGTGTACAAGGACGTAAACCGGGTAAACGTAATGCTAATTTTCCAACATTTGAGGGATGAAACCCGTCGACGTCTTTTTTAGGATTGATATGTTCGATTACTAAATTTGCATCTAAATGTTCAGGTAGCGGTAGTTGCACTAAAATACCATCAACAGTGTCATCATTATTAAGTGCTTCTACCAAAGCAAGTAATTCTTGCTCAGAAGTAGTATTGGGTAAATCATAAGAGCGAGAAATAAAGCCTACTTCTTCACACGCTTTACGCTTACTACCAACGTAAACTTGTGACGCAGGATCTAATCCTACTAATATTACCGCTAAACCCGGTGCGCGTTTACCTTCTATAATACGCAACGAAACTTTTTCTTTTACCGAAGTTCTAATTTGTTGGGCGATAGCTTTACCGTCAATAAGTTGTGCAGTCATAATACTCATGAAATGGAAGTGGTTAAAAATCGCGGCTATTTTCGCATAAAATTTGATTTTTTTGTAGGCGTAAATGTAAAAGTGTTAAATTATATTTGTTGCCGCCAGAATTCTAAGTAATAAGAGAGATGTGTAATTTTATGGACAAAATATCAGCAAAAAAAAAGTTTTTTATAGATATTGATATAAAATTAAGCGAACAGGCTTATTTTATTAAAAAAGTGTTTGACGAGTCTCGGTCAACTCGGTAATATCCGCACCCGTTGAAGGTGACTTGCTTTTTAAGTTGTTTTTTACAAATGTCGGTGATTAGCGCAGCTTGGTAGCGCACTTGGTTTGGGTCCAAGGGGTCACAAGTTCGAATCTTGTATCACCGACCACTTTTATCATTTTATTTAAACAGATTTAATTTGTTTGGATAAAATAGGAGTGTATATTTACACTTTAAGTAAAAGTAACCTGTAGGTAAATGTGCGCCCTTAGCTCAGCTGGATAGAGCAACGCCCTTCTAAGGCGTGGGTCGCAGGTTCGAATCCTGCAGGGCGCGCCATGTTAGTAATTATGGTGGCTATAGCTCAGTTGGTAGAGCCCCGGATTGTGATTCCGGTTGTCGAGGGTTCAAGTCCCTTTAGCCACCCCATCCTTTTCTTCGTTCCTGAAGTAAAAGAAGTAGTACAAAGCAGTAAAGTTATAAAATCGGTGATTAGCGCAGCTTGGTAGCGCACTTGGTTTGGGTCCAAGGGGTCACAAGTTCGAATCTTGTATCACCGACCACTTTTTTAACATTTCATTCTTAATAATATATTTAAAAAAATCAAAATTCTCATTAAGTACTTTTAATACGTTTATTGAAAATAGCGCTTTTGGTTTGTGTATTCTCAAAGTACAGTCACAAGTTCGAATCTTGTATCGCCGACCACTTTTTTAA
>Ga0316202_10001779_pt1 | contig 15711 bp, 17 predicted proteins | sample 3monrhotite_MG_FD_204934 | JGI IMG/M metagenome (GOLD analysis project Ga0316202, IMG submission 204934) | Microbial mat bacterial communities from mineral coupon in-situ incubated in ocean water Damariscotta River, Maine, United States -... | ecosystem: Environmental > Aquatic > Marine >... | reverse complement strand
TGCAGCATCAACCACTGCATCTCCACATAATCCTTCGCATGCCCCCAGTCACGCAGAGCATCCATATTGCCCAGATAAAGACAATCCTGGAGCCCCAGGCTGACCCGCGATAAAGCACGGGTAATCTTTCGGGTTACGAAAGTCTCCCCTCGTACAGGCGACTCGTGATTAAACAGAATTCCGTTACAGGCATACATTCCATAGGCTTCACGGTAATTCACCGTAATCCAATAGGCGTACAACTTGGCAGCCGCATAGGGTGAGCGAGGATAAAATGGTGTTGTTTCCTTTTGAGGAATTTCCTGAACTTCTCCATACAATTCGGAGGTTGATGCCTGATAAAAACGTGTTTTCTTTTCCAGTCCTGCAATACGAATAGCTTCAAGAACACGTAAAGCACCCAGACCCACTGTATCAGCCGTATATTCAGGGCTCTCGAACGAAACAGCGACATGGCTTTGCGCACCCAGGTTATATATTTCATCGGGCTGCACTTCCTGAACAATTCGAATCAAATTACTGGAATCACTCAAGTCGCCATAATGCAGAATGAATTTTCTGCCTGTTTCATGCGGGTCTTGATAAAGATGATCAATACGATCAGTGTTAAAAGATGATGCCCGGCGCTTGATGCCGTGAACTTCGTATCCCTTTTCTAACAAAAATCCCGCAAGATAAGCTCCATCTTGACCTGTAATACCCGTTATTAATGCTATCTTTGGCAAACTAAAACCCCTATCTTGTGTTTAGTACTTATTTTTTATAAAAAATACATTCCTGTAGAGCCTCTTCAAATCGAGCCAATACCGCATCACGGCTAAGGAACTCTACCGCATAGTCTCGAGCATTTTTACCCAATTGCCGACGTTGTTCTGTATTTTCTGCTAAGCCCATCATAGCATTAGCAAAAAGATCAGCATCTTCGGGGGGCACAACTACACCCGAGGACTCAAGCACCTTCGCAATTTGCGTACCCTCAAAAGCCGTTGCCAACACAGGCCGACCACTCGCCAACATTCCTGTCAACTTTGAAGGCATCACTAAATCCGCGACATCAGCTCTCTGCGGCAAAAGATGAACATCCGCCAAGTTCAACAAGTCATTCAGCCTATCCAGTGGCTGCAAGGGTAGCCAATGGATATTCTGAAGCCCATCGGCCAAATTACGCAAATGATGGTAGGCCGCACCCTGCCCACACATCACAAACACGATATCTTTACAATCGACAAGCTGTCGAACCGCTTCAATAACAATTTCCAGTCCTTGCTTTTCACCCATATTGCCGGAATACAGAAAAACGACACTCGGCGCAGCTATGCCTAACTGTTCCCTGAACGTACTTGAAGATTCAAGTGGATAGATGGAATCAACATCTGCCCAATTTGGAAACAATATTTGATTTTCTGGCAGAACACCCTTGGCACCGAGCCGAGTCATCATTTGACCTGAAATGGTCGATACCCTGTCAAACTTCCTCATCAACCAGCTCTCTACCTTCAGCACAATACGGCGCAAGCGTGGCGATGACAAAACACCCAGGTCAAAGGCCGCATCAACCTCAAAATCCTGAACATGTAACCATGACCGAGCTCGGCTAAGCCATGAAACAAGTAAACTGGTCGGCGCACAAAACAAGGGCGGCTCAACAACCAATATTATATGCGGTCGCCAAAACATCTGGAACAACATAACGGGAAAACTGAACAGAAAGAAACTGAACAAGTGCACAACACGCTTCAATCCTGAAAGAGTGGCCGGAATCCACAGCGGGCAACGCCACACATCCACGTCACTTAACGGTTCACGGCGATAGCGCCACGAGCTATAACCCTGTGAGACACGCCACAGCGGGTAGTACGGTGGTGCCGCTACAACGCGCACCTCGTGCCCCCGTGCCGCAAGCCAATCAGCCATTTCCCCATTATACTTGCCGATACCGGTCAACTCAGGCAGGTAATTGAGAGTAAGAATCAGAATACGCACACCAAAAACCTATACGGTGCCCTCACGAGCAACAAAAAAGAAATCAGCCTGTACCGCCCGACCATTCTTGTCGTAGCATGGATTGTACACACCATCCAAAATGAAATTGCGTTCACGCAAAAATGCGATGATTTCATCTGCAAATGCTTGCCCTGCATAAAGTTCAACAAAAGAACATTCCACATAAATATATTGAAACCGTCCCAAAAGCTCCTCGCAGCCACGCAGCACTTCCATTTCAAATCCCTGCACATCGATCTTTAGCAAGGCTGGCTCCTGGATATCCTGCTCAGGAATGACATCTCTTAAAGGTGCTACATGGATCATCCTTGTCTCACGCTCGGCAGTTCCTGGAAATAGCGTAGACTGAGTATCGGTAATGGGCAAAAGCGATGATGAATCATCACGACTGGATACGTGTATTGCCGCCTCACCCTCATTCAGCCCAATTGCCAAACGATGTAGCTGCGTGGAGTGATCATTATCAAAGAGTGCCTGAAAACGATCAGCGGGTTCCTGCAATGGTTCAAATGAATCAATTTTGGCATCAGGAAAGCACTTGCGAGCAATCAAGGCAAACTGCCCGCGATTCGCGCCAATATCCACTACATGTCGGCAATTTAAAGGTGTAAGTACCACATAATGCTCGACACCCGCAGCGACATTGTGTCGCAAAAAAGCAGGGGACAGGCCCTGCCGGATAATTTGAATCAATTTAGATAGCTTCTTCACATCATCGATTTCATTGGTTTAAATGGTGAAATTAGAAAGGGTAATTCATTCAGAAAATTATCAAAAGAAGGGATCAATTGAGAACTCGCGGCGAATAGCCTCCACGCAGTCCACCCCATCCTTTCGCATTCGCGCTTCAACCTCGCTTATCTTCATGTCAACAAGAAACCGATACCAGAACCCCTGTAAGAAATGAAATGCCATCCCTGTACGTCCATCAAGAAATCCCATACGAAAAACCATGCGGTACGTGTAAAAAAACAAGACTCTCCAGCCTAGTGGAAGATGTCTGTAAACATTGTACTTTAACCATCTCTTGGCTTTGGCTTGACCCTTAAGTTCACCAAGATTTTCATGTTGATTTGGGAGAAAATTATATTTTCTATCGAGGAGCACTATCGCCTCTCGGGAAGCATAGCTATTATGCTTGTCCGTCCACCACCCAATATTGTTGAGATTATTATCATGTATCTCATTATTGAGGCGTTGCGCGCTACCGAACAACAGCTCCATATGCTCATCCATCCAGCTTGCTTCACAACGGGCCTGACCATTCCGCCAAATTCGTAAAACATACTGGGGATAATGACCACCATGCCTGATGGGTTGTCGGTTGAAATAGGTGCATCGATTAACGAGAAAACCCGAAGTATTCACATCGGCCGGTTCTAGAACACTGGGGATTTCATTGGCAAGCAAGGGGGTTACGGTCTCATCCGCATCCAATCGCATTACCCACTCAGTTTCTATCGGAAGATTATCCAAGGCCCAATTAAGCTGTGCTGCTTGATTGATAAACTCATGCTGATAGACCGATGCACCTTCCGACTTCGAAATTTCAATAGTGCGATCAGTTGAAAATGAGTCGACCACTAGAATACTCGTAGAAAACCCCTGCACTGACCGAATACAACGCTCAATATGTTTTTCTTCGTTATAGGTCAGGATAATGACAGTGATATCAGTCATTTCATATCTTCAGCATTATTAGTGCTATTTCTTTTGTGCTCGACATACCATTGATTTCCAAAGCCAGCGCACACGTCCAGCATTATTAAAGACGATGTCGCTATAACCAGACTCTTCCAGCATGTTGCTTATTGTTTTTTGTGAAAAAAATTTAATATGTCCACCTTCCCAATCCACCGTGTGATGGCTATCCCACTTATCAAAAACACTTAGAGCCAGGTTCTTAATATATCCATGATATGGGGTAGTTAGAATCAAGAAACCGCCCTCACAAATTACAGGGTTTAGATTGTTTAGAAACCGTTGTGGATAATAGATATGCTCTATAACTTCTGAAGACACAACAACATCTACATGATTAACCAGGTCACTCAAGTCATCATAAACAGAGCGAATTTCAAAACGCACATTTGGGTGTTTTTTTCGAGCAATCTCGATACCATCTTCAGAGAGGTCAATGGCCGTTACCTGATGGCCCATTCCTGCAAGTTGTCCTGCGATAAATCCGTTACCACAGCCAGCATCAAGTATATTCAGCTTACCGGCCGGCAATAAAGACGTTATTGCAGGTAGAGTATACGAATGATCAGCCAATGCATCAGCCGATTCCCACCCATATTCCTGCAATTCATGATCAAGTTTCATGCACATCCACCTCTGACAAGAGTGACGCATAAACATTATGCATTGCGTCACTAACAACATCCCAACTGTAGCACTCCTTCATCCATTCCCAACCATTTCGACCCATATCAACCAAGTCTCGAGAGCGCATTGTACGAATGGCTTTCACCAGCACCTCTGGACTATTATCCACCCACAACCCACAATCCCGTTCTTTAACCTCCGCCCATGGTGTGCCATGACTCGCAACCACAGGAACGCCGTGCGCCAAGGCTTCGGCAACGACCATACAGAAATTTTCGGTATATGAAGGAATAATGCACATGTCTGCATTCAGAAAGGCATTGCGCTTATCGCCACCATCAACATGTCCAGCAAAATTTACTGACTTATCCAATAAATTAAGATCCCTGGCAAGCTCAATCAGGCTATCTCTGTAGTGGTTATCACCTGTTCCGTAAATGGTGAGCTCAACAGACTGATCCTCTTCCATCAATTTCATTGTCTTCAAAAGATTCTCAACACCTTTTTTAGGAGACAGGCGACCCATGAAAATAAGCCGTAACCGCCCTTCTGGTGACCACCCACGCTCAGGGAGAGAAGGAAGCGTTTCTACTCCATTGGGTATAATTACGGCTTCCGCCCGAGGAGTTCTGCTAAGCGACGCATGCCGTTCATCCTCTGAGGTAACATGTAGTGTTACTCCCCCAGGTCGAATAATGACATTGCAAACACGTTCCCATACTTTTTTAAGCCCCCGCTTTCGTGCACCTTCCCAATTATATGCATCCAGGATGGCACCGCGAGGCGACCAAACCAGAGGCTTCCTCAAGAAGCGACAAATAATTAATGTCGGTATAGTCGGAAACGAGTAGGTCGCCGTTAGATGTACCACATCCGACTGGCGTATGAGCGATATTAACCTCCTCAAAAACTCTACAGAAACACTGGCACCAGCTATACGGCGACTAATAATAACTTCATAGTTTAGATATAAACCAACCAGACCTTGCAGATTTAGGCGATCAGAGACCTGTGGGCCTGCCGAATCAGTGGTTAGCACCTTAAGCTCCAAATCAGGCAACGTAGCCAAGGCATTATTTAGGGCATAAACCGAAAATATTGGCCCACCCCAATAGGTGGCGGGGTAGTAGGATGGGGTTATGTGTAACACTCTCATAATTTTTCTGAATTAAGTATATTATTGCCCGCCAATATACTGGCTTCTAGGTTCGCATTATATTTTCTAAATATTCGCAACACTATGAAAATAATAATATCACGGGGAATAGACCTCATCATAGTTCCTAATAACACTTGAATGCCACATTCAGAGAAAAGCAATCCATATTTCACGAGAAAATAGATCGCCCACACGTTACACCTTAAATCAGAATGCACTATTACGCCAAGAGCGATAAACCAAAGTGCATAAATAATGAAAACAATGGGAATCCACCCTGGCCACATAAACATAGAGTATGCTACAGCATAAACACCCATTGTCCTTCGCAACACTCTTTGCTCGGATATCAATTAAACCCTCAGAGTTTAAGATCCACGCGCGGATATCCCAAGGGGAAATGACGTCCAGTAGCTGGCTGTAGTGCTCATCTATGTCTATAGGAAAAACTGCAATAATTGATTGTTAAGATGGGATATTGTACTGGAATTTTGCGCAATTTCACGAAGCGCCCTTGGAGGAGAGCTTAACCACTGTTCGGAATCTGAGGTTCGCTTTAGCGGAACCCGTATAAGGCCTCATAATATGAAACATTAAAAGAATGACAACATATAATCCGTTCAGTCCATAAAGGTTTTCAAAAATAGAAGTTCCTATGCCAGACAGTAGAATAATTCCACATACTGAGATTACAAATATATTATCATTATAATATCCTCTAGCAGCTCTAAGAATCGGTGTAATAACAAACAAGATTAATAGAGAATAATAGATAATTCCATATTTCGCCAACATCCTCAATCCTGACTCTGTCGTAGCCATCATATCATTTCCGTAAGCAATGGAGCCCTCTTTATTTACTCCAAATCTCATTCTGTCATCTGAATGACCGACTCCAAACAATGGGCGTTCTATAACAGCACCCATCAGCATGATATTTAGTGCATGTCTTCCAGTATATACAGAAGCTGCTCCCTGAAGATGTGATGATGCAGAAATCCTTACACTAGGAAGATTGGACTGCACATTTTCCACCAATGCAATCGTTCTATCGGTAACCGACGGGATTGCAATACTTCCAAAATAAAGCAACGGTATGATTAATACTATAACAGCATATAAAGGTTTTGGAATTATCCTATTGTAACTCAACCAAGCTATCATCAATATACCGATAAAAATTAAAGCAAGGCGGCTTTTTGTTAAAATCAAACCTAAAATCAGAAATAAAACTAATAAAATGATTCCAATTTTCCAATGGCGATTTTTTCTAAATTCATTGCTCATGACAAACGCTGCGGTAAACGCCATAAGCCACAAGGAATTACTGTGCCCTACATGTTGCCCAATAACAAGAAGCAACCTTTTGTCATCATAGAATGCCTCCCATGGGAAATACTCAGGTGCATTTGCGGGCCAGTGTAATAAGGTAAGCACTGGACTGACCAAAAATGCGATGATGAGTATCCAACCTATGTATTTGAATATCAAATTAACAAATACAATTTCCCCGCACACTTCCATGCCTTTAGAGACTAGATAAAATATTGATACATAGGATAACGTGAGTATAATTAGGTTTATAACAGATGATCTATCATCGATATAGATATAGATAAAAACCGCAATTATATTAATTATGATAAACAACCAGAAATTCCACAACCGTGTCAAGTAGAGATAAGGAGCCTTAGTTGTCAATAGCAAAATTGGAATTATAATTGCGTATATAATTGAAAAATAACGTATATTAGAAGATAGCAACACAGGTGCCACAACCAATAAACTGATCAGCACAAAAAAAGCTAAACTTGAAATAAATCTCTTTCTTGTCATAGACCGCCTTATACCACTAATGTTTTGCAGGATATTCGTAACAATGTACGTTAACTCCCATCGGATATGCTAAGTCAATGTTTCCGCCATAATGAAAGAAAATAACCCTCTAACTCCGTGTATTCCCGCATGCTAAGCAATCGAGAAATAGCTAAATAAGCAACCATGCCAGATAATGAGACAACTCCAATATTCAAAATAGTTCCAACAAAGCCATGTGTATCTAGCACCGAAACAAGCAATAAGCAGCCCTCCATGACAAGTATTGCCACAATTATTGCCAACACTAGGCACCACAAATACTGTATCGAGCCTCTTAAATTCCAAAGTCGATACTTACCTTGAAGATAAGCCATAAGAAAAATCACTGCCAGCCATGTTAAAGATACATATGCCGCAACAACCCCATTCTCCTGCCCATACTTGGCTGCCACAGAGACTAAAAACGTCACCCCTACTGCCACAATTAGTTGCCCAGTCAAGGGAGCGATAGAGTTTTTCATCGAATAGGATATTTTAAATAGGAGATGATTTAACGCTGCAACTGGCAGCACAAATGACAATATCCCAAGAAAACCACTTATTCGCTTAATCCCCTCATCACTCATTTCACCATGTTGATAAAACGCGGAAACCAAGGGTTCACGTACAAAAAAGACGATGACTGCGGCAGGCACTGAAATAAACAACATCCATTGAACACCTCGACTAGCAAGGTGCGCTACAGTTGCCATATCGCCGCCCGAAGCCGCACTTGCCAACCGGGGGAAGAGAACTGTTGCGAGGGTTAAAGGTAACAGGCTTCCCAGCATTTGCAGTTTCAACGCATACCCATAATCTGCCACAGCACCAACAGATAATTCCGTAAGATTTCTATTGATGACTAAAGTTGACCACTGTGTGGCAAAAACAAGAAAGATAATCGGTATAGCCAGCTTTAACACATCATAAGGTATCAAAGAGAATTTAAAGTGAAAGCAAGTGGATAGTGAAATAGAATGTCGAATCGCTACATTTCGTATCGAAATAACATAAAATATAATCGACAGTACCGAAACCACCCCGAAAGCTAAAACAAACACCCACTCTTGCAAACTACGACCAGCAAGGATAACCAAGCATACCAGTGTCACATTGGTTATAAACTGACCAACTGGCTGAACCCAGAATACATGATAGGAATGCAAAAGCCCGTTAATCACACCTGTCCAAATATAGATAACAAATACAATGGCAAAAAAACGCAACATCAATTGTGCCTGTAAAGCTGCTTCCCCAACCAAACCCGGCCCTATTAATTGCTGCAATATTTCCGGTTTAGCGACGATAAAAATCACGCCCGGTAAGGTAATCAGTACTATGGCTGCTGCAATGGAAAATGCAACCTGCCAGCCCACCTGCTCCTTTCCTCTCGAATTATAATCTGCTATCAGTGGCACCAATACCCCTGTCACTAGCTGACCGAAGAATAATTGAGTACCGAACATCAGTAATAAAAATGAAACTCTATATGCATCAACCAAAGCGGAAGAACCAAACGTATTAGCTAATGAAATCTCAACCAGAATTCCTGCCAAGGGGCTCAATAATGACAGCAAGAAAAGTTTTGAACTTGCACTAGCAACTGTGCCTCGATTATTCATTATTTAGATTGTATCCCACCCGCTCATCCGCTTCTTCACTGGCTATCCTCTCTCATGCTCAACCATCATCCGCACGACATCTTTCATATCATAATCTGCCCTCCATCCCAAAACCTTTTCAGCTTTCTTGGGATTTGCTCTGCTAATAGATAAATCTGACGGCCGTAACAAGTTTGAATCAATTACAATATAATCAACCCATTCCATACCAAAAATACTAAAAGCTGTTTTGACAAATTCTTCTAATGAGTAGCTTTTTCCGGTAGCGATAACAAAATCATCCGGCTCATCCTGTTGCAACATCTTCCACATTGCCACTACATATTCCGGCGCCCAACCCCAGTCACGCTTTATGGATGTATTCCCTAATTGAAGGCACTTTTGCTTACCTACTGCGATCTGGCTAATGGCCTTGATAATTTTTCTTGTTACGAATCGCTCCGGTCGCAAGGGAGATTCGTGATTAAAGAGGATGCCGGAACATGCATAAAGACCATATGCCTCACGGTAATTTGCCACCTCCCAGAACGCTGCTGACTTTGCAACGGCATATGGGCTTCTTGGACGAAAAGGTGTGTTCTCGGTGGCCGCCACTCCACCAGTATCACCAAAGCATTCACTGGAACCTGCGTTATAAAACTTTATCGCTTTTCCTGAAAAACGAATGGCTTCTAGGAGATTCAAGGTACCAACACTGATACTTTCAAGGGTTTCAACTGGCTGTTGAAAAGAAAGGCCAACTGAACTCTGGCCAGCCAGATTATAGACTTCATCCGGCTCGATCTTTATCAATACTTGTAAAACACTCCTGAAATCATTCAGGCTCATGGATTCGAAATGAATCTTTTCTCGTATGCCTAACTGTTGCAAATTACAAAAAGACGATATTTGTGCATCACGAGAAGTGCCGTAAACTTCGTAACCTTTATCTAATAGAACCTGTGACAAATATGCTCCATCCTGTCCTGACACACCGCAAATCAACGCTTTCTTCACTGGATTCAGTCCTTTACAAATTCTGCCACAAGCCGATGGACTCGCTGCTCAAAATTTGAATATGAAAAATATTCCAGATCCTCCGGAATCATTTTCTGCTGCTTGAGGGCTTTTAAGATCCCTTTCTTAATATCCTCAGCATCGTGTGGATCAACTAAAGCACCTAACTTCCCGTGACGAACAGCCTCACGACCGCCATCTATCTTGCTGGCAACAACTGGAATGCCGCACGCCAAGGCTTCAAGAAAAACAAACCCGAATCCTTCACCGTAACTTGGCATAACGTAGGCGTCGGCAAGTCGATAATAGTCCGGTTTTTCTAACTCTGAAACAAAGCCAGTAAAAACAACATGCGCTCCTACGCCAAGTGACATTGCTTTTTTTTCTAGACGTTCTCGGTCATCCCCTGACCCAATAACCATATAAACAATGCCAGGAATCTCTTGAATCAATTCTGGCAACAATTCAATGATTGCATCAAACCCTTTATAACGCTCATCTGCTGACAATCGTCCCAGAGTCATCAATACAGTTTTATCATTCAGACCATACTGGGAAATCAATCTGCTATTTTTGACAGCAACCCCATAGTTTTCCATATGAATTGCATTTGGAATTATAGAGACCTTCTTATCATCAAGTTTTGTCCACTCCGTGAACCTCCCTTTGGTGGTTTCACTTATTGAAACAATATGTGTGGTATTTTTTACAAGCTTATTTATTAATTTTCTCTTTGACGGTTGCCACACGTCTATCCCATACACAAACAGAAAAACAGGCTTCCTTAACCATGCCCTCACTAGATATGCAATAGGCAGAAGATTAATATGTCCGCACACGATGAACTCGAAATCAGAATTTTCACGTAGAACTTTCAATACAGCCATTACATATTTAGCTTTTCCATGTAGCCCAGTTTTCACATAGGCTAAATTATTCGGGCGTTCTTCTTCCAAAGGACCAGGAATTGATCGAGGTACCGCAACGACTTCCGAGCAGCCGGGAAAACTACACAGGGCCGACAAAAGATCACGATTATATAAAGCAATACCTCCATAACCACCAAAGGCATCAGTTGTTAAAACTAGAAATCTTTTCCCTTTAGCCATTTTCATAAACCCTTACCGCCCACTGTCTTAATCCACGTCCAGCCTTCTCACCCAAATCCTTATCCATAAGCCACTCTCTCACTGGCACACTGAAACCCGTCTTGGGTTTATTTATTACCGCTTGAGGTAGTGCTTTATTCGGTGTGGCTGCCATATCTTGCTTGGTTGGCGGACATTTTCCTGTCAGCATGGGAAGTAATGTACGAAATAGAGCCACATCTACCAAGGGCACCCGAATCTCCAAAGAATGCGCCATACCTGCCCAATCTGCATCCCGCAACAACTGGCTACGCATATAAAATGACAGCTCCAATGATGATATTTTTAACTTGTCGGCACTAATCCCAGATGTGCTTTCTTCTAGCGCAAGTAAAGGCTGCAATTCCTTCCAGCCTTCCTTTACCATGTCAGCATCTAACACAGTGGGAAGCTCCCATGGCATAAACAGTCCTCTACGCAACAAGTAAGCACCACCATAGCTATGCCCATATTCCAGAAGTCCTGCGTACTTGGGTGATGTCATATATTTTAACATCGGAGCAGAAAGCCACCGAAAAGCCTTCCCTGCCACAGGCATGTGATGGCTCCAGCCAAATAGCTTGACCATTTTTGGAATATCCTTAAAACTTGGATATCCTCCAAACAGTTCATCCCCCCCAACTCCTGACAAGGCAACTTTCATTCCTGCTTCTTTGGCAATCTTACTTACAAAATAGGTATTAACACCATCAATGCTAGGTTGATCCATTGCTGTCATAAAAGCATCCATGCTTTCCGTAAAATCTTGTTTTGAAAGAAATTTCGTCCTATGGTGAGTTCCATAGCTCTGCGCTACAACAGCTGCCAGTGTCGTCTCGTCATTATCGGTATCTTTGTATTCTTCAAATCCAAGAGTAATGGTCTTCAAGTTATTATTGTTGGATTCGGCTGCCAATGCTGTCAGTGTTGTTGAATCCAACCCTGCGGACAGGAATAGACCTACATCCACATCGGCTATCTGATGGCATTGCACGCTGTCTTTGATGGCATTGCGTAAATGTTCCTGGGTATATCCAGAAATAGCCGGTTTTTCCCGGGCCAATTCTTCCGCATTAGCTACTTCTCTTGATAAGTCAAAAAACTGATTAAAATTTTTCTGGCCTGTCGAATCTATCCACAGAGTGGTTCCTGCGGGTAATACACTAATACCTTTATAAAGAGTGTAAGGCTCCGGCACATATCCCCATAGATAAAATCCAACATGACCTGCAGGCTGTGGTGCTGTATCAATCCTCCCACTTTTTAACAAGGCTTTAACTTGGGATGCAAACCGAAGTGATTGGCCATCATTTGAATAATAAAGCGGTTTGATTCCAAATGGGTCGCGTGCCAGAAACAACCTCTGTTTTCTTACATCCCATATGGCAAATGCATACATGCCACGAAGATGCTCTACCATATCAGCGTTATATTCAGCATAAAGGTTTAGTAAAACCTCGGTATCGCTATTTGAACGAAACATATAACCCTTTGTTTCTAAGCTACCCCGTAATTCACGATAATTATAGATTTCCCCATTGAAAACTATATGATAAAGCTCATCCTGTGTTGCCATAGGTTGAGCACCGGACTCAGTCAAGTCGATAATTGAAAGTCTACGATGAACAAGCCCAATGCGCATATTATCAGACATCCATAAGCCTGATCCGTCAGGGCCACGCGAAACCATTGCCTCGCGTATTCGCAGTAATTCTTCTGAGTCTACTTGGTTCGCAGCGTCAGAATAGGAAAAAATACCGGCAATACCACACATTTAACTCAATCCTTAGCCGCCACAGCGAGAAAATTTTGCGTAAATATTTCATTTTTTTCCCCTGTCTCGGCGACTAGCGCAAGACGGAAAACGGAACGTACAATTTTCCACACAACCCACCGCACAGCACTTTTGACACCATGTACAATCGGCGTATCTTCAAAACATTGAACTTCAGAAAACCCACGTGCAATAAGCAGTTGGGAAAGGGAAGATTGTGTAAATGCTTGTTCATGTGTGTAATCACCATATCGAACCCTACCGAAAAAAGGTGACGCGGCATTCGGCATATGCAATATCAATTTTCCTCCGCTACAAAGTACCCTATGTAGTTCTTCTACAAGATCCAATAATTCACTTTTCGTCATATGCTCAATAACGTCAAGCGCTACGATAATGTTATATGCTTTATCAGCACTTTTACTTAGGGTTTCCATAAGGTCTTCCTGCCTAATGCTATCCCCCAAACCAAGTTTCCGGGCCTCTTCTACCTGTTCAAGAGACGCATCTATGCCTTCCAAGTGGTTGTATCCCATTTTTTTAGCATAATAGATGAGTGCCCCATGACCACACCCTATTTCTAAAATTTTAGTATCAAGCCTCTCTGGAAAATGTATATTAATAAGTCTGCGCAGATAAGGCGCACGCACTTCAACCCGCTCTTTTATAGAACCAGGAAGATGGGACCTGACATAATGGCTATATAGCTGATTTCTATAATCCTTGCTCAATTCATTTCACTCTTTACAGGGGCCGAAATCAATGTGGACGCTACCCGTTTTCAATATTTCCTGCAAATGTGAGTTCATCGACATTAACACCCTTGAAAAGCTAAAGGGATCAGAATCCTTTCTGGCATCCGCTTCGTTCATCACTTGGCCTTACCTATTGCATTTTCAATCAACATCTGGAGCGCGTGCAACACACTGTTCTGTTCCAGGCGCGATAGTGTATTTCCAGCTAACAATTGCTGACGAACTTCATCCAGCAAGGAACTCTGCTCCCTGGCGATGTGTGCGGTTTCCGCTTGATAGAGATCAAGTCCCATGCTGCCTTTCCCACTCAAAGGCTTCCAGCTCACGCCACGTCCGCCCCAAGAAATGATTCCAGGGCAAGCTATCTTCCCCTTTCAATGGAATTCCTTCTTCCGCAACCATGGCGCGCATCGTCAATCCGGCGCGCGGCAAGTCAATCAGATCGACGAGATTTTCTCCGATTCTTAACGCTTTTGCCAGATTGCGCCGTAGCGTTTCAGTATTCACCAGACTATCACACATCGTTATTTCACGAGTCCATTGTATTGCGATATCCCAATCGCTTTCTGGCAGGGCTCGACCTTCAGTCTGACTCCCAACAAGCACTGCTATTTCCAGGTTTACCTGTTCATCCATAACCTGTTGTATTTTCGAAATAGTCATACTGCCTTTTTCACCACTCGCATCAGGAGTTGAAAGCACAACCGGATTCCAGTGCCTGCTTTTCAGTTTCTGCCATTTATATCTGGCAATATCGTGCATTTACAAAACTTCCACCGTTATCGTCACAAAACAAAACTCTGTTTTGAGCCTAACATGAACGAGCGGAATTCTGGTCGTGACGGCCCACAACCTATTCCAGAAAAACCAGCTATCTACAACTTCAAATAGGAAGTATAAAATACCTCTGCCTTCACCCATATGGCTAGCAACGACCCTACCTCATCAATGAACCGATTCAATACAGCAGCCTTTAGTGCCGGAGCATCTTCATATTCATGAGCAATCTGGTATTGCCTGCTAACTGTGTTGTAAGTTGTCGAATAAAGCCGATCTGTTCCGCTGTCAGTCGCATAATCAAATATCTACCATCTACATATTGCTTTCGGCTGCACCCTTTGCCCTGTAAAAATCGACCAGAAAGCAAGCGGCAGAATAACAATAACACCCGCTTTCACGTTCAACTCGATATCATCACTTTGGCAAACTGGCGAAAATCATTCAAACGTTCACCGAGAATCGCGCGGACAATATCCAGATTCAGCTTCTGATAATCATATACAGCAACATTCCTAAACTCCACCATAGCTTGCATGTGAGAACTCAGTTCAGCCGACAACAAACCAGCATCCCCCAACATACGAAAAGCATCACGACTTTCCTGTGGAATTCCAAGTCCTTTAACTCTGACCTGATGCATCGCTGCATCAATTGCAGCCTCACAGGCTCGTTGTAAATTGAGAACAATGGAATCCTGCCGGGTATGGTCAGTATCAAGCTCATTTTCATGCCCGGCATATTCGTCGGCAATCCGCCCCAAACAACGCTCAATTGAAGCGGCCTTGTTTAGCAATACATCATCAACCATAAACCGTGCCACGCTGTTTGATATCTTCCAGAATGCCTCGTCGCTCTTCGTTAAGACGAGCGTAGGCGACATAGACATAATCTTCAAACCGCTCACAACCCGTGTGCTCTCTACAATACAAACGTTTTCCGCTAGAGATCACCTGCATCTGCATCACCGTAGAAGCCTGCAAAAGATCAATCAGATCGACATCTTTACCCATTTCTCTGGCGAGATTCTGCGCGACATTCCACAGGTGTACACGGTCCACCGGGTTTTGAAGAAGCACCGCCAGATCGATATCACTGTCTGGGCGTACATGTGGCGTATCCCATGAACCAAAACTGTATATTGCTATAACCTCTGGCAGCTCCTTGCACACCAGCCTGATAATATCGGCACTTCGATCACCCATTTTCAAGCCCAGATTGCGTTTCCGAGTGCAAATCTTCCAGTTTATCAAACTCAGCTTTCAGTTGCTCAATTTCGGCTTTGAGCAACTCGTATTCAGCCATTTTACGC
>Ga0316202_10001776_pt1 | contig 15737 bp, 14 predicted proteins | sample 3monrhotite_MG_FD_204934 | JGI IMG/M metagenome (GOLD analysis project Ga0316202, IMG submission 204934) | Microbial mat bacterial communities from mineral coupon in-situ incubated in ocean water Damariscotta River, Maine, United States -... | ecosystem: Environmental > Aquatic > Marine >... | reverse complement strand
CCTCGTCGTCCCCGCGGCCGAGCGCAGAGTCGATGAGCCGGCGCTTCATGACGTTCATGACGGCGGGGGTGTTCCACAGCAGGCCGTAGAAGGCCGGGACCGTGTCGAGGTAGCCGTAGCCCTGGACGGTCTGGGTCATCATGAAGATCGGCTTGAGCACGTCGAGGTCGTGGTTGACGAGGAACTGCTCAAACGAGCAGCTCATCTTGCTGAGGACATCCGGTGCCAGGGGCTCATCGGGCAAGGTGCCGTCGAAGTCTTTCCCGAACAGCTCCTTGTGGATGATGTTGTACTCGATGAGCTTGATGATCATCAGCGCCCCGACCGCCGCGGAGGGGGCCATCCTGGCGAGGATGTCCGGGACGAGGTCGGGGAAATCGCGCGGGAGGAGGCGCTTGAGCCAGGAGGGGGTGTCGCTGATGGGCTCGCGAGCTTCTTCGGTGACCCAGTCCTCGAACGGGATCTCTTCGCCCTTCGGGTGGCCGGGGGGACGCCAGACAGTCCGGCCTTTGTAGCGGGCAAACTGATCGAGCCCGAAGAATTCGAGGAGCTTGATGACCTTGACGTAGTCGGGGCTGAGGTAGGCGGTCCCGAGCTCGTGGAGGTCGCCGTCGTGCTTGATGGTCAGGGACTTCCCACCGATCCGGCCGGTCCGCTCAAGGATCGTGAGATCACGGTAGCCGCGGGCGCGGAGCAGGTGGGCCATGTGAATCCCGGCCGGGCCGGCGCCGATGACGGCGATTCTGGAATTACTGGGCGGCAAAGCCAACGCACACCTCCGCTGAACACATATACAGTGCCACGTCCCGTGGCACCATTCGATTCGCTCGCGCCACAGGGTACACTGCGCGCATGGACTGGAACACACTCCCACACACCCAGCGACAGGCCCTCTTCGGTGGAGAGGGCACGGTTCGCATCTGGGATCTGCTCGGAACGGGACAGGCCCCGCCCTTCTCTGCGGTGCTACGCTGCGAATTGGAGCCCGGCGGCAGCGTCGGACCACACCGACAGCAGCGCGACCCCGAGATCCTCGTCGGCCTGGAGGGCACCGGGCAGGTCACCGTCGACCGCCAGTCGGCACCCTTCGGCCCCGGAAGCCTCATCTACCTGCCCCACGGCGGCGTGCTGTCCATCACCAACCGCTCCGACGACGCGCCGCTGCGCTACTTCATCATCAAGGCGCAGGCGCAGCAGACACAGCCCGGCTGAGGGTGTCGCGAATGTCCGCGGGCGTCGCCGTGTCGTTGAGGTACGACAGCGGCCCGTAGCGGCGCTGGAGGTTTCGCAGCCGGCGCGGCTCGCTGTCAAAGTCGTAGCTGAAGATGGCCGGCTGCGTGTGGCCAGCCTCGCGGATCGCAGCCAGCACGTAGGTGCCCTGGTTGTTCTCCAGGAAGCGCCTGGCGCGGGCCTCGTCGCCCGCGAAGCGCCGCTGCGTCGCGACGAGGTCGCCCAGCAGGTGCTCGGCCCGGTCAAACTTCATGTCGAGGAAGATCGCCTCGAAGCCCTGGCCAGAGAGCAGCGACAGCGCAGTCGGCCCGTCCCCGGCGCGCGTGAACGCGAAGGCGTCGCCGAGGAAGCGGGTCAAGTTGTTGATGTACTCGTGGCCGTCTTCGACGACCAGCACGCGCGGCGCGCTCATGGCTCCTCCCCGTCCTCGGTGACAGACACCTCGACGACGTCGTCGGCCTCGCCCTCGGCGCGTGGCAGCCGGACCACGACGGCCTTCGCCCAGCCCGGCTCGTCCTCGACGTCGATGCTTCCATTGTGCCGCGCGATCAGGTCGACCGCGAGCCCAAGCCCGCGCCCGATGCTCCGCCCCTGGATCATGGCGCTGGTCAGCTCGCCGGGAGCGCGATCGCAGAAGCGCAGCGCCACCAGCTCGTAGCCAGCGATCGGGTCGTCGTCTTCCTCGACGACCAGAGAGACCGTGCGCTCCTCGGGCGGGAGCCCGTCGATGCTGGCGAGGTACGCGTTGCGCAGCAGGTTGGCGACGATGTCTTCGAGGTCGCCCTGGAAGACCCGCGCCGGCAGCCCGCCCGCGGCGACGTCGATCGCCAGCGGGGGCAGCGCGGCCTCGGCGAGCCCCGGCTCGGCGCGGACCCGCGTGTCGACGGCAGCCAGCAGCGGCGCGTCGATGCGCAGGGTGCCCATCTGCTGGATGAGGCGCCCGAGGGCCTGGTAGACCTCGACGTTGAGCACCTGGTGGAGGCTCGCGAGCCGCGCCTCCAGGTCCCCTGCCCGCTCGGGGTCGCGCAGGTCGCCCTCCATGCGCTTGAGCTGCCCGATCGCGGTGCTCATCGGCGCGAACACCGGGTCTCTCCGCTTGAGGTCGAGGATGACGCCGTGCTTCTTGCCGAGCCGCTCGATGGTGGCCCGATACTCTTCGAAGCGGCGGACGGCGCCGCCGTCCTCCCCGAACAGCCGCTCGGCGGCCCAGCGCAGCGCAGCGTGGTCTCCGTTGCGGCCGGCGTGGGCCATCTCTTCGAGCAGGGTCGTGTTGTGCTTGAGCACCTCGTGGCGAACCGCCGACAGCAGCCGGGCGAGGTCGTGAGCGCACTCGGGGGCGGCCTCGATGAGGTCGTCGAGGGTCCGCTGCCGGGTCCGCCGCCACCAGAGCATGCCGGCCAGCACCACCGCCAGCCCGCCGCCGCCGCCCAGCGCGAGCCGGCGACGCTGCTCGATGGCGTCCAGCTCGGCCTCCAGGGCGAGCGCGGTCTGCTTGTACGGCCCGCCGGTGGCGGAGTCAAAGAACCGGTCGAGCCAGCGCCGGGCGGCAGCGTAGTCTCCGCGGTCGAAGGCGGTCTGGGCCAGCTCGTAGTAAGCATCCACGAGGCCGTAGGTGTCCGCCGCCTCCAGGCGCAGCGCCTCGGCGCGCTCGGGCTGGCCGAGCTGGTCGTAGACCACAGCGAGGTCCAGCCGCAGCCGGGAGGGAGCGCCCTCGATGGTCAGGGCCTTCTCCCACTGCTTGACCGCAGCCTCGCGCTCGCCGGCCTCCCAGGCGAGCTGCGCGGACATGTCGAGCGCCATCAGCCAGTCGGGCGCGACCTCGAGGGCACGCGCGACCTCTCGGCGGGCGAGGTCCAGCTCTGCGGGCTCGTTGTTGTCGCGCGCCCGGTCACGGTGGACCCGCGCACGGCGATAGTGGGTCTCGGCGGCCTCGGGCACGTCCTGCATCGGCTCGGCGGCCAGCTCCGGATCGCTCAGGGTCGGCGGCTTGCGCTTGAGGTTGCGCAGCAGCCCCCGCGCCTCCTCGGCGCGGTCCCCGTCGGCGGCCAGCGCCAGGTATGCCTCCAGATCAGCCTCCGCGGCAGCGAAGTCCCGCAGGCCGATGTGCATCGTCGCGCGCTCGAAGCGCAGCGCGGGCGGGTGGGGTCCAGAGCGGATCACCAGCGAGATCTCTTCGACGGCCTGCGCGTGGCGACGGCCGCTGTAGGCGCGGGCGAGCAGCAGGGCGAGGCGGGTCCGCCAGCGGCCGTCGTCGGGCGCGATGGCGAGAGCGGTGAGGTACGCCCCCTCGGCTTCCTTGATCTCGCCGAACTCGGCATGCATGTCCCCGAGGCTGGCCCAGGCCTCCGAGCTGCTCCGGGCCTCGGCGACGATGGCCTGCATGGTGCGGATGGCATCCTTCTGGTGGCCGGCCTCAGCGTCGGCCTGGGCGGCCTGCACCCGAGAGCGCTGGGACAAGCTCAGCGAGCGGTCCGCGACCAGCGACAGCCGCCGGGCATCGTCGGCGATGCCCATCTCGTAGCTGCGCCGCTGGGCGCGCTCGGTGTCCCCGGCCGGCAGGGTCATGATGTGCCCGATCGTGAGGAACTTGCGGTAGGCGCTCTTGGCGCCCTCCCGATCTCCCTGCTCATAGAGCATGTCCGCGACGCAGACGATGACCCGGCCGTCTTCGGGGGTGATGTCCTCGGGAATCTTGGCGAGGTGCTGGGTCAGCTCGGCGGCCCGGCGCGGGTCTGACTCGCACAGCGCGCCGACCGCGGCGCGGTACCAGGCGACCGGGTTGGCCTCTGGCAGCAGGTCCGGCAGCAGCAGGTAGACCTCAGCCGCGGCGGCAGACTCACCGACCGAGACGAGCAGCGGGCCGAGGGCCTCGGCGGCCCCCGCCGCGAGCTGGCTCCGCTCGTCGATGGAGTACGTCCCGATCGAATCGTCGAGGCGCAGCAGGGGCTGGTACGCCTGGATGGCCTCGGCGGGCTGGCCGGACTGCTCCAGCATGCGGCCCAGCGAGAGGCGGACCTCCAGGCGGTCGGGGTGGTCGGCGAGCACGTCGCGGTAGGCCGCGGCGGCCTCGGCGGTGTGGCCGCCGCTCTCCAGGCAGCGGGCGAGGCCAAGCAGCGCGTCGAGCGACGGCGGCTCCAGCAGCATCAGGCGGGTGTACGCCTCAGCGGCCTCGTCGTAGCGGTGCAGCGACTCCAGCAGCCGCGCCCGCGCGCCCACCGCGAAGGGATCCCCGTCGAGGATGCTCATCTTGTAGTAGGCGATCGCGAGCTCGGGCGAGCCCAGCGCCTCCAGGGCGCGGGCGAGGCCCAGGGCGGCCGCGGTCGAGTCCGAGGCCCGCTCCAGCTCCGCGCGGTACAGCGCCTCGGCCTCGCTCCAGCGCCCAGACACCGCTGCCGCGTCGGCCGCGTCGAGGTCAGGCTTCCCGTCCTGGCCGGCGGCCGGCAGGACGAGCAAGACTGCCAGCAGCGCAGCGGCCGGGTTCACGGAAGCTGGCCCTTGAGGTCGCGGACCTTGAGGCCGAGCTGGTTGAAGCGGAGCTGGACCTTGCGGGCGTGCTCGGCGTCATCGAGCAGGGCCTCGGCCATCGCGGAGAAGTCACCGCCGTTGTCGAGGTACAGCCGCGTAAAATACTGCCGCTCGACGTCCTGGGCGACCTTGTTGAGGCTGTCGTGAGGGCGGACGCGGAGCTCCATCTGGGCCCCCCCGGCCTCGGGGTCGTCTTCCTGGAGCGCGGTGGCCATCAGCAGGTCGCGGACCAGCTTGGGCCGGATCTGGATGACGTCGGCGCGGGCAGTCGACTGGCCGGCCCGGCTGCCGGCCTCCAGGGCCTCGGCGAGGCTCAGGGTCAGGGCGTTCTCGACGGTCATCGCGAACTCGCGCAGGTTTCCGGGCCAGCGGTGCTGCCGGAGCTGCCGCATGGTCCGCTCCGGGAACAGCGTCAGCAGCACGCCGGGGGCCTGCGCGGGCAGGTCGCCGCCCTTGAACACCAGCCGCACCGCCTGCCCGCCACCGCTCGGAAGCTCGCCGAGCGAGACATCTTCGCTGTACTCGCGCAGCAGCTCCGCGTACGACGGCAGCGCCACGACCCGCTCGACCATGCTCGCCAGCAGGCGCTCCAGGTCCATCTGCCGCTGCTGGAGCGGCGGCAGGCGCACCGTCGCGGCCGGGTTGAGCCGCATGTAGAGGTCTGCACGGAACCGGCCGCCGCGGACCATGTCCGCCAGCTCCTCGTTGGTCGCGACGACCAGCTTGACCTGCACCCGCCGCTCGCGGATGTCGCCGAGCCGGGTCACCGCGCCCTCCTGGAGCACCGTCAGCAGCATCTTCTGGTGCTCGGGCCGGAGGTTGCCGATCTCGTCGAGGAACAGCGTGCCGCCGTCGGCCTCCTCGAACGCGCCCCGCCGGTCCGCGATCGAGCCGGTGTACGCGCCGCGGACCGAGCCGAACAGGTGCGCCGCCACGAGGTCCTGGGGCAGCGTCGCGAGGTCGACCGCCACGAACTTGCCCTTGCGCTTCGAGCGCGGGTGGAGGAAATGTCGGGCGATGAGCGACTTTCCCGTGCCGGTCGGGCCAGCGAGGATGACCGGCAGCCGGCCACGGGCGAGCACCTCGAGGCGCTGCCGGATCCGACGCATCGGCAGGGAGCGTCCCCAGAAGATCGGGCCGTCCTGCTCGCGGCCCCGCAGCGCCTGGAGGATGCCGGCGACCTGCGCGCGCAGCGAGCGCGCGTCGATGTCCTCGTCCTGGAGGAAGTAGGTGTACTCCTCGGCGCGGTGGCGGTCGGCGAGCGTCTCCAGGCCCACCCCGCCCCGAGCGGTCATCAGCATCACCGGCATGTCCGGTGAGGCCAGCCGCAGCGCCTCCCGGATGTGGCGGCCCTGGCTCCGCTGTGCCTTGCGCACGTCCCGCGCGCTCGGCTCCTCCGGCAGCCCCAGGAGCTGCTCGGCGGGGATGTCGAAGTGCATGTCCAGCATGACCAGATCGATCCGGCGGCGGCGGCGAAGGAGCTGCCGCGCCTCCTCCCAGCTCCGCGCCGGGCCGTGCCAGGTGTACTCCGGCATCACCCGCCGGCACAGCTCGGTCGTCCGGTCGCGATCGTCAATGACCAGGATATCTGCCATCCTCAGTCGTCCCCCTCGTCGAGCGCGGCAAGACACCGCGCGTGCACCCGCTTCAGCGCAGCTTGCACCGCGCGCGCCTGTCCCGCCACAGCCTGCAGCCCCGCGTGGTCCAGCCCGTCCAGCGCCGTGTCCCGGAGCGCCGCGATGGCCGCGTCGACCTCTGCGAGGTCCGGGTCGTCGAGCCGCGACGGCTTCAGCCGCGCCCAGACTGCCCAGGCAGGCTGCACCGCGCCAGCGCGCTTGTCCGTCTCCAGCAGGTCCGCACGCAGCGCGGCGCGCAGCGCCTCGGTGTCCGGCCCCTCGCCGAGGAAGCGGACCTCCAGGGTCATGTACTTGCCCAGGTCGTGCTTCAGGTCTGCCAGCTCGTACGACAGGTCCTCCAGCGCTTCGGCGTCGAGGCCGTCGAAGAGGCTCACGACCGCCCCTTGCGCCGGAGCCAGCAGCGCCGCTCCTCCGCCAGCCGCCGCATGCGAGGACTCTTCATCGGCACGACCTGCGGCTCGACGCTGAAGACCCACGAGACCCCGTGGCTGTCGCTGAGTGCTGCGCTGACGGTGATCCACATGGTGCCCGGCTGCGGCAGGTCGCCCTCGACGACCAGCTCTGCGCCGACACCCTGCGGGCCGACGTCCGAGGCCGCCGCGCCGGCGACCGAGACCTCTGCCGACAGCCAGGCCTGCTCGGGGCTGACCCGCAGCACGTAGGCCCCGTCCGGGGTGACGAGCGCCTCGACCGACGGCGCCGGCGCCGCCGCAAGGGCAAGCTGTGACCACAGCAACCACATCACCGCAGCTCCTCTGCCAGAGTGGCGAGCTTACCCCACCAAGAGGACATTACTTCTCCCAGCGGTTCAGCAGGCCCACATAGTCCGCGACGTCTTCGCTGGCTGGCACGGGCGCGGGCGCGGGGAGCCGCGACAAGGCCTGGCGACTCAACGTGGCGACCTCCCCGTCGAGGCCGTCGAGCATCGCCGCCGTGGCGTGGCCGCGACGGACGAGATCCTGCGCGAGGCCCGCGAGGCCCCAGGGCGCCAGCCCCTCGGCCTCTGCCACCTCGTCCATCACCGCGCGGAGCGCGCCGCTGTCCAGCCGGCCGCGCTCGTGGAGCACCAGCGCCGCCTGCCACCACGAGAACACCGGCACCACCCGCGGCCCGAGCGCTGCGAACCGACGCGGCGGGCTGCCCTGCTCCAGGTGGATGAAGATGTCTTCGACCACGGCATCACCGACCTCCAGGCCCGCCATCGCCTCCATCGCGATCTCGATCCGATCCGGGTAGGCGCCGGCCGCCTCAAGGATGCGGCTGACCTGCGCCGCGGACAGCCGTCCCGAGCAGGCGTCGCCGTACACAGAGTAGATGAGCGCGTCTACCTCGGCGTCGTCGCCGAAGAGGGTCTCGCGGAAGCCGACGTCGACCTCGCGGCGGCTGGCGAGCAGCGCCGGGAGCTTGTAGCCAAACTGCCCGCGGATCGCCCGGAACCGGCCGCGGCGCAGGTTGCCGAGGTTGTCCTTTAGGATGAGCGACTCGAAGCGGACCCCGTCGATGCGAAGCTTCTCTTCGAGGACGTCGCGCATCTGGGTCGGAGAGCCGCTGAGAATAAAGATCCGCGCGGCCTCGTCCGCGCTCAGGCCGCGCAAAAGAGACGGTGCTCCGGGCACTGCGCGCTTCTGAGACGCCTTCTCGGTCGCCGCGCGGACGAGACCGCGCAGCGAACCAAAGTCAGTATCCAGGTACGTTTTATCGAGATCCCATCGGTAGATGTGCATGCATGACCGTCCGGGTGCCTTGATAGTGCTGAACGCCGAATGTAGATACTCAACCACCGTGACTTGAGCACATACCCATGGAGAACATCATGCAGAACTCCTCACGTCGACTCTTCCTGCGCAACGCGCTGACCACCCTCGGCGTCGCCACTGTCGTTGCAGCCTGTGACGGCGGCGGCGAGCCGACCCCGCCGCCGGCCGCTCCGGCCCCGGCGCCGAAGCCCGAGCCCGCCCCGGCCCCTGCACCGGAGCCCGCCGCCGAGGCTGCTCCCGCCGCTGACGCCAACCGCGTCAACCCCGACGACGCGCTGGCCAAGGGCCTGAACTACGTCGAGGACATCACCACCGTCGATCCCAAGCCGGCCGCCTTCAAGGAGGGCTCGAACTGCGCCAACTGCCAGCTCTACCAGGGCAAGGACGGCGAAGAGTGGGGTCCCTGCACCATCTTCCAGATGAAGAACGTCAAGGGCGCTGGCTGGTGTGCCTCCTGGGCACCCAAGGCCTGATCCCCTCGCCCCCTCTTCTATGAGGGGGCAATTTTTCGCTCAAAATATCTACCTTACGTCAGGTGCATACAAAAACTACTCTCCAGAGTAGCTTTCCCCCGTTCTCTGTTCACGAATTGCGAACAGCCCCAACAGAAGACGCCGCCAATGATTGGCGGCGTCTTCTGTTGGGGCTGTTTTTCAGTTGTCGAAGGTGTAGATCGTGCTTCCTGGCTCTGCGATCCGCAGTCGCTCTGCGGCGAGCCGCTTGACGGCGTCCGGGTCTTCGCGGAGCGCCCGGATGTCTGCGCGGAGCCTGTCGTTGTCCTGCTCGAGTCCCTTGACGCGGTCCTGCGTGACGTAGAGCTGCTGCTTGAGCACAGAGCGGTTCAGGATGCCTTCCTTGCCGGCCAGTGTGTAGCCGATGGCGAGGACGATGAACGTCAGCGGGAGGATGTTGAGGACCAGTCTGTGGATGAGGGGCTGCATGTCACGATCCGAGGACAAAATCTGGCGCGTTGACGCGACAAGAGAATAGCGAAGGGATCCTCTCACCGCCAGCCCATAAGTGAACACCGCTCTTACGGGGCCTCTCCGCCCCCCACGCCAGCAGCTTCGGCCTCGGTGGCGATGGCCAGCCGGCTGAGCCCCATCGAGCGGGCGAGGTCCATCACCGCGACAACGCGCCCGTGGTCGACGTCTTTGTCAGCTTTTACGATGACGAGTGTGCGTGGGTTCTGTTGCCGGGCTGCGTCGATGCGCGCGCGCAGGCCGTCCCAGGTGACCGGCTCCTCATCGACCCTCACGGCGCCGTCGCGGGTGACCCAGATCTCGATGTCATTGTCATCCTGCAGGATCGTCTCAGACGACGAGCGCGGCAGGTCTACCTCGATGCCGGGCGAGGTGATGAAGGTTGTCGAGACCATAAAGAAGAGGACGAGCTGAAAGATGATGTCGATGAGCGGGGTGACATCAATTGCTGTGTCGTCCCGGCGTGTGGCGCCGGAGAAATTCACGCCGCCTCCTCCCCGTCGTCACTGTCCGGCTCCTCGCTGGTGATGATGTCGAGGATAGAGAGGGAGATCTCCTCCATCTCCAGGACGAGCTCGTCGGCGCGCCCGATGACCCACCGGTAGGCGATGAGCGCGGGGATGCCGGCCGAGAGTCCGGCCATCGTGGTGATGAGAGCCTGCGAGATGCCGCCGGCGAGCGAGGCGATCTGTCCGAGTCCCTGGTCCTGGATGACCTGGAAGGTCAAGATCATGCCCCAGACGGTGCCGAGGAGGCCGAGGAGCGGTGCGACGCTTGCGATGGTTGAGATGACGGCGGCGTAGCGCTCCAGCTCAGCGGCCTCGCGGCGTCCGACTTCTTCGATGCGCTCTTTGATCTGGGCGCGGGTCTGCCCGCGCCCGAGGAGCGCGACCTCGACGATGCGTGCGATGGGGGTGTCGGCCTTCCGGCAGAGGGTGACGGCGTCGGCGTGGCGTCCCTGGTTGAGCAGCTCGGTGATCTCGACGGCGAACCCGTGCGGGACGATGCGTCCCGTCCGGAGCGCGAAGAGTCGCTCGATGAATGCGGCCAGGGCAACGATGCTGGCGAGGCCGATGGGGACCATGATGGGTCCACCGCCGATGAGAAACTCGATCAAGCCCACGCTCCTCTGTCCGAATCGATCATCACTCTAACCACGCGCAGGGTGCCTCGCTGGCCAGAGAATGAGGGGTGGGGTGCGACATGGATGTCGGGGTTTGTGTGGTCGGAGTTGAGTCTGTTTCAAATTCTTCACACGGGGCGTCAAAAATTTTGAACACCGTCCAAAAGCTGAACGCTCCCGGAGCGGGCCGACACAGCGTAGACAAAGATGTCAGCCCGGTGCAAACCGGATGTCAGAGGATGTCACCGGCCGCGGTCGGGTCGAATGATGGCGCTGGTACGAAGATTGCAGTCGGGAATGGCAAGACCACTCCATCCGTCCCCGGAGCTGCAATGGCCACCGCTGCAAAAGCCTCCTCCAAGAGCCAGGGAAATCCCCTCCTCAACCGCTACCTCAAGCGGATGGGCGCCATCCCCCTGCTTAACCGCGAGGATGAGGTCGAGGTCGCGCGGCGAATCTCCGAGAACGGACCCGACGCAGAGCTGGCAAAGCAGGTCCTCACCAACTCGAACCTCCGCCTCGTCGTCAGCATCGCCAAGCAGTACACCTACCGCGGACTGCCCCTCGCTGACCTCATCCAGGAAGGCAACCTCGGCCTCATCAAGGCCGTCGAGAAATTCGACTGGACCCGCGGCTTCAAGTTCTCCACCTACGCATCCTGGTGGATCCGACAGTCCATCATCCGCGCCATCGAGTCCCAGATCCGAACCATCCGCATCCCGATCTACAAGCTCGAGGTCGTCAACAAGGTCCACTACACCCAGAAGATCTTGTTCCAGGAGCTCGGCCGCGAGCCCTCCCTCCGTGAGATCGCCAAGCGCCTGGAGATCGAGCCCGAGAAGGTCGAGGAGCTGATGCGCCTCACCCGCGAGCCGATGAGCCTCGATGCACCGGTCAGCGACGACTCTGAGTCGACCATCGGCGCCTTCATCGAGGACACCTCGGCGCTGGCCCCCGGCGCAGACTTTGACACCTCCTCGCTGCGCGAGGAGATCGGTGAGGCGCTCTCCAGCCTGACCCCCCGCGAGGAGAAGGTCGTCCGCATGCGCTACGGCATCGGCGAGCCGACCCAGTACTCCCTCGAAGAGATCGGCGCCCAGTTCTGCCTCACCCGCGAGCGCATCCGCCAGATCGAGCTGAAGGCGCTCCGCAAGCTGCGCCACGCCAAGCGCTGCCGCAGCCTGGAAGCCTTCGTCACCGTCTAAAATACCCGGCCCAACAAGAAAGCCGCCGCCCAACAGGGCGGCGGCTTTGTGTTGGGGCTCTGCGTCAGCTCTCGACGTGCACCTTGTAGGCGTCGGCCCCCATGAGGGCATCGGCGTCGGCGGGGTTGCTCATCTTGATCTTGAACAGCCAGCCGCTGCCGTAGGGATCGGTGTTGACGCTGTCCTCGGAGCCATCGAGGTCCTCGTTGACGGCAGAGATGGTGCCGGAGACGGGGGCGTAGATGTCGCTGACGGCCTTGACGGACTCGATCTCGGCGACGGACTCGCCGGCCGAGACCTCAGCGTCCACCTCGGGCATGTCGACGTAGACGACGTCGCCGAGCTGGTCCTGGGCATGGTTGCTGATGCCGACGGTCGCGACACCGTCCTCGATGCGGATCCACTCGTGGCTGTCGCGGTACTTCAGGTCTGCGGGGTACGACATCTCAGTCACTCCTCAGGAAACGCAGGGTAGATGCTTAGTAGTCACGCTTGTAGAACGGGCCACGGACGACCGTGGCGGACGCCATCTTACCCCGAACGTCGATCTCCAGGGTGGTGCCCGGCCGCGCGAGGGCTGGGGGCACGTAGCCGAGGGCGATGTTCTGTCCGAGGGTCGGCGACCGCGTGCCGCTGGTCACCTCTCCGACGACCTCGCCGTCGTGGCGAATGGGGCAGTGCGGGCGGGGGATGCGCTTGTCGACGACCAGCCCCACGAGCCGGCGCGACAGGCCACCCTTCCGCTGCGCGACCATGGCCTCGCGGCCGATGAAGTCGCCCTTCTTGAGCTTGGTGCACCAGCCCAGGGCCGCCTCCAGGGCGGTGGTCTCCTCGGACATGTCCGAGCCATACAGGTGCAGCCGGGCCTCCAGGCGGAGCGTGTCGCGGGCAGCGAGGCCGATCGGCGCGAGGGCAAACTCTGCGCCGGCGTCCATGATGGCTGGCCACAGCACGTCCGCGGCGCCCGCGGGCAGGAAGACCTCGAAGCCATCTTCGCCGGTGTAGCCGGTGCGGGCGATGAGGCAGCCCTCGATGCCCGCGACGGTCGCCGGAACGAACCAGAAGTACTTCAGCGTTGAGAGGTCGGCGTCAGTCAGCTTCTGGAGCGTGGCCTCGGCGTTGCGGCCCTGGATGGCGAGCTGCGCCCAGAAGTCCGAGACGTTGTCGGTCTGCGCCCCGTCCTTGTGCGGGTTGTTGTCGCGGATCCAGGCGAAGTCTTTCTCGCGGTTGGCGGCGTTGATGCACAGCAGGAAGTCCTGCTCGGCGAGGCGGTACACGATAAGATCGTCGACGACGCCGCCGTCGGGGCGGCACATGCAGGTGTACTGTGCCTGGCTGATCTCGATGTCGACGTCGTTGGTCACGAGGTGGCGCACGGCGTCGAGGGCGCGGGGGCCGTGCACGCGGACCTCGCCCATGTGCGAGACATCGAACAGGCCGACCGAGGTGCGGACCTGGTTGTGCTCGGGGATGACGCGGGTGTAGCTCAGGGGCATGTGCCAGCCCCCGAAGTCGACCATCTTGGCTCCGGCCTCGAGGTGGTTGGCGTGAAACGGCGTCCGGCGCAGCGACATGACAGCCTCCCTGGGAGCAATGGCAGCGGCTGGGCCATGCTAACGCATGCTGGCGCAGGGCTGTGTGGCCCCGACAGGATTCACAACGCCTTTGCGCGCCTCCGGTGCCTGATCCAGACTACGGTTAATCCCCCGCTCCCCGGTGGTCTGGGCACGCGCTCGGCTTCTGGGGTAGAAAAAGCCATCCTGACCGACGAGGGTGTTCGAGATGTCTACTGACCGCTTCCTCCACCGCCACCTCGGACCGCGGGCGTCAGACGTCCAGACCATGCTCGACGCGCTCGGCGTCGGCAGCGTCGCGGCGCTCCTTGACGAGGTCATCCCCCAGGCCATCCGCCTCGACGGTGAGCTGGACCTGCCCGCGGCCCTGACCGAGCGCGAGGCGCTCGAGACCCTCGGCGGGATGGCCGCTGACAACCAGGTCTGGCGCAGCTACCTGGGGATGGGGTACCACGACTGTGTGACCCCCTCGGTGGTCCTGCGCAACGTGCTGGAGAACCCCGGCTGGTACACCGCGTACACGCCGTACCAGGCCGAGATTGCCCAGGGTCGCCTGGAGGCGCTGCTCGTCTTCCAGACGATGGTCCAGGACCTCACCGGCATGGAGATCTCCAACTCCTCGCTGCTCGACGAGGCGACCGCCGCCGCCGAGGCGATGACGATGGCCCACCGGATCACGCGGGGCAAGAAGGGCGACCGCTTCTTCGCGGCGGCCGACTGCCACCCGCAGGTCCTCGCGGTGCTCCACACCCGCGCGATCCCGCTCGGCATCGAGGTTGTCGTCGGTGACCCGGCGGCCTTCTCGTTCGAGGAGACCCGCGTGTTCGGCGCGCTGCTCCAGTACCCGGCGACCGACGGCCGGGTCTTCGACCACGCGGCCTTCTGCGACGCGGCCCACGCGGCGGGCGCGCTGGTCGTCGCGAGCGTGGACCTGCTGTCGCTGACGCTGCTCCGCCCGCCGGGCGAGTTCGGCGCGGACATCGTGGTCGGCAACTCGCAGCGCCTCGGCGTGCCGCTGGGCTACGGCGGCCCCCACGCCGCCTTCCTGGCGACCAAGGAGGCCTACAAGCGCTCGGTCCCCGGCCGCATCATCGGCGTCTCGGTCGACTCCCACGGCAACCGCGCCCTGCGGATGGCCCTGCAGACCCGCGAGCAGCACATCCGCCGCCAGAAGGCGACGAGCAACATCTGCACCGCGCAGGTCCTCCTCGCGGTCACCGCCGCGATGTACGGCGTGTGGCACGGCCCCGAGGGCCTGACCGAGATCGCCCGCCGGATCCACGACCAGGCCCGCCGCCTCGCCGGCGCCGCGCGCGCCGCGGGCCTGACCGTCGCCGACGGCCCCTACTTTGACACCCTGCGCCTGGAGACGGGCGCCCAGACCGACGCCATCGTCGCGCGCGCGGCCGAGAAGCAGATCAACCTGCGCCGGCTGGACACGGGCACCCTGACCATCTCGCTCAACGAGACAGTCACCGAGGCCGACCTCGCTGACCTCGCCGCGGCTCTTGGCGGCGCGCTGCCCGACAGCGCCGGAGAGGACGTCATCGCGGGGGACCACGCTCGCACCAGCGCGTTCATGACGCACCCGTTCTTCCACCTGTACCGCTCCGAGACCGAGATGATGCGGTACCTCCACCGGCTGGAGGCGCGAGACCTCGCGCTGAACACCGCGATGATCCCGCTGGGCTCGTGCACCATGAAGCTCAACGCGGCGACCGAGATGATCCCGGTGACCTGGCGGGGCTTCGGCGGGCTGCACCCGTTCGTGCCGGTGGAGCAGGCCGCGGGCTACCACCGCCTGTTCGACAACCTGCACAGCTGGCTGGCCGAGGTCACCGGCTTCGACGCGATCTCGCTCCAGCCAAACGCCGGCTCGCAGGGTGAGTACGCCGGCCTGCTGGCGATCCGGGGCTACCACCTCGCCAACGGAGACACCCACCGCGACGTCTGCCTCATCCCGACCTCTGCGCACGGGACCAACCCGGCGAGCGCCGTGATGGCAGGCATGAAGGTGGTCCAGGTCCGCTGCGACGACCAGGGCAACATCGACGTCGCCGACCTCCAGGCCAAGGCCGAGAAGCACGCCGACAACCTCGCGGCGCTGATGGTCACGTACCCCTCGACCCACGGCGTCTTCGAGGAGTCGATCCGCCAGGTCTGCGGCATCGTTCACGACAGCGGCGGCCAGGTCTACATGGACGGCGCCAACATGAACGCGATGGTCGGCCTGTGCCGTCCGGGCGACTTCGGCGCCGACGTCTGCCACCTCAACCTGCACAAGACGATGGCCATCCCGCACGGCGGCGGCGGCCCGGGCATGGGCCCGATCGGCGTGAAGGCCCACCTCACGCCGTACCTGCCCGGCGATCCGCTCGGCGGCGACGGTGCCTCGGTCGGTCCGGTCTCGGCGGCGAAGTTCGGCAGCCCCTCGATCCTGCCCATCTCCTGGAGCTACCTCGCGATGCTCGGCCGCGACGGCGTGCGCGTCGCCTCGGAGGTCGCGATCCTGTCGGCCAACTACGTCGCGAGCCGCCTCGGGGCGCACTACCCGGTGCTCTACACCGGCCCGCACGGCCGGGTCGCCCACGAGTGCATCCTCGACCTCCGCCCGCTCAAGGAGGCCACAGGTGTCACCGTCGACGACGTGGCGAAGCGCCTGATGGACTACGGCTTCCACGCGCCGACGATGTCCTGGCCGGT
>Ga0316202_10001774_pt1 | contig 15749 bp, 14 predicted proteins | sample 3monrhotite_MG_FD_204934 | JGI IMG/M metagenome (GOLD analysis project Ga0316202, IMG submission 204934) | Microbial mat bacterial communities from mineral coupon in-situ incubated in ocean water Damariscotta River, Maine, United States -... | ecosystem: Environmental > Aquatic > Marine >... | reverse complement strand
GTCGTGCATAGAAGGTAAAGCGAGTGATTCGACAATGCCGTGACGACGGCGAATCTCGCCTAAATAAGGGCGCAGGCTTAGGTCGTCCCAGAGTTTGGGAAATGCAGTGTTTTTGCTCATAAGTCGGCTGGCGGAATTGGCGGTTTGCCGCGTAGTAAAGTTTCAAAATCTTTAGGGATAAGTTGATTGCGATAACGGCGTATCAAACTGTCCATCCAGAATATATTGATGTCGCCGGGATTGGGAAAGTTAGATGACCACTCCTCATTTGCACCTCGCTCGGTCAAACAAAGTGCTTCCGCCCATGTTGGCGTGACTGCTTGACCGGATTCGTTACAACACCATGCAGAAAATTCATTCCAGAAATTCGGGTTGAAATGCCAGCGTTCCCACAAGTCGCGATGAAACTGATGTACGTATACCGCGACTAACACGCGTACCACCCATACGATTTGTTCATCTGGATTTTGCGGGCCGTCCAATTGGGCAAAACGCTGCCATTGGTTGGCTAATGCTTTGAGCCGACGCGGGTTTGGCGGAAGACAAAGGTGTCGCCTATTGCAGCTTTCAAAGTCAACCTGTGCGCCGTATTATTGATTAAGACCCCCCAACAATTCTAGTGCATTATTGGGCAGCGGTAGGCGGTAGATGTCAGTGCATATTTTTTCAAAATAGTGTGCGGCACGAAGTTTAAGTTCTTCAGGCGTTGTATCCCTAGGCGCGGAGATTTCTTCGCAGATGGCATCTACCAACATGCGCTCATTAGTGCCCAGCACGAATACGCAATTAGGGATACTCAGATAAATTTTTAAGCCTTCCAGTAAGCGAATCGCGGCTTTAGGATTACAGCGGTCAAGGTCGTCGATGAATACCACTACGCGAGCGCCAGTTACTTTTGACAGTAGGCATTTGATAGTTTCGTGCAAATGATGGCGGATAGAATCGGTGGACAATGCCATTGCGTAGTGTTCTTGCTCCCAGTTTTCGCCGAGCTTTTGAATTTTATCTGCGCTGGGCATGCCCTCGAAGCCAATGATTTTGCCAATATCCGCAAGGCCGTTGAGCGCATAGCGCACAGTGATGTCCGTAGCTTTGCCAACTTTTCTGATCACTGACGGTAGCATAGACATTTGCTTACGCATTTCTTGCAGCAAAGCAACCACTGGCACGGGTTCATTTTGGTAACGCCATGCGTCAAACCAGACGGTGATGATTTTTTTCTGGAGCTGTTTCTGTGTTGCAGAGTGCTTGGAATCTGCTTGTATATCGACCGAACCATCACTAGGCATATCTCCACCCAGCTGCCATTGCAACTGGCGCATAAAACTTGTCTTGCCACTACCCCAATCACCATGAATACCCATCACATGCGGTGTGTCGCATTGGCAAATACGCTCAACAAGCCGTTCTTGCTCGACAGCCCACCCCAGCTTATCTGCAAGCGTAGGCTGATCGTTATATGGTGTTTGTGCGGCCATTGGAAATCTCCAATTCAGTAAGTCGTCATTATCGGTGGATTCATCATTAGCTGTCGATCATTTACTAAACGCCTACGCCAGCATGCAGAGTAATGCTGTGCTGTTTTGAATTTCTCAGTGCCTCTGTGTCTCTGTGGTGAGTGCTTCAGATTTATATCTTCAACCGCTCAACCACGCGCCCATTCTTCAAATGCTCTTCAATTATCTCGTCTAAATCACTTTCGTCGATATAGGTATACCAAGTGCCTTCCGGGTAAACCACTAACACCGGGCCTTCGTCGCAGCGATCCATGCAGCCCGCGGCGTTGATGCGGATTTTGTTTTTACGATCTGAAATGCCGAGTTGTTTGATTTTGTTTTTGACGTAATCACGGGCTTTTTGTGCGCCGTATTTGTTGCAGCAGTCGCTACCGTCGTCGCGTTGATGGGTGCAAAAAAATACGTGTTTGTCAAAATGGCTCATGTTGTTTCCTTTCCTCTTTCCTGCTTGCGACAGCTGAAGCAAACGAGATATTTATCCTAGAAAAAGCAGTTACAGCACAGAGTAATAACAAAATTCTAGTACTCGATGTCCGCTAACCAACAAACGATTAAAACTAAAAGTGCTGTTTTGACTTTCTCTGTGTCTCTGTGGTGAAGGCTTTAGGGACACTTAAATTTACGTTAAGCTGCGACTGAACTGCCGTTATTATTCACCCGCACGTTTTACTACTCCCGCCGCATTGCGCCGCGCCACAGATAGCCCAATAGTAGCAGGGGAAATATCAACATGACGGTTTGCGAGAGGCCGTTGTAGGTTAGCAGGTGGCCGAAGCGCCATTGGTATAAGCGCATGGCGGCGGAGGGTGAGCCGCTATCTAATATGCCATGGGCTAAAACCAGATAGGCACTGGTTACCAATACAGTTACCCACAATAAGTAGGGCTGAGCGAGTGAGCTGACAATCGACATTAGCAATATGCCAAAAAACAGTCCTAGCATGGCTTCGCCGTTAAGCCACAGTAGCAGCGCCCAGGATTTTAGCAAGACGGCGGCAGCAATGAATTTTATTAGTGCGATCACTAGCAATATTAGTAGTAAGCCCAGTACTGCTTGGCGGCGCGAGCGTAATAGGGTTAGCAGCAGTGTGCCGAGCATCAGCAGATTGAGGGATACGACAAGGCTTTCTAGCCAGTTGAATGCTTCTTTGGGTGGAGGGACAAAGGGTTGGCGCAGTATTTCAGAGATAAATACATTGCCTAATATCGGTAGCGAGGGGTTGATCTGGGCAAACATCCACAACATGACTAAAGCTAGGCCAAAGTCTACGCCCTGCCCCGTTTGGAAACGCTCAAATCGCCAATGCATAAGGTAAAAAAACCAAGATCTAGGTACTATACTAACTGCTAGCAAGGCTCCGCCCAGCATGCCTAGACCATTTATCAGTAAATCAAGATTTGAGCTGATACGGTTGGGTAAATACATCTGTGTGTATTCCATTGTGGCGGAAAGCAGTATGCCAGCAAGCGTAGCCAGAATTACACTCCACACGGCATTGAAGCGCGCGCGCAAAGTTAGTCCTAACAATAAGCCAAATGGCAGATAGGCAAGAAAGTTGCTGATAGCATCGAACCAAGAATAGGTTTGCTTTAAGGGCGAGGCGAGCACGGCCATAAACTCCAAACCCTGTTCGTGCCAGCCGGAGAATGGCGACAAGCTAGCGTACACGATGAACAGCGCATACCCCGCAGTTAAATAACTGCGTAGCGCGGCACGTGAACGATAGATGGGCATGTGTCTCATTGATGAATTTCTCGCATGGGGGTGCAATGGTATGACAGATGGCAGGGGTGAGGGTGATTTGATCTTGAGAAAGTTGTTTAGCTCAAGGGTAGCAGGGCTTATTATTTGAAAAGGCAGTTATTCGCAGAATAATCTAAAAGCTTCTCCACATAAGCAGCAACTTGGTGAGTCCGCCAGCCTTAGTTGAAGACTATCCGCCTGTGGGTAAGCTAGCAAAACGAATGATACAGTTTTTTTCTGTATTCTCGGCACCCCTGCGGCTCAAATGGATTTTAAGGGGAATCGTGACTCGTGTTAATCTTTATGCATTTAAGACATTCCTCGATAACAGATTGAAAAAAAATGTAAAGTGTAAAAACCTATCAGGGTTGGTAGTAGATTTTATATTTAACCCACTATAGAGTCTCAATATCCCGAATTGCTTCGCTGATGAGTTTTTCGGTGCGGAAATTGGGGGCTTATTATAGGTGCCCATATACTTTAAAACTGTAAGTCCCTCGGCTAGACGACCCACGATGAACCTAGGTGTTGTCTAGATTGTCACCCTAATTTTAGGAAATTTAGATATGCTAAAAAAATTGCTTTTATGCTTCGCAGGTGTTTTTTTACTGATTCAATTTGCCACGGCCGCAACGGCCGCAACGACCGCCACGGCAATTACTGGAACTGGCGACTACGTTGTCAAAGTTAAGCATCCAGCTTATGCCCCAAATTCTGGGCCACGTATATTGGTTGACGACTCGCATTACAATTACTCGACCCCTGAGAATCGCTTTAAGGGTTTTGTTGATCTGATGGCTGCTGATGGTGCGCGAGTCACCGCACTACACACGCCTATCACTGCTAGAATATTAGCTAAAACGGATATTTTTGTAACTTGTAATCCGCTGAATAAGCTTAATTCTGAGCATAATTGGAGTCTTCCAACTCCATCGGCTTTCACCGATGATGAAATTAAGGCTGTACAAGAATGGGTAAGGGGTGGTGGTTCAATGTTGTTAATCTCCGACCATATGCCATTCCCTAGTGCGACTGCAAAGTTAGCTGGTGTTTTTGGAGCGATTCCACAAAATACCTTTGTATTCAAACCAGATTTTCAATATGGCAACCCGAAGGATATGAATTTACTCAAATTCATGCGTTATCCAGATAATGAAAATGTCAGTTTGCTGCGTCACCACATTATTACCAATGGTAGAAATAAAAGCGAACGTATTCCCTATGTCACAGATTTCACTGGGCATGCTTTCCGCATGAAGGCAGGTGTTAAGTTCTCGCCTATTATGGTGTTAAGAAAAAATACAAATATGCTCTGGCCTTCAGTTGCTGACACTATGGGTCCAAAGACACCATCGTCTGCCGGAGAGGGTTTCTTCCAAGGGGTTGTTCTTGGTTACGGTGACGGGCGTGTTGGACTTTTTGCCGAAGCTGCAATGTTTTCTGTAGCTTACGCAGATTGGAATAATAATTACCCTATGGGTTTTCAAAATCCTGAAGCAAAATTTAATCAGCAATTTATATTAAATTTAACACATTGGTTGAACCGCGATATGAATTGTCATTCCCAGCACAACATGAAATAACTTAGCATTTTCGGCACTGTGCTGTACGGCTTGCCCCTAATTACCCTCTGAAAGGCCGAAGGTAATTAGGGGCTTAATCTTTATTAGCATGCAAAAATCATCGATCAATGCACAAACTTTCAAGTACTTGCAAGTGCACGCATTCGCAATTTATGGGTGGTGAAGCATTAGTTGTTGTTTAAATCGTATCCCAGCTTGCCAAGTTTTTGCGCGAGGCCTTGTAACTGCCGGCTCGCTTCTGCATCTCAACTACTCAGTTTCCTTCAACATCCACATAATGTGCACAAAAGAATCTTGTTCATTCGCTTGCAATGAAGCGATTAAATTATCAAGATGGCTGCGGTTGTGATTGGTGTTGCGCGCGAAGGTTTGGAATAGCTGGATAACCTTCTCTTCATTTAGCCCTTGATGTTTTGCTGCGATGCCGACGAGTAGGACTTGAATGACGGAAAGGTTGCATACCAGTTCTCGGTATAAATTAAGATAGCTGCCGCGCGTAAAGGGAAATAGGCGGGTGATAACTTGGTTCACGAGATAGTTTTCAAAAATGTATTTCTTGTCCGCAAAATATGGCTGATAGTGTTGTGCATAGTTTTGTATGTATTGTGTGCTCGCATTGTTATTTGCGGTAAGCCCGTCAGCGGCAGCTTGCAGGCAAGCTTTAAAACGCGGCGAAGCACGGTCACTTAAAGATTGCGTGATGAGCGAGCTTACAATGTTGATTTTATGAGTAATGTCTGGGTTGATTTGGCTGAATTGCGCCTCAAGTTGCGCTGGCTGAGACAGCATGCTTACGTAACTTTCCAAAGTGGGTAGCAATTCCGAGGCATGGGCAAATTTCTCGGAAAAGACGATTTTGTCTGCATCCTCCAATAAAAATCCTAATACCATCACCCTTGCACCTAAGCTAATTTCACGGAATTGCAAAATAGCGATAATGACTGCTCGGAAGTCATTTAATATCGATATTTGTTGCGGGTCTCCATCGCCCTGCAAAGGAAAGCTATATGAGGTGAATGCTTTGCTGTCTATGTCTGCTTCAGGCGCTATGCTGGTGAATTGCATGGCTTGTGGGTTCAGTAGAACGAGACGTGCCGCTTCTGGACAAGAGATGCCAAGTGAGTTTTCACGTTGTGAGCCGAAGCGATTAAGATAGCGAGGGTAAAGTCGGCAAGTGTCGCTTAATGCTTGTGCGCCCATGTGTTTTTGAATGGCACAGAATTTATCTGGCTGTAAGAAGTGACACTCTCCATCTGCGTTCATCTTGATCAGACCGAAGTTGTTACCTGTGTTTGCACTTGGCTTTATGTTTCTGCTCACCGCTAGTTTAAACAGCGGGGCCAATTCTGGGTGCGTGCTTTGTTGATATTTTTGAAAATTATCGCGGTCTATGCTGACATCCCACCAGCCACTACAACAAGTGTCTTCGCATTGCGGGCCAGTGCATTTGAATTTGGCGTAGTAGTCAGGAACGGAAAGTTGCATATTTATAGCTCCAGTTTGGGTTGAGATAATTGCCAGCGCTCGAACATGCTGAAATAGGCATCTTCCAATGCTTGCGCAAGCCCGAGTGCATCACACAGGGGGCTGTCTTTCATTGCTTGTCTTTGCTGAGCGCGCAATTGCTTGCGTAGCGTTACATTTTTGGCCAGATTGATAGCTGTTGCTATGTACTCAGTTTCAGAGTGCGTAATCCATTCGCTATGGTTGATAGCGTCTAATAAAGAGGCGGCGAAGCGTGCGCCGACATGTTCGCCTAATAAATGTATGACGGGTACGCCCATCCATAAAGCATCACAAGTGGAAGTGCCGCCGCCATGTGCACCAATTGGATCAAGAGCGATGTCTAGTCTGTCATGTTCAACCATGTAATCGAGCCATTCGCTACCGAGCTGTAGTTCAATGCGTTCTGCCGCAATACCATGTGTAGTTAACTCCGCTAGGATACGTTGTTGATTTCCTGCATCGGCAAGGTCTTTGTTTTTAAGCAGCAAGCGTGCTTCGGGTAGGGCATGCAAAATTTTTGCCCATACGTTCAATGTTTGCGCGGTGATTTTGCCTAAATTGTTGAAGCAGCCTAGCCAGATAGTGCCGTCGCTGGCAGGCTGCCAATTTGGTTCAGCTGCGTCGGCAATGGTTTTATATGACATCCATGTGCGTGGTAAGCGCCACACTTGTTCACTGAAGTGGCTATCCATTTCTGGCGGGCTGAGAATTTCGTCACCCATCCAGTAGTCCATTTCGCTTAATCCGGTGCTGGCAAAATATAGATAGCTTGCTTGTATGGGGGCAGCGCGATGTGCGAAAACTCCCATGCGATTATGGGCCGAATGCCCGGATAGATCTACGAGCACATCAATACCATCGGCAGCCATGCGCTCGCAGACGGCTTCATCTGACATGTCGCTGATAGGTATCCAGTGATCCACCAAATTATTCAGGCGTTCAGTAACTGCATCGCGTCCGCGATTATTAGAGTAGGCATAAAGTTCAATGCATGAGCGATCATGTCGTTCAAGCAGCTGCTGTACAAAATAGCTAAGCGCATGCTTGCGAAAGTCGCCTGAAATGTAGGCGAGTTTTAAACGTCTACCGTTAAGCGGAGGGCGAGTAAACGTCAGTTTACGTGCTGCTTGTCTGATTTTCGGCGTGATGCAAGCCTGTTCCCATTCTCGGGCCAGATTGAGGTAGTCTGCGCTGCTAAGTGTACCATGGTAGCTTTGTAAGAACAGTAAGTTGCTAAAGGCGTTGGCATAGTCCGGCTTGATGGCGAGAGCGGCTTGATAGCACTCGATCGCATCTTGGAGCTTGCCTTGTGCACGCAGTGTATTACCCAGATTGCAATAGGCTTCGACAAAGTTCGGTTGAATTTCTAGTGCGCGAAAATAGCTAGCAATCGCGGCATCGAACTTGTCCTGCGCTTGTAAGGCGATGCCCAGATTATAGTGGGCTTCTAAGAGGCCAGGGTTTAGCGCAATCGCACGTTGATAGCTTGCAACCGCATCACCTAACTGACCTTTGCCCAGCAAAGCGGCACCTAGATTGCAATGCGCTTGAGCGTAATTGGGGAAAAGTGCAATGGCGCGTTGATAATGTTTAATTGCATCATCTGGCTTGCCCTGCTCATTGACGGCTGTACCTAAGTTGAAATGCATTTCGGCCAGATCGGGAGCTAAACTCAGAGCTTGCTGGAAGCTTGCGACAGCTTGTTCAAGTTGCCCTAGCGCTTGTAGTGTGTAGCCCAAATTGCTATGTGATTCAAGATGATTCGGTGCCAGCGCGATGGACTGCTGGTAACTGCCTAGCGCAGCGTGCAACTTTCCTTGCAGTTGCAATACATGGCCTAGGTTGTAGTGAAATAAGGCTGTATCAGGATCGAATCGAATTGCTTTATGAAAGCTTGCAACGGCTTCGTCCATCTTACCCTGAGCTTGTAAAACGCTTCCGAGATTGCATAGGTAAATAGGTGAATTTGGCTTGGAATGCAAAGCTAAGTTGATAAGGTCGAATGCCAGTTCGTTATTTTCAACTTGATGTGCCAGCATGCCGAGCAAATGCAAAGCTTCGGGGTGTTCTGGATTTTCATTAAGGGCTTGCTGATAAGCATCGTTCGCTTGTTCAAGTCTGCCTGCTTGATGATGTGCTAGTCCGGTTTGAATAAGTTGATCTGCGCTCTGCATACGAATTATTTCTTGGCTTCAACATTTAAGGTAGCACGGATATTATTTTCCAGAGAACGTATTGATCCGCCTGTGACATAGCTAAAGGATACGCGTAACTGATCTCCGATTTGCACGGAGATGGCTTGACTCAGAGGCAATACCAGATAGTCGATTACCCAGTCTATGGTGCTGGTATCTTGCTGATTTACGGTCAGTACGTTTTTGGTGAAGAAGCGCAGGGCATTGACGGAGCCGCTACCCTCCATTTTGAATATCCCTTCCCAAACGATTTGGCGCGTGATTGTCTGGGTAAAATCCAAAATGCTGTAAATTTGAGGAGGTGCTAATTCTGTTGTGCTTGGATTTTCAGCGAACACTCGCTGAAATTGGATAATAGGTGCATGGTAACCGGAAAAATTATAGTCCTGCTGGAGCGGTTGCACTGCCATAATAATTGCGGTGGGAATGAATATTGGCAACTTGTCGCCAAAGCGCTGTCGGTAACGCTCTTTGAAAGCCTCGATAACTTCCACTTGTTTTTCTCGCAACATGCCCACGTGGATCATTTCGCAGATCACGACATCTACTGGTTCTGGTGGAAGGTATTCGAAAGCGTCGGCGTGAATGACTTCGACTTTGTGTCCGTTGTGATTGATTGACAATAAGCGTCGCGACTCAGCAACCAATACGGGATTGAATTCCACACACCATACTTTGTCGGCTTTTTGCGCGGCGAGAAATGACAGCACACCTGTCCCGCCACCTAGTTCTAGCACTTTTGCACCTTCAAAAACGACATGCTCAATGGCCGCTTTAAAGTTATCCATGCGGTTTTTATCCATCAGCATATTGTGATGATAGTGCAGTGGTATAAATTGTCCTAGGTAATGGCTTTCAGCTTCATCATCGTGCAATGTGTGCATGGTTTATTCCGACTTGAAATTAACAGGTAAGTTACATTATCTGCGAATACTCGTGCTTGCGGACAAGCGTTGCATCTGTGAAACATACTGTTGAAGCGGCAAAGTTGTGTCTGCATTCGGCTTAACGAATACGCAACCAGCGCGTCGTTTAACTTTTCCAGTACGGCTTGCCACTTCAAATGAATTTTTTACTTCAATCGTGGCGGTCAGTGTACCTATTTCTGGTAGTGCAATCTCACAATCAGGGTAAACATTTCCCTGCATTAATCTAAAATCTTTTTCCATGTATTCCAAGGAAAGCCCCCCAATACTGATATCCATGACTTGAATAATACGCGTCTGATTTGTTACAGGCTGCATAACGCACTTAATCGGGTGCAAAGCCTCCGTCGCCAAGCGGTAATAATCACGGCGTTGCAAGCGTAATATTTGCTGCGGAAGCGGTATGAAAATGGCTTCCCCGCCTTGGTACGTAACCGGATATGCATCGCGCGCAACGAACTGTACCTTAGTTTGAAGGTGACTACTAACGAAGGTAATCTCTTTGCTATTAAAAAGATCTCGATTGTCAGCAGCATGCGATGCGGGGTCTATCCAGACACCTTGCTCATCAACTGCCAGCAACATGGTCATAAAAAAGTTTTTTTCTCCCGCAAAATATAGTGCGCTTTGTGTGTTTTTCGCACATATCGCTTTCAGAATATTTTGAATTTCAAGCTTGGAGTGTAATTGTAGGTCTTTGTCCTCACCATTGGAGAAGATTTCAATATTTAGGGACAGCTTTTTTTCTTTAATCATCACGCCAATCATCCAGATGTGGTTTGTCAAAATATCGGTGTTCTCTGACCGAAGTATGATTAAAGTTTAGCTGAGTTGCTCAGAATCAATGCTTGGATTAGAGGGGATTTCCTTGTGCTCCAAACGATATATCCATCCCAGCAATTCCGCCACAGCGAGATAGAGATGCGGGGGAATTTGTGCATCCAGCTCAACTTGCATCAACAAGCCGACCATTTCTTCGGATTCATGAACATATACGCCGTACTCTTTAGCGCGGTCAATAATGGCCTGCGCAATAACACCTTTGCCTTGAGCGACGACTTTAGGTGCGGCATTGCCCGCCTGATAGGCGAGTGCAACGGCCATTTGGCGTTTGTCAGGGCTTGTCATGAGAAGCAACCAGTGTGCTAAGGACAGTAATGCCGCGCTCTGCAAGTGCGGCACTTAAGCTCGAGCTAGATGAGCCGAACAAAGCGCGGGTGCGCTCATCTGACGCATCCAGTGTGATGCTCAAACCATGAGTGTTAAGTCGCAGCATGGCGGCGACTTCACCTAAATTTGGCAGGTCAAGTCGTACTTGAGTGGCCCATTGCCCACCCGCCTCTTCATAGCTCGTTTCGCTGCGACGGGGGGTTTCTTCATGTATCTCCCAGTCCATCGCTTGATTTAGCCACACATGGCCTTGCCACAATACTTGCCGCGTTTCCATGGCATTCAGTTGTTGTTGTACTAGCGGTTGCAACTGACTGGGAATGCTGAGGCCATCATGTTGTGAGGTGGCATGAGCACCACCAGCAAGGACTTGAGCAGATCTGACAGCAGCGTCAGTGAGTCGATTTTGCGGCTCTTGCAATAACTGCGCGGTGCTGCGTGAACCGGCTAGCCATTCAGCTTGGTGTGATTCATAAAACAAGCCACTTTGGCTGAGTGATTCATGTAATTTTCCCGCCAACTTGCTGATGTCCGGCGGACTAGATGTTGTTGCTAATAAGGGTTCACTACGCAGGGCACGAACATGGGCTTTCCCCAAAGGTTGTTGTGAAATTGAAGCAAGTAGGCGCGCAGCATTGCTTAGTTGCTCGGGTATAGAAAGCGTATTGGCTAAATTGCTTAGGCTAAAGGTAAGGCGCGGTTGCAATGACATGACTTGCAATTCCACGACATCGCCACTTTTGAAATTGGCTGGCAATTTCATATTCATCATTTGCTCTAGTACACGTACTGTGTATACGCCTGATCCCAGTGAGGATTGTATTGTTCCTTGTACTCTTTGGCCCAGTTCAAAAGCACCTTTGCTGCCACTTTCCTTGTCTGGCGCAGGCGTAATTAGCGACTTTTCGTTAAGAGAAAGCGCCCTGAGTGTGTTGAGAACGTCGGTGGGGAGCATGCATTGTTAGCTTGCGCGAGTTGAATAAAAGATCGGAAAGAGTATTTGGAAAGAGAGCGAGGTGTAGGTTGTACTCAGTGGCATCACTCTTCTCACTTTGCCCTTTCCTGTTTAATACTCTGCAGAATACGTTTTTTGCAGCTTATCTTCGCTACGCGCATTGCTCATAATACGCTGTAATTCGGCCATCCATGGTTCGGTTTTATTGCGAATCTCTGCATCGTCAGCCAGAATTTTTTTAATTAGCACGACCTTGCGCAAGCGAGTTGCTTCATCTATAGGGGCCAGATCCAATATTTTCATCTCAGCCACATGAGTACGAGATTCTTCTTCTAAGTCGATGAGCCTGTCCCACTCACCCTGCGCGGCAGCTTCTCGCATTTTTCCGGTGATGCTGGAAAGGATTTCATATTGTTCAATAACAGCGTTCATTGTTACATCCTTCCGTAGACTAACGCTGCTTTTGCAGCAGGTTGCGATTGCGGAATGTTTGTTTGCGGGCGCGCTTCGGTGGGACGTATGCTCTCCCATGCGCCTTTCAAGTCAATTAATAGTTCAGTGACTTCATCCAAGATAGCGGTATCATTTTTCATGTTGGCCATAAGTAAACGTCGGCTCATGTAGTCATACAAGTCTGATAGATTTTGCGCTAGAGGGCCTCCAGCTTTTAAATCTAAGCTGGCTTTTAGTCCATCGCTAATGATTGTCATGGCTTGACTGATAGCTTGACCCTTAGCCGCAATTTCATTGCCTAGCATATGTTTTTTCGCCGTACTTATAGATAGCAATGCACCTTGAAATAGCATCAAAATAAGTTTGTGCGGATCGGAAGAATGCGCCTTCGACTCAATGGCAACATTGGAGTAAGCTTTTATAGCTGCGCTCATGTTCATATTATTCTCCGCTTACATTTTTGCGAGTTGTTGAGAAAGATAGTTGCTGGTTGAATGCATACTATCAAGTGAGGCATCTAATTTTGTATATTGTCTGCGATAACGCTGTTCAACTGAGGTTAAACGTGCATTAATAGTGTCGCGTTCTTTGGAAATTCCCTTTACCGATGAAGATAGGCCGTCTATTCGTCCAGTCAGTAGGCCGGAGCCACCCAGTGCATGGTTTGCAAAGTCATTGAGCTTTTGCGCGTAGCCCTGAGTGTAATTAACTGTGCCTCTGGCTCCAAGTGAACCCCCTTCAATTTTAATTTGTAGATCTTTTGAGTCCCCTTCATTTGAAGTAAGCAATTGTCCTACGCCAGTGGCGAGTTGACCATTAATCATTCCGGCTACATTGCTGCCTGTCCTATTGACTGCCATTCCCATAAACGTGGCTGCAGATGTACCGCTATTTAGTAGTTGCTGATTCTGTGTGCTGCCGTCCTCAGGGACGTTGCCTAACTTTACGCTAGAAGTCGAGCCGTATGAATTGGAAATGACGTTCAAAACACCATTGCGATTAATATAGGCGTTAACTGTTTTTCCAGTAGTAGAAAATGCTGCGGTGCCATTGATTGCACTTTGTAGCATTTTTGCCAATGCATCACCGGTATAAGTGCCCGGTGTCAGTGCGACTGCGGCACTTACGCCGTCAAGTTGGACGTTAATTTTAGTGCCAGAATCTATAGTTGTTGAACCAGTATTTACATTGACATTCCCTGTGCTAACCCCCTGGCTGGCAAGCGCAGAGATAGAAACGTCATAAGTGCCGGACTTGGTTGCCGCGCCAATGGATGAGTAACTGACTAGCGGATCAGTCGGTTTGCCAATCGCGGCAAATAGGCCGGCAACTTCACCGAATTTATTATTAATGGCAGCGTCAAGCTTACCGCTATCAATGGACAATGTTCCATCGGTCTGCTTGCTCACCCCGATTTGAGATAATGTTGTCAGCGAGCCTTTGGGTGTACCAAGAGGTGTGCCGATAATTCGATCTATCTGAGATTCCAAGGAGCGCATGGCTGAATCGCCTTGTAATGCGGCACCCTTCCTTGTGGCAGGATTATAGGCGGTTAAGTCGCTGGTAACTTTTTTTAAGTCATTGTAAGACTTGACAAATTTTTCTACCGACTCCTTTATTGCTCCCGTATCACGTTCCACACCCAGCAAAACAGGAGAGGTGCTTGGCTTGAGCAAATTAAGTGTGATGCCCTGAATGACATCGTTGATGCTATTAGTTTTCTTGGTAACTTCGATCCCGTCTACGGTTAAGGAAGTGTTTTGCCCTGCCGCGATTTCAGTGAGCTTTTGTGCACCAACCGGATCGTGTGTTAGTAGCTTGCTGAGTGCTTGATCGCCTCCACCAACTGAGATTTTCATGTTGGTGTCAGCGCCAATTTTGTCGGAGTTCAACACGAGTCGATAGGGTGAGGAACTACCGTCATTGACGATACTGGCGGTAACATCGATTTTGCTTGCGTTGATCGCGTCGCGTATGCCTTCTAATGAGCTACTGCCCGCACCTATCACTACAGTTCTACTGCTCGACACAGAACTGGTATTAAGCTTAACGCCTTGATACTCTTTCGAATCATCTTTTCCTATGGCAGTGCCAGTAGCAGAGGCAGCAAAGTGCGTGGCATCAATAATTTCATCGACTACTGTGTCTTTGGGAAATCCGCCGCCCGATATTTTATCGCCAACCGAAAGTCCAACGGTGCTGGGAACCTCTACTGTGGAGTTGCCAAAAGTCTGCTGAGTACCCAGTTGACTGGGTGACAGCCCGACTAGCGATGCTAATGCTTTAACATTTGATGCTGCCTTTTCCGCGTTTGGCGCAGAGCCTGTAACGCCAAAGGTCGGGCTGCGAGCATTATCAGCTGTTTTAATAATATTCCCAGCCGCTGCCGTGAATGTACCCGGTGTGCCTCCCGATTTGACATAGGCTTTATCAAAAGCTTCAGCAATATTGAGAGCTTTGTGGTTGGGGCTGTTCGCATCAAGTAAGTCGATTTCTCCGACACTTTCCCCATTGATGGTAAACGTCCCGGCAGGAATGATTCCTGAGCTGCTGGATGCAGGGGTGAAAGTGCTTGCTCCGGTAATAGTAGCTCCCAGTGTGGCAGGGATTGTTTTATTACTTACAAATGCATTATCCAGTGTGCCCGTCCGATATTTGCCAACATTCGGGATGAACTCACCCTCAGCTACGCTGCCAAAATCAAAGGTTAAAGTGCCACTTCCGATCGGGGTGCCACTTTTTTCAACGCCTGCTGCCGCCAATCGTTGACCTTGAGCTAGACTGTTAACTGCGATGGAATGTGAACCGACCGATGCCGAATTCACCGCAGTAGCGGTGAACACACTCGGATCCGAAGAAGTCGCGACATTAGCTTGAAACTTGTGCACACTATTAAGTCCTTGCAGCGAAGTTTGGAAGGCCGATAACGCTCCTTTTACTAGGCCGAAGGCGGATATTTTAGCTTGGTAGCTGGCTTCTTTAGATTTAAGTGCAGTGAGCGGCCTCTCTTCGACTGCCATCAACTTATTGACAATGCCATTCACGTCAATGTTGGTGCCTCCTGATGTTGGAGATGTTGGAGATGTCGCACTTGAAACCGCCATGATCGTCCTATGCCTTTTGTTTAAGCAACAATCCCTGCTGGATTTCGCCTATTGCTTTGGAAATAGCAATAGCTTCCTTGGAAGGGAACTGCTTAATAACTTCACCCGTTTGAGAATCCTTAACGCTCACAATAGTTTGCTGAGTATCCTGATCAACACTGAAAGCAAGGTTCGAGTTATTAGCTTTCAACGATTGATTTAATTCTCGCACAGCGTTATCTAATTCCGCGATACTGGGACTACGGGTTGCAGCTTCCTCGTTGGCTGGGGCGGACTCGCTTGCAGGGGCGGCTACCGCCTTCACACCGCCTTCCTTAGCGAACCATACCGGACTTGCCGTATTGGTTATGTTTTGAATAAGCATTTTTATGCTCCTTCTCTATTTCTTCTTACCATGCTATCACGTTAGCTTTATAAGCTGCGACTCAGCTATCAATTTTTGATAGCCTCGTCGACTGGCTTTTAGTCTATTAACGCAACAAGGATAACACAGTGTTAGGCGATTGATTTGCCTGAGCCAACATCGCAGTACCCGCTTGTTGCAGAATCTGGGCACGCGTTAAATTGGCTGTCTCTGCCGCAAAGTCTGTGTCCATA
>Ga0316202_10001773_pt1 | contig 15752 bp, 16 predicted proteins | sample 3monrhotite_MG_FD_204934 | JGI IMG/M metagenome (GOLD analysis project Ga0316202, IMG submission 204934) | Microbial mat bacterial communities from mineral coupon in-situ incubated in ocean water Damariscotta River, Maine, United States -... | ecosystem: Environmental > Aquatic > Marine >... | reverse complement strand
TATGTCTAAAAGAAGAAAAAGAGAGGCTACAATGTTAATTAATGAAGCTAAAAAATTAGATACTCAAAAAGTTTTAGCTGATCAAATTAAAATGCTAAAAGATCAAATGAAGAAAATGTAAATTTTCACTTTTGTGACGTCCTAAATAACCGTTACAGGTTTATACAAAGATAAATTTAAATCTCAGAAGACTTGAACCTTCTGAGATTTTTTATTTTTATAGGTTTTAATTTTAATTCTTTTTTGGTTGTGCATTTGATTAGGAGTTAACATATGATTAGACCAATGTGGTCTGTCATTATTATAAATATCAATACTTTGTTTAACTAAAGTCTTCATCGATTTTAAATCAATTGACATTGTATTGAACAAAAACTCTTGTTTTAGTATCCCATTTATTCTTTCAGCTACTGCATTTTGATAAGGGTCATAAGATTCTGTCATACTACAGTTTAAGTTATTTTTATTAATTAATTTTTGATACTCATTTGAACAATATTGAAGACCTCTGTCTGAATGATGAATTAGTTTTGTATTGATATCTCCTCTACTTTTAATAGCCATTTTCAGAGCACTTAGGCATCCTTTTGTTTCTAAGGTGTTGGAAACATTATATCCTTTTATATTTTTAGAATAAGCATCTGTAATTAATGATAAGTACATTGGATTACGTCTATTTCCTACATAAGTGATATCTGCAACCCAGACTTGCTCTGGCCTTACAATTTCTAAATATTCAGTAAGGTTTTTATGCTTACGGAACCTATGATGAGAGTTTGTAGTAATATGATAGCTTCGTTTAGGTTTGATTAACATATGGTTAGCTTTTAAAATTGCAAATAATTTATCTCTACCAACATTTAAAATTTCTAATTCTTTTTTTAATAAATAATAAAGCTTTCGAGTTCCTAGTTTAGGCATTTTCAAACGTATTTCTTTAACAAGAGTTACAACCTGTGCAGCCTTGTTCTTTCTGCTTTTAGTGTTTTTGATGTAGCGATAATAGACCTGTCTGCTTACCCCAAGTAATGTACAGGAAGCACTGATACTTTGATGGTACTGTGCTTTTGATAAATCAATTACTCGGGTTTGGAGTTTTTTCTGATAGGAATATTATATTCTTTTTCGGCAAGATTTATCATCATATCAAACAAAATGGCTTTTCTGTCTGATTGTTTTACTTGTTTTTCCAAAAATGCTTTTTGTTTTTTTAATAAGCGTACTTCTTGCTCTAGCTCTAAGAGTTTCTGTTCGGATGTCTTTGGCATATTTGATGGTATTTGATTCTCCCAATCAAAGTTACCATATTTTCTGAGCCAATTTACAACAGTACTTCTACTTTGAATACCATACTGGCGTTGAGCTCCTGTGGTAGATAATTCACCTTGTTCAATTGCTTGAACTATTTGAAGTTTTAAACTTAATGAATAATCTTTCTGACTGCGTTTTACATAATTTGTTCTCATTATACTACTTTTTATGTAACGCTATTTCAGGACGAGACAAGTCAAAAATAAAAAAAGCCCAAACTACACTTGTTTGGGCTTTTTTTATTCATGTTTTTGAAGGTAAACATACACTGGAAAATGATCGCTAAAACCACCTTGGTACCACTTACCAATATATGTTCTAAAAGGGTTTCCTTTATACTTTCCTGTCCATTCTTTTAAAAAATGTTTATCAAAAACTTCTGCATACTTAAAGGTGTGTTTTTGTTTTTCAATATTAAAAAAGTTTTTAGAAAATATAATTTGGTCAAACAAATGCCATTCTTTTTTATGATTTAAGGTACCGTTTCCTGTATGTATTAAACGTTCCATTGGATTGTAAAAAGTATCATTTACAAGATGCTTTTTCACACTTACATTTGTGGGGTTATCATTAAAATCACCCATGATTATAATTTTAGCATTTTCGTTCTCATCAGTTATTTTTTTTACAATAACAGAATTTAACTCGGCAGCTTTTATTCTTTTTTTCTCGGTTAGGTCCTCACCACTTCTGCGTGATGGCCAATGGTTTACTAGTACATAAATTAATTCACCATTTAATTTCCCTTTTACCAATAGTACATCTCTTGTATAATCTCTCTCTCCATTTTCACTCTCTAAAAACAACGGAAATGTTTCTGAATGTAATAATTCAAAAAGTTCTTTTTTGTACAATAATGCTACATCAATACCTCGTTCATCAGGAGATTCGTAATGTACAATTCCATAATTATGACTTTTTACATTTTTAGAGTTTACTAAATCTTGTAATACGTGTTGATTTTCTACTTCTACAACACCAACAATTGCAGGAGAATAAAAAGATCTGGCAGTTCCTAATTGAACAATCACATTTCCTAATTTCCTTATTTTATTTTTATAACGTTTAGTATTCCAATTTTTTTTTCCTTTTGGTGTAAAATCATCATCTAATGTGTTTGGGTCATCTTTAGTATCAAACAAATTTTCAAGATTATAAAATGCAATAGTATAGGCTTGTTTATTTTTTCCGGGTAATTTAAAATATGAAAACATAGATTATGTTAAATTTATAAATGCTAAAGTATGGATTTAAAGCTTAAAATTAAACGTGATAAAATTCAGAATGATATAATTAATATTTTCCCTGAATAGAACTGAATAAATGTGATTACTTTTTATTATTGGGATTAACGTATTAAAGAGAAACATTTTGTAATACCAAATAAACTAATTTGTAAATTTGCAATATGATCGAAGAAAAAAAAGTGACATCTGAAAAAGCTGTTTTAATTGGTGTTGTTACTCAGCATCAAGATGAGGAGCAATCAAATGAATATTTAGATGAATTAGAGTTTTTAACTTTAACTGCTGGAGGAGAAGCTGTAAAAAGATTTACCCAAAAGCTAGAAATGCCTCACCCTAAAACTTTTATTGGTACAGGGAAGCTAGAAGAAGTTAGAAATTATATGCAAGATCATCATATTGAAACTGCTATTTTTGATGACGAACTGTCTTCCTCACAATTACGAAATATTGAGAAAGTATTAGATTGTAAAGTTCTTGATAGAACAAATTTAATTTTAGATATTTTTGCTAGAAGAGCTCAAACTAGTTATGCGCGTACACAAGTAGAATTAGCGCAGTGCCAATATTTATTACCTAGATTAACACGTTTATGGACTCACTTGGAACGCCAAAAAGGTGGAATTGGAATGCGTGGACCTGGTGAAACAGAGATTGAAACCGACAGACGTATTATTCGCGATAAAATTACCTTACTTAAAAAGAAACTAAAGGTAATTGATAAGCAAATGGCTGTACAACGCAAAAATAGAGGAAAGATGGTACGTGTGGCGTTAGTTGGCTATACAAATGTTGGAAAATCAACGTTAATGAATGTTGTTAGTAAAAGTGATGTTTTTGCTGAAAACAAATTATTTGCAACATTAGACACTACCGTAAGAAAAGTAGTTATCAAAAATATCCCTTTTTTATTAACTGATACAGTTGGTTTTATTAGAAAATTACCAACACAATTAGTTGAGTCGTTTAAATCTACATTGGATGAGGTTCGTGAAGCTGATTTGTTGTTGCATATTGTTGATATTTCTCACCCAAATTTTGAAGATCATATTTCCTCAGTTAATAAAATTTTAGATGAAATTAAAAGTGCTGATAAACCAACTATTATGGTTTTTAATAAAATTGATGCTTATCAACATCAAACAATTGATAAGGATGATTTAACCACCGAAAAAACAAAAGACCATTACACATTAACAGAATGGGAAAAAACTTGGATGAATAAACTAAATAATAACTGTTTGTTTATTTCAGCATTACATAAAGAAAATTTAGAAGAGTTTAGAGCTAAAGTTTTTGAAGAAGTAAAGAAAATTCACATCACTCGTTTTCCTTATAATGACTTTTTGTATGAAGAATATACTGAAGAAAAATAGCTCTTACGACAAAAAATTCTTATCAATAAATTCTTGAAATTTCAACTTATGTTGTTCACTTACTGGAATATATACTTTATCAAAAACAATTCGGTTACGTTCAATAGTTGTTATCATTTTTAGGTTTACAATATAGGAACGGTGCACTCTCATAAAACTATTACTAGGCAGTTGTTGCTCTACAACTTTCATGCTTAACAAAGTCATTATTGGTTTCTCATTGGTTAAATGAATACGCACATATTCACGCATTCCTTCAATATATTTAATATCACTTAATTTAACACGTACAATTTTATATTCCGATTTTATAAATAAAAAATCGTTATCGCTATTTATTTCTTCAGGTTTTGAGTCTCGTAAATCGAACCAAGATTTTACTTTGTTTGAAGCTTTTAAAAACGTTGCATAATCAATTGGTTTTAACAAGTAATCAATAGCATCAACTTTAAAACCTTCTAAAGCATATTCACTGTAAGCAGTTGTAAAAATAATTTTAGGCGGATTTTTTAAAGATTTAACAAAATCTATTCCGTTTAAATCGGGCATATTAATGTCAACAAACATCAATTCTACATTAAATTCTTGAAGAAATGATAATGCTTCAATAGCACTTTCAAAACTATTTTGAAGTTCTAAAAAAGGTGTTTTATCAATATAACCTTTAATTTGTCTTAAAGCTAATGGTTCATCGTCTATTGCAATACATTTTATCATAATGGAATACTTAAATTTACTGTATAAACTTCCGTAGTTTCAGAAATATTAAAATCAAAATTATCTTTAAATAATAAAGTTAGTCTTTTCTTCGTGTTATCAATTCCAATTCCTGAAGCATCTTCAGCAGTTTTTTTGTGATTGCTATTTTCAATTTCAAAATGTAGCTTATCTTCAGAAAAAGAAAGTAATATATTTATAAAAGAAGCTTCTTTATAGCTAATACCGTGTTTAAAAGCATTTTCTAGTAGAGAAGTAAATAGCAGAGAAGGAATAGATTTATCAGGTATCTCAGAAGGAATTTCAACGGTTATTATTACTTTCTCACTAAAGCGTAAACGCATTAATTCAATATAACTTTCAATAAATTCAATTTCTTTTTGAATTGAATTTGATGCTCCATCAGAATCGTATAATAAATGTCGCATTAAGTTTGATAATTTAATAATTGCATTTTTTGCCTCGTTAATATCAATGTCAACCAAAGCGTGAATATTATTTAAAGTATTCATAAAAAAATGAGGGCTTACCTGATTCTTTAAAAATGCTAATTGATTTTCTACATTTTCTTTTTGAAGTTTAAATTTTTCTTGTTCTAAATTAGCCCAACGCATAGAAATTTGTAAACCAGTATCAAAACCAACTAGCAAAACTGCTAATATTAAAAAATTAGCATAACCAGGAATTGGCTGAGGTCTGTTTTCTCTATTGATAGGAGGTGGAGGCCTGTTTTCTGAAAATGTTGGAAGTGTTTTTTCAAATTCAAGTTTTCCTAACCTTTCAGGAGGACTATTTCTAATTGGAACCGTAGTCTTTTCAAAAGAATAAAAAGCAAATGTTGTAAAAATGATTAGAGCTGTAGTGGCAATGAAATAGGTTGTTTTTTTGCCATTAAAAAACAATTTAGGAAGTAATAAAAAGCGATTAACTAAATATATAGCTAATAATGGTAAATAATTAATCCAAACTTTTAAAATATGTTCCCAATCTATTTCCTCTTCAAATCTTCCAAAAAGTAGTGGTGAAGCAAATAATAATGCCCAAAAAGCAATAATTATAAAAGGTTCAAATGAACTGAAATTGTACTTTTGTTGTATAAGTTTCATTTTTTAGTTATTACTAAATTAAATATAGTTTAATAAAAAACATCTTTGCTTGTACTTTCAAAAAGAAGGAGTACAAACAAAGATATTAAAACAAACTAACCTAATTCAAATAATTTTGTACTGCTGATGTTCTGCTTAAAGCATGTGATTTTAATGTTGAAATAGCTGAATAAAAATTACTGCTATTATTTAAAAATGAATAACCTTCTATCTCAGTTGTTGCATAAGGCTCAACTAAATTTGAATAGGAATTATAAATTTCTTGAATAGCTGCTGTTTCAAAAGGTCCATCAATTGTTGCTTTCAAATATGTATCATACTTAGCTTTATAGATAGGGTCTTCATATAAATATTCAATTAATGGCCAATCATCACTACTAAGGTCTGAGAAATTTAAGTTTAATGAACCTCCCATTTTACCATCTTGAAGCGCTTCATTATTATCCCAAGGAATCCACGTAAGTAAATTGTTATCTGGGTTATTGTATAAATAATAATTATGTTCCATTCTTCCGTAAGTATCCCAATTTTGTATGATGGTATTTACAGCTAAATAATTTAAAAAAGTATCTACATTTAAAACGGTTTCTAAATTTGATCTCCAAGTTGCGGCATCGGTAGTTCTTGTTGTGGCGTGTAAGGCTGTAAATAAATTTTCAATATCACTCCAATCAGCCTCGTCTTCATTTGTTTTCTTTTCAAAACCGTCTTCGTTAAAAGTTCCATAAGCAAAACTAGATCCGTAATCTTCAGGCTTGTATAAATTTCCATTATCACTTGAGAACTGGGTGTCAATTACGGTATTGTCAACTTCTTCAACGAGTGTGTATAGGCCAAAGTATTCTGGACCATTTCCGTGATCAACATATAAAGTGTAAAATGCTGTATTTGAAACCACTAATCCAGCGTTTTTGAAAACATCTGCAGCAACTTTTTCTCTTAAAAAAGAGCTGTCGTCATAATTATTTTTAAGACTCAATTTTTTGAAACCATGAAAACGTTGATTATCGATTTGCGGATAGTCATCCTCAAACTCATCAAAATCTAGTTTAAATGACAATTTTAAAATTCCTCTTTCCCAACTGCTTTGCAAACTTGAGTTTCCTTTAAATCGAAGACCTACTTTATACCATTCTGTGCCGTTGTAAAAAACTGATCCAGGCACAAAAATAGGATTTTCATCAGAAAAACTTGTTCCTCCTGCGGTTGCACCACTTGAAGCACCAAAACTTCCATATAAACTTGTCATATCATTTAACATTGCTTCCCAATTGTTGGCTGATATAACGAAATCTAATCTTTTTACTTCGGTGTTGCTAAAAACTTCGTCAAAATTGGGATCGGTACTTTTACTGTGTGTTTCACTTGTCCAATCTGTTGGATTGAAATCAAGATCAATAATTTCTGCTTCTGTATTTGATGTGTCTTCAGCATCTGTTACAATTTCTGTAATAGAATTATCATTTGAACAACTAATAAATAGGTTAGTTGATAGAAATGCTATGCTGGCTATTAATAATACTTTTGTTTTCATTTTAATTATTTTAAGAGTTGTTATTATTTTCGAGTAAAATTCTAAGTTTTTTATGTTTTCTAAAAAAGGAATCAACGAACGGGCTTTTTTTGTCAACCAAATAGTAATTCATTTAAATTAGTTTATTTGAAATACTAAAAGGCTCACTAATAATTTAAGAACTAGCGAGCCTTAAACTCAAAACAAACAATATTTATGAACTTAAATCTATTCTTACTTTTTTCTTCTTTTTGGTGGATGTTGTTTTCTTAAAAAGTCATCATAAGCTTTTTGTTGATCCTCTGTTAGTAGTGATTTTACATCGTTTTCAAAACTTTCTTTTAGCGTTTCCATTTCTTTTTGTTTACGTTCGTTCTCATCTATTTTTTCTTTTACTTCTTTGAAATGAGCATTGAATAGTGCTAAAATTTTTTCATTTTGACTTTCAGAGAGATTAATTTCATTAGCTAAATCAGTTACCATTTTTACAACTTGTTCTTTATTTGGAATTGGAGGCGGCCCCTCAGGACGATTACCTCTTTTTTCTCCTTGTTGAGCAAATGCCGAACTTGTTATAAATGTTATCAGTAATACTATTACTAGTTGTGCTGTTTTTTTCATTGGTGATTTCATAATTTTAATTTTAAAGGTTTATATTAATTTATGTTTCTTACTAATCTTATGTGGTTGTATATTCTTATTGCATCTCCTGCGGAAGTTGCGGTTATTGAGGTGGAATTATTATAATAAGATGATTTGTTAGTATTCACAATAAGAAAACCAAGGATATTTGGCAAATTATCGTTTGCAGATAGTTGTTCTATTTCATTAGAAATATCGGAAGAATTACTACATGAGAATATACTTAAAGTTACTATTGCTAAACCGCAAAGTAGCAAGAATCTGATTTTTTGAATTGTTTTCATAATTGTATATCTTAATTATGAAACAAATTAAAGGGGCATTTCTTGATTAAAAAATTGTAATCAACGGTTGCCTTACTTTTATCAATAAACTATAAATTTCGTTCAATAAGTTGCCTAAGGATATTTTAAAATGAAGCTTTTGTAAATTAAAAAGAATAAAAATAAGTTGATATTTATTAAAGTTCAGTAGTTGAATCTTTTGAGTTTTCATCAATAAGAAGTCCAATTTTTTTAGCTCTTACCTCCCAATTTTTACGAGCTAAATTTTGTAAATCTTCTACATTATCGCTTTCATCCATTATTTCAAGGCCAAGTAGTGTTTCAATAACATCTTCCATAGTTACCAAACCACTTGTTGTACCATATTCATCAACAACCAAAGCTATATGTTCTCGTTTTGCAACAAATTTTGAAAATAAATCAGGGATAGGTAAATTTCTATTAGTAACTAGAATTTCTCTTTTAATATTGGAAAGTGATTTATTTCCATTACCGTTAATAATTTCCTCTAAAACTTCACCTTTTAAAATAAAACCAGTAATATTATCAGGACTAGTTTTAAAAATGGGAATTCTAGAAAATTGAAGTTTAGGGTGATTATCAAAAAATGTTTGAATAGTTTCTTCTTCATTAGCAGTAACCATAACTGTTCGGGGTGTCATAATATCTTTTGACTGAACATCTTTAAAGGTAAGTAAGTTTTTAATAATAGCACTTTCATTTTCTTCAAAAACACCTTCTTCCTGCGCAATATCAGTCATGGTATGAAAATCTTCTCGGCTAAATACTGAACCGTGCACACTTTTTCCACCTATTAATTTTGTTGTTAGTTGCAAGAGCCATAAAATTCCAGTCCATTTTAACGGGAAAATTAATAAAACTAATGCTTTTGAAGTAATATTTGCAAGCGGTTGCCAATAAGTTGCCCCTATAGTTTTTGGTATTATTTCAGAAACAACTAAAATTAAAATTGTCATAAGCGCAGATACAATACCCACAATATTAACACCAAGTATGTTTACTTTAATATCTAATGTCTCAGCTTGTACTCCAACTAAAATTGCTCCAACGGTATGTGCAATTGTATTGACAGTTAAAATAGCGATTAATGGTTTGTCAACATCGTTCTTTAATTCTTCAAGTGTTAAAGCAAACTTTTTTCCTTCTTGTTTTTTTATTGAAATAAAAGTTGAAGTAATACTAAGTAATACAGCTTCCATAATGGAACAAATGAATGAAAATAAAATTGAAACGGTAGCGTAAAGTATTAATAACGACATTTTAATAGATGTTTAATTGCTAAAATAACTAATTTATATGAAACAAAAAGATGCTTTAAGTAAAGCATCTTTTTGTTAGGATATATTTTTTTAAATTAAAACCCGTAATTAACACCTAAGCCAAAAACTTCTCTAGTTTGAAATCCTTCAAACGCATTATCATCATAAATTGTTTGAAAACTAAGGTTAGCAGACAAGTACTTGTTTACTGCCATTACAATATTCATAGTGTAATCTAAATCTACATTTTGTGGGTCTTCTAAGTAGTTTGAATATAAATTTAAGATATTTTCCATACTTACATTTGGCATCAAATTAAATTTAGCATAAGCGCCAATTGCTGCTCCAAATTCAAAACGTGTACTTTTCCCTTCTTCAACACCAAAATAAGCATCGTTAGGTAAGGTTAAATTTTTGTCAACAATTACTAATTTTGCCGTTGCAGGAGCAAAGTTAATTTTTAAGTTATCAGACTTTTTCCATAACATACCTGGTCCAAACTGCAAATAACCTGGAGATAAAAATTTAGTAGGCCCATCAGTATCACTATTTAAGTCATCAGCAAATTGAGTTTTGAAATTTAAAAAAGCAGAATAAAACCAATTACCTGAAGCTTTTTTCCCTATTAAAGAGTTCCATTCAATTCTATCATCAGATTTCTGAACATCTTCCCCTTTAATTTTAGTCAATCCAAACGCTAATATTAATTTATTATCCCAATTTAAATCACCTTTTTTATAGTTAAAATCGTAGTTTAAACCTACAGTACCAGTTACGTTGCTCTGTCCACCAGCAATCCAATTATTAAAAGCAGATTGGTTTACTAGGAATGAGATGTTTCCTGATTTTACCCATCCATCTTTTGGTCCATCTTCGTTATCTTGCGCAAAAGACAGTGAATAAGATAATATTGCAATAAGTAATAAAGTAATTTTTTTCATCATGTTTTATTTTTAAAAATAAGTCTGCAAAAGTATATTAAATAATATGAACAACGTTTAAAAATGTTAATAATTTTCAATTACTAAAATACTGATTTTTAAATAAGTAAAAAAATATTTTAGATTGAATTGCTAATTTATTTCAAAACTTAAAAATCATATTTAACTCCAAAACCAAAAACCTCTCTAAGTTGAAATCCCTCAAAAGCATTATCATCATAAATGGTTTGAAAAATAAAATTTGTAGTAAAATATTTATTAATTTTCATAAATATAGTTAGGGTGTAATCTAAATCTAAGTTTTGAGGATCTTCTAAGTAATTAGAGTATAAAGCAATTATATTTTCTGCCGAAATATTTTCCATTAACTCAACTTTTAAATATCCAGTAGCACTAAACCCAAGCTCGAGTCGTGTGTTTTTACCTTCTTCTACCCCAAAATATTCACCATTCGGCAAAGTAAAATTTTTATCTACGATTATTAGTTTAGTCGTTGCTGGAGCAATATTAAATTTAAAATCTTCACTTTTCTCCCAAAGCATACCAGGTCCTAATAAAAAAGTAGCTGGAGAGAAAAAGTTAGTATGCTCTCTTCTATCTTCTACTCCTTGATCCGTTTTAAAATATTTAAACCCTTTAGTAAATTGTGTTTTAAAATTGAATAGGACAGAATAGTACCAGTAATTGTCCGCATTAATACCTAAAAGGGAATTTAGTTCAATTCGGTCATCTGTTTTCTTCTCAAATTCAGTGTTTTTACTTTTGGTTAAACCATATGAACTTATGATGTTATTTTTCCAAGTAGTATTTCCTTTTCTAAAATTAAATTTATAATTTAAACTAACATTTCCAGCAACAGTATTATCACCACCAGCAACCCAATTGTTAAAAGCAGATTGATTAAAAATAAATGAAATATTCCCACTTTTAGTCCAACCTTGCTTTACTTCTTTTTTTGATTGTGCTAAAAACTTAGAAAAATTAAATAAGATAATTGTAAGTAATAATAATTTTTTCGTTGTCATGCTTAAAAATTAAGCGAACAAAATTATACTACATAAAACAATAATAAAAATAAAAAGAGAATTTTTTGTTCTTATTTTTTAAATAAGGGTACTGTAGAACATGCTTCACCAAACATAATTGATTTGGCTACGGGTTGTAATTTCTCAATAAGTTGAATATAAGCCGTTTCAGGAATAGGTTTGCTCGAGCAGCCTTTAATAATGACAGGTTTATTGGTATATGTTTCAAGGGGAAAGGACTGAATAACATCATAAAAAATAGAAGTTTCGAGGTCTCTTAAATTCCCAACAACTATTTTTTTTGCGAAAGGAGTTAAATAGGTTGTAATAAGCATATATGCCCACGATGGAATTATAGCATCGCTACTACAAGTAAGTGCCACAAAGCTATTTTTATATTGAGTCCAATCATGATTTTTTAAATGTTCCCGAAACGCTACTTCTTTTAAAATGAATTCTTCAAACAACCAGTTTTTAATGTCAAGTATAGTTCTTTTTCCTTGTGGATAAAACTCTTCAAGATCAATTGTTTGCAACGAGCTTTTGGCCACTCTATTTATAATTTCATCAGGCATTTTAAAGAAATCCAAGTTCTAATTTAGCTTCTTCACTCATCATATCTTGTGTCCAAATAGGATCAAAAGTAATTTCAACTTCAGTGCTTTTTACTTCTTCTAAAGTTGTTACTTTTTCTTCTATCTCTACAGGTAAAGTTTCTGCAACCGGGCAATTTGGGGATGTTAGTGTCATTAAAATTTTAACATCGTTATTATCACTAACCATCACATCATAAATTAAACCTAATTCATAGATATCCACAGGGATTTCAGGATCATAAATGGATTTTAAAACTTCAACTATTTTAATGCCTAATTCTTCTACGCGTTCACTACTCATTACAATAAACTCTGTTTATATTGATTCTAAATAAGTGCAAATATACATGATTTAACTTAATTTCGACTGAAATGCTAAAGCGTATAATTTAATTTGTTTAATCATAGAAACTAAGCCATTTGCTCTTGTAGGGGATAAGTGTTCTTTTAAACCAATTTCATCAATAAAGTATAGTTCTGCGCTTAAAATATCAGCCGGTTTTTGATTGTTAAATACCCGAAGTAAGATTGCTACAATTCCTTTGGTTAAAATAGCATCACTATCAGCAGTAAATTTTAGAGATTCATGTTCAATTTCAGAATGTAGCCATACTTTTGATTGACAGCCGGAAATTAAATTTTCATCTAATTTAAACGTTTCCTCAATAAGTGGTAGCGATTTCCCAAGTTCAATAATGTATTCGTATCGTTCCATCCAATCTTCAAACATTGAAAACTCGTCTATAATTTCTTCTTGTATTTCTTTGATAGTCATTTTTTAAACTTATTTTTGCAAAAATAACCACATCTGCTGTTTAAAAAAAATATAAATGCAAATAAAGCATTTTAGATGTGCTAAGAATTTAATATACATATGAATAAATTACTTATTGTTGGTACGGTTGCTTTTGATGCTATTGAAACTCCGTTTGGTCAAACAGATAAAATTTTAGGTGGCGCTGCAACTTATATTTCGTTATCAGCTTCACAATTTGGCGTTAAATCTGGAATTGTATCTGTAGTTGGAGGTGATTTTCCAAAAGAATATTTGGAAAAACTAAATACAAAAAATATTAATACAGATGGTATTGAAATTATTGAAGATGGTAAAACATTTTTTTGGAAAGGTGTTTATCACAACGATTTAAATTCACGTGATACTTTAATCACAGATTTAAATGTGTTGGCTGATTTTAATCCGATAGTTCCTGAAGAATTTAAAGGCACGGATTTTTTAATGCTTGGTAATTTGCATCCTGCAGTGCAAATGTCCGTGATCAAACAAATACCTGTACGTCCAAAACTAGTAGTGTTAGATACTATGAACTTTTGGATGGATAATACGTTAGATGAATTGATGGAAGTTATTGAAAAAATAGATGTAATTACCATTAATGATGAAGAAGCTCGTCAGCTTTCAGGAGAATATTCTTTGGTGAAAGCAGCTCAAAAAATCCATAAAATGGGGCCAAAATTTGTAGTGATTAAAAAAGGAGAGCATGGCGCATTATTATTTAATAACGGCGATGTGTTTTTTGCTCCGGCACTTCCATTAGAAGAGGTTTTTGATCCTACAGGAGCGGGTGACACTTTTGCAGGAGGGTTTATTGGACATATTGCAAAATCTGGTGATATTTCATTTGACAATATGAAAAGAGCGGTTATTTCAGGTTCAAATTTAGCTTCATTTTGTGTCGAAAAATTTGGTACTGAGCGTATGGAAAATCTTTCAGATGATGAAATACAAAAAAGGCTATTACAATTTAAACTTTTAACACAATTTGATATTGAGTTAACTTAAAAAAATTCCGCCAGCGTGCGGAATTTTTTTTTAAATTTACTTCGAAAACAATAACTATGAGTGACGCTATTAAACACGAATGTGGAATTGCAATGGTTCGATTATTAAAACCTTTACAATATTATAAAGATAAATACGGAACTGCATTTTATGGTTTAAATAAAATGTATTTGTTAATGGAAAAGCAGCATAATCGTGGTCAGGATGGTGCAGGTTTAGCAAGTATTAAGTTTGATGTTTCTCCAGGCACTAGATATATTAGCCGTGTTCGCTCAAATGCCAGCCAACCAATTCAAGATATTTTTGCTCAAATAAATGAACGTTTAAACACGTTAAATGAAATTTTTCCTGAGAAAGCTGATGATGTTGAATGGCTAAATAATAATGCACCATATTTAGGAAATCTATTTTTAGGCCATGTCCGATATGGTACTTTTGGTAAAAATAGTATTGAAAGTGTGCATCCATTTTTACGTCAAAGTAACTGGATGCATAAGAGTTTACTAGTTGCAGGTAATTTTAATATGACCAATTCCAAACGTTTATTTAACGATTTGGTTGAAATTGGGCAGCATCCGAAAGAAATGACTGATACGGTAACTGTCATGGAAAAAATAGGCCATTTTATTGATGATGAAGTGGCAGATTTATATGTGAAGATTAAAAAACAGAAAGGTGTAAATAAAAAGGAAGCTTCACCCTTAATTGAAGAACAAATCAATATTAAAAAAATTCTAAAGCGATCTGCCAAAAACTGGGATGGAGGTTATGCAATGGCTGGTTTGCTAGGTCATGGAGATGCATTTGTTTTGCGTGATCCTGCAGGAATTAGACCAGCTTATTATTATAAAGATGATGAGGTTGTTGTGGTAGCTTCAGAGCGCCCTGTTATTCAAACCGTTTTTAATGTAGCTATTGAAGATGTTAAGGAAATTGAAAGAGGTCATGCTTTAATTATAAAACGAAACGGTAAAATTTCTACCAATAAAATTGTAGCACAGTTGCCTCAAAAATCTTGTTCATTTGAACGAATTTATTTTTCTAGAGGAAGTGATGCTAGCATTTATACAGAACGTAAAAATTTGGGAAAATTTGTTTTTCCTCAAATTTTAGATAAAATTAATAATGACATTAAAAATTCAGTTTTCTCATATATTCCAAATACTGCAGAAACATCGTTTTATGGAATGCGAGAAGCTGCTGAAGATTTCTTAAATCAACAAAAAGCAGAAGTTATTTTAAAAGGACAACGAAGCTTATCTGTTGAAAAGGTAAAGGAAATCTTATCTGAAAGGCCGCGTGTTGAAAAGCTAGCTATTAAGGATGCTAAACTGCGTACGTTTATTGCAGACGATACGAGTAGAGATGACTTAGTTGCTCATCTTTATGATGTTACCTACGGTATTGTTCAGCCAACAGATAATTTAGTAATTATTGATGATAGTATTGTTAGAGGAACTACTTTGAAAAAAAGTATTATTAAAATTTTAGATAGACTGCACCCTAAAAAAATCGTAATAGTATCGTCAGCTCCCCAAATTCGATATCCAGATTGTTACGGAATTGATATGGCGAAATTGGGCGATTTTATTGCTTTTAGAGCGGCACTAGAATTATTAAAAGATACGAAACAATATGCTATTGTTGAAGAAGTGTATGCGAGTTGTAAAGCTCAAAAAAAATTAGAAGATACTGAAATTGAAAATGCGGTTACAGCAATTTATGCACCTTTTTCAAATGTTCAAATTTCAGATAAGATCGCTTCAATGCTAAAAACAGAGGACATCAATGCTGAAGTTGAAATCGTGTTTCAAACCGTAGAAAATTTACATAAAGCTTGTCCAGATCATTTAGGTGATTGGTATTTTACAGGTAATTATCCAACTCCAGGTGGTAACCGTGTTGTAAATGATGCT
>Ga0316202_10001772_pt1 | contig 15756 bp, 23 predicted proteins | sample 3monrhotite_MG_FD_204934 | JGI IMG/M metagenome (GOLD analysis project Ga0316202, IMG submission 204934) | Microbial mat bacterial communities from mineral coupon in-situ incubated in ocean water Damariscotta River, Maine, United States -... | ecosystem: Environmental > Aquatic > Marine >... | reverse complement strand
CAGTTACCTAATGGTTATTTTCAAACCGAACACCGTGACCTTGTAGAAAAAGACAAATGGTACGATGTAACAAGACGTGAAACTATGGAAGCCGCAGAAACTGCAATTGATGGTAGTGTTGATCACTATTCAAAAAAAGTAGATTTCTTAAAAGGACCTAAAGTAGTTAGGACGTTTAAATAATATCAATCAATCAAATTAAATTAAATTAAATTATGTCAAATGCAATTGTAAAGAATTTAAACTTCGGTTTAGATGCTAAAGATAATGTGTTTGCCGGTATTACAAAACTTACACAAGCCGTTAGCTCCACACTTGGGGCTAGTGGTAAGTGTGTTATGTTAGAAGATGGTACCGGTCAACCTATTATTACTAAAGATGGTGTAACTGTAGCAGAAGCTATTACATTATTAGATCCTGTTGAAAATATGGGGGCAACATTACTTAAACAAGCTGCTAAAAAAACTGTTAGTGAAGCTGGAGATGGAACGACTACAGCAACAGTATTAGCTCACGCTATATTAAGTGAAGCATACAAAGTAATAACAAAAGAAAACTCAAGAGAAGTAAAAGAAAGTATATTATCAGCAACTAATAAGGTTGTTGATTACTTAGATTCTATAGTAACACCAGTGGATGGTGATATGATTGATCAAGTTGCTACAATATCTACAAACAACGATCCATTGCTTGGTAAAATTATTGCAGACGCTTTTAGATCAGTTGATCAAACAGGTGTAGTAATGCTAGAAGTTTCTGATTTACCAGAAACTAATTTTGAAACAATTGATGGGGTGCAATACAATAGAGGATTAAAAAATATACATTTTGTAACTAATCAAGAAACTAAAACAGCTGAATTAGATAAACCTTTAGTTTTAATTGTAGAATCAGAGGTTGAAAACGTAAGAAAAATACAAAGTGTTTTAGAGTATGCTATAAAAAATAAAAGATCATTACTTATTATTGCTGATGTTGACCAACAAGTTATGTCAGCTTTAGCAATGAATAAAATAAAAGGTAACATTAAAGTAAATGTTATTGATGCACCTATTTATGGTGTGAATAAAAAAGAAACACTAGAAGATTTAGCGTTACTTACAGGTGCTACAGTTATAAATGAAGATCTTGGAGATGATATAGATTTAATACAACCTGAGCAACTTGGTGAATGTAAGAAAACAATAACTAGTGAACATGAAACCATATTGCAAGTTCATGAAATTAGTCAAGAAGTAAAAGATTTAATTGAAGATATAAAAGCTAAGCTTAAAACAGCTAAACACCCAGGTATTATAGTTAATAATGAAAAAAGATTAGCTAGGTTATCAGGTAAAGTTGCTGTTGTAAAAGTTGGGGCTAATTCCGAAGTTGAATTAAAAGAAAAACGTGATAGAGTTGAAGATGCTATCTGTGCTACCAAAGCTGCTATTAAAGAAGGTATTGTACCTGGTGGTGGTATTGCTTTATTAAACGCATCAGAAAAAATAGAAACTTCAAACTCTTTAGAAAAAATACTTTTACGAGCTATTAAATCTCCTTTCAATACAATACTTGCTAATGCTGGTATTAAAAATGAAAAGTATTTTAATAAAGAAGGTAAAGGTTTAAACGTTGTTACAGGAGATATGGTAAATATGATTGAGTCAGGGATTATTGATCCTTTACTCGTCACAAAAAGTGCATTAAAAAATGCTAGCTCTGTGGCTAGAACTATTTTATCAACCGATTGTGTAATTAATAATCTTAGAATTAATGAAGGCAATAGGTAATAATTTAATAGTAGACATGACAAAACAAGGTGTCTCTGAAACAAAAGGCGGTTTGTTTTTAGCAGAAAAACAACGAGAAGATATAAGATATGCTGAAGGCACCGTGTTGTCAGTAGGCTCTAATGTTGTAGGAATTAAAAAAAATGATGTTATTTATTTTGATAAAAATAATGCGCATCAAATAGAAATTAAAAAAGATATATATCAAGTTGTTAACATAGCACACGTAGTTGTTGTGTTATGAGATTAGAACCAAGTGATATTAGAAATCAAAATCTTTTAAAACATTACAGAGTCATAAGAAAATGGGCTTGTAAGAATAATGATTTAAACGATGCTGATTTAGAATTACTAATTTATTTCGATTGCATGGATCTTTTCACTAGAGAAGATTTTAAAATCGGTACATATTCTTATAGTTGGGACAACAGACGCTGGAACAGATTACTTAAACAAGGTTGGATAACGGTTTGGAGAAAACATAACCGCACAACGCAAAAGTATAATATTTATAAAGTTTCCTTTAAGTGTAAACAACTAATAAGTCGCATGTACCGTATCATGCTTGGTAAAGAAGATATACCAACTTCTACTACTAGAAATAAAATAATGAAAGGTAAAACTTATATAGACAAAGTTATGATTACGTCTATAAACCACGTTAATAAAGATAAAAACAGATAATCATGGGAAAAAAAGAAAAAGAAGTTAAAAAAGAATCTTCATACAATAAAGTGATTCTTAAAAAAATTGAAAAGCTTAAAGCTCAGTTAAAATAATGGGAGTACTTTTTAATGTGGGTTCAGGCTTGATTAAAAAAGCTATGGATGCCAAAAAAGATACGTCTAAACCTGGTCATACTCATTCTTCTGAAAAAGAAAAACCTGTTTATGACAAACCACCTGAAGTAGGAGGAGTATCTTCTGATCCTGCGCCTAGTTTTATGGGTAAAAATCAAGTTGATAGTTTTAAAACATTAACTGATCCTTTATCTGTAGATAGAGGTGGTAGAACAGTTGCTCAGCCAGATGGTTTAGATAAAGTAGGTATATTACCTGCTATGAACCCTCCGATGGCTGTGCCAACATTACCAAATATAGACGAGCAAGGAATAAATAGTTTATACGCTGATAAAATATAAATATTATGATTAAAAAACCAGGACAAAACGGACAAAATGCTATATGGGACTCAGGTCTAGCAAAAGAAGGTAGAACGCTTGTAAAAGGTAATTCAAGATATGGTGACAACTGTATGCAGGTTATGAAAGCTGATGTACCTTACAAAGCAGGACCAATTAGTTCTTTAGCAAAGTAAAAACTCACTAAAATGAGTGATAGAATAAGTGAACATATCTCGCTTAAAGAAGGGATTAAATCTCATACAGCCACTAGGTTAAGTATTGATAATACACCTCGTGATTTAGATTTAATTAACATGAAAACTATTGCTGAAAAAGTATTTGAACCTTTACGTAAATTTGTAGGTGGTCCAATTGCTATTAATAGTTTCTATCGCTCACCCAAATTAAATTCTGCTATTGGCGGAAGTACATCCTCACAACATTGTATTGGTTGTGCAATTGACATAGATGATAAATATGGTTATAAAACTAATGCAGAAATGTATGAGTACATTAAAAATAATTTAGATTATGATCAGATGATTTGGGAATTTGGAACAGAAAATAATCCAGACTGGGTACATGTAAGTTATATATCAGAAGATGTTAACAGAAGAAGATGTTTACAAGCTTATAAAGAAAATGGTAAAACAAAATATAAAGTAATATAATGGCATACGTACAGCATAGATCTCCTTTTACAAAACTTAGAAAAACAACTAAAGGTGAAGGAAGAAATTTTAGAAGTGCTGAAGAAGGTGCTGGTATGACCAACAAAGGTGTTGAAGAATATAAAAAACAAAACCCTGGTAGTGAATTAAAAACCGCAGTAACAGGTAAAGTTAAACCTGGTAGCAAAGCTGCTGGAAGAAGAAAATCGTTTTGTGCTAGATCAAGAGGTTGGAAAGGTGAAAGAGGTAGAGCTGCTAGACGTAGATGGAAATGTTAAATAAAAAAAAAAAAAATAAAACATTATGATTAGAAATTATTATACTGAAGCTTTTAAAGGTGGTGTTACACCAGTTGTCAGTGGTACTCAATTAATTGATGGTACGGTTAAAATAACGGAATCAACAACAGCAACATCAGTTACTAATGCAGCTACGTCTGTAACTATAGTACTAACACTTAATGCTTCTATAAAAAGAGGTATGTATATTACAGGACCTACAGTGGCTCCTAGTCCAATAACTATAAATGATAATCTTATAGTTGAGCAAGTTGTACATGCAACTAACACTACAGTAACATTAAGCAAACCTATTCAAATGAATGCTGGTCAAACATTAACATTTTTTAATGTAAACCAAAATAGTTGGAAAGAATATAGTTTATATGTAGGTATTTCACCAGAACAAGGTAACAGTTTTGGATCAGTAACTAGTGCAACAGCAAATTTGTCAGCTGCTGCTCAAAAAGTTGTAACTTATAAGGTTGCTAATCCATATATTCAGTCAGGAATGAATGTTTATGATGATGGTGTTTTAGTTGGAGTTGTTGATGTGGTAAATACTGCTAACCAACTAACGTTAGTAGATAACTTAGCTGCTCTTATAGCTAACGATTCAGTTTTGACTTTTTCATTTAGTGTGTTACCAAGTATATCTGTTTTAACTGTTGACAACCAAACAATGACATTTAATAATCCTGCTCAAGGATTTGTATTGCCAGTTTCAGTTGTTCAAGTAACTGCAGTAGCCGGAGGTATAACGGCTGCAAGTTTAATTGCATTACACTAGTATTATGGCTTATATACAATCTCCATTATTAAAAAAGTTTCCTGAAATAAAAGAAAGTAATAAAGGCAAATTTACAGCTTGGGCTAAAAAGAACGGTTTTAAAGATGCTTGTTCTGCTGCTAGTGCTGTAATGTCAAAACAAAAAGAATATTCACCGGCGGTGGTCAAAATGGCTAACTACGCTAAAAACTTCGGATGTAAATCCAAATAAAAAAAACTATGGATACAAAAATTACTAAAGGTAATGTGAAGTCTGCCATCAAGGATGATAAAGCTCACATGGATTATTTAAAGCGAGATGTTTTATATGATCAAAAAAAAGGAGGAAAAAACAAAGATATTAACCAAACAGCTGATGAAAAACATATATCTAAATTAGCTGGCGATGTAAGACATGATGAAACATTTTTGTCTAAACATATGAAACACAATAAATAATCATGGGAATAGGTAAAAAAATGACAAAAGGAATGATTCACGGAGGAGTGGATCTTTCACACAAAGGACCAAAAATGAGTGGTAAAGCTAAAAGCTTAGAATCATATCCAGGCGGTATGCCAGGACCAGGTGAGTACGGTAGTATGAACAATAAAGTCGTAGGAAAAGGTATGATGAAATATATGGCTGGAGAACCTGTAGGTATGGCTAAATACAAAACAAATGCTCAAAGAAAAGCCGCACATGCTAGCATGGCTGAGCAAGGAGCTGGAAAATATGGTAAACATATGGGTCCTGAGAAAGAACTAGTTGGTAAACAAAAAAATTTACCAGAAGAACTTAAAGCTAAAATTGAAGCTGCTCCAGGGAAATACGGACACAAAAAAGGACCTGCTAAAAAAAAATACATACAAGACAAAGAAAGTAAAATAGAAGGAAAAGCGGTAAGAATTATCGGTAGCGGATCTGGAAAAGTTTTAGCTTCAAGAAATAAAAAAGAAGTTGGTAAAAAATACAAAAGCAGTGGCCCTGGAAATTTTGGAAGTGGATTTGGTGTAAGCACTACAGGTAGTGACAAAAAGAAAAAAGAAAATAGTTCTATGTCTGATGCAGAAAAAATCAAAGCTTCAAAAACTAAAAAAGAAGCTGCTGGAAATAAAAAGAAAGCAGAAGGACAAGCTGATTTAAAGACAGCTAAAGAAACTGCATTTATTTCAAGAGGTAGTGGTGAAGATTCTAAACTTTCTACTAGAAAAGAAAGAAGAACAGCTATAAGAGCAGCTAGAGCTAAAAAAAGAGCTGGTAGAAAAGAAGCTAGAAAAGCTAGAAAGAAAACAGTTATTAAACAAAAAATTTAATAAACCCAATAACACCATTATTTATATACCAATTAACAATTAATTATTAACAAAACAAAAACAATTATTATGGCAGGTTATTTAGAAATCCCTATCACGGGTGGAACAGGAGCAACTTCAATTACAAACAAAGTTGTAATTTCAAAAGAGAGTATTATCTCTATTCAACAAGGTACAGTTGGAGCTCCACAAACAAATCCAACAACATTAACTCATATCTTATGTTCAGATGGTATTGAGTTTCAACTTACTCACACTGCAGCAGCTGCTGGTTTTTCAGTACTAGATTCTCTTCTTGAAGGGTGGACTGGTTCTCCAGGAAATGGTGTATCTAAAGTAGGTGGTATTCCAGCAACAGTTAGTGCAACTGGACAAGCTCTTACTTTTGTAACATTTACTCAATTAGTAATATCATAAGTATGAAACCTGGTTTAGGTGATAAAATAGAATCTTTCACTAAGGCTACTGGTATCAAAAAAATCGTTGACACAGTTTCACAGGGTTTAAACATACCCTGTGGCTGTGAAAAACGTAAAAACGTATTAAATAAAATGTTTCCTGGAAAATGAGTTTTAAATTAAAATCACCTTTTACAAAACATGCTACTCCAATAGTTAATATGCCTATGGAAGAAAACGTTATGGGTAGAGCTGATAAACGAGGAAATATTTTAATAAATAAAGATTTAACAGATCCTAAACAAATAGAAGATACTATTAATCATGAAAATGTTCACATTGAACAAATGAAGTCTGGTGAATTAGATTATGATAATAAAGCTGTTTATTTTAAAGGTAAAAAATTTTTAAGAAAAGAGTTTAACGAATCAAACAAGAATTTACCTTGGGAGATAGAAGCTTATAAAGCAGGATAATTATGTCTAAACCTAAAAAAAAATTTAAAGATACTAAGGTAGGAAAATTCTTACTAGGTAAATCAGGTATTATAAATGTAATAGGAGATATATTGCCTGATCGTGGTGCACTAGGCATGGTTAAAAACCTTATAGACAAGGATGAAGACTTACCACCACAAGACAAAGAAATAGCTCTTAAATTATTAGAGCAAGATATGACTGAACTACAAGAAATTTCAAAACGTTGGGAAAGCGATATGAAATCAGATAGTTGGTTATCTAAAAACACACGACCAATGACATTGATATTTTTAACAACATCTCTTGTTATTTTTATTTTGTTAGATGGTTTTGATATAGCATTCAGTATTGATACTGGGTGGATTGATCTTTTAAAATCACTTCTAATAACCGTTTATGTTGCTTATTTCGGTTCAAGAGGTGCAGAGAAATTTAAATCAATAGGCAACAAATAATTAAATTTAATAAAATGAGTGAAGCTAAACAAATGATTACCGAAGACCAACTGAAAAAAATTCAGGACTTTCAAAAAGAATTAAACAAACTTTTAAATGAAGTTGGATTTTTAGAAGCCCAAAAAGCCCAAGTATTAGGAAAATTTGGTGAAGTTAACAAACAAACTGAAGATTTCAAAAAAGAGTTAGAAAAAGAATACGGATCGATTAATATTAATCTTGAAGACGGATCTTTTGAACCTATCGAAAAAGAAGAAGACAAGAAAGAGTAATGTCATCTGTTATTAGAAAAATTAGTATTGGTTCTGATTATAAAACCGATGCAATGCATTATTCTTTGACCCAGTCAGTATATGGAGGTCATACTATATCTCATATACTCTTTGATACAAAAGATAATTCTTATAACATTTACATTAAAAAAAACAACGAGGTATTGCCGTGGAAGAAATTTAATTCTAACATGGCTATATCCGTTGAGTATGATTTAGAGTATTAATGAAAAGTTTATTTGATTTTATCGTTGAGCCTTACGGCCAGCGATATAATAATAAAGTAAAGGTAGGTGACAAAAGCCTTATAATTAACACTCAAGTCGAAACTTTTAAAGCTGTAAATAATATAGCAAAAGTTATAGAAGTACCTTTATCATATAAAACACCAGTTAAAAAAGGTGATTTAATAATGATTCATCATAATGTATTTAGAAGATGGTATAATATGAGAGGTGAAGAAAAAAATAGTAAGTCGTATTTTAAAGACGGTTTATATTTTGTACAACAAGATCAAGTTTATTTATATAAAAATAAAGACAAATGGTTATCATTTGGTGATAGATGTTTTGTTGCACCACTCAAAGATAAAATTGAAATACATAACGTTTTAGAACAAAACCTTATTGGTGTATTAAAATATGGTAATAGTACGTTAGAAGCGCTAGAAATAAACGAGGAAGATGTTATAGGTTATAAACCTTTTGGTGAGTATGAATTTATTGTAGATGGTAAGCGCTTATATTGTATGAAATCAAATGATATTGTAATTAAATATGAACGTCAAGGAAACGAAACAGAATATAATCCTAGCTGGGCACAAAGCAGTTGAGGAATTAATAAAAGTTGCTAAAGAAGCTATTGTTGATTCTGATGATGATATATCAGCTGATAGATTAAAAAACGCTGCAGCCACTAAAAAGCTAGCTATATTTGATGCTTTTGAAATACTTAATCGTATTAAAGAAGAAGAAGATATGTTAAATGAAAAACCAAAAGAAGAAAAAAAAGAAAAAGCTTTTGGAGGTTTTGCAGAAAGACGATCTAAATAATGTACAAGCAAACGTTGTATAAAGTAATTGATCATATAAAACCACACGTAATTAAAAGGTTAAATAAATCTAAAAAGTGGAAATATGGTTACAATAAAGATTATGATGTTATTGTTATATCTCAAACTGGTCAAATAGGTGAGATATATGAAATACAAAATCTTAAAATAGCGTTACCAAATGAAAACAATGTTGATAAAGAAAATGACAAGTGGACTATTCATGAATATCCTAAAACATTAAAAAAAATAAAAACGATATTTGATTGGAAACAATATCCAGATGATTTTAAAAAGAAATGGTATGCATATATTGATAGAGAATTTGCTAGACGTCACGAAGGCTATTGGTTTACTAATAAAGGTAAATCTACCTATATTACTGGTACTCACTACATGTATTTGCAATGGTCAAAAATTGATGTTGGGCAAGCAGACTTTAGGGAAGCAAATAGATTATTCTACATTTTCTGGGAAGCTTGCAAAGCAGATACAAGATGCTACGGAATGTGTTATCTTAAGAACAGACGTTCAGGATTCTCTTTTATGGCATCGGGCGAAACTGTTAACATGGCCACAATATCAAGCGATGCTAGATTCGGTGTCTTATCAAAGTCAGGGTCTGATGCTAAAAAAATGTTTACCGACAAAATCGTTCCAATCTCCGTTAATTATCCGTTCTTCTTCAAACCGATTCAAGACGGTATGGATAGGCCGAAAACAGAGCTTGCATACAGGGTTCCGGCTAGTAGATTCACTAGAAAAAAATTAGATACTAACGAACAGTTAGAAGAAATTGAAGGATTAGATACAACTATTGACTGGAAAAATACAGGTGATAATAGTTATGATGGTGAAAAATTAAAACTACTTGTACACGATGAAAGTGGTAAATGGGAAAAACCTGATAATATATTAAATAACTGGAGGGTTACAAAAACTTGTTTACGATTAGGTTCTAGAATTATAGGTAAGTGTATGATGGGATCAACGAGTAATGCTCTTGATAAAGGTGGTAGAAACTATAAAAAAATATATGATGACTCAGATGTTACCAGAAGAAACCGCAATGGGCAGACTAGCTCGGGATTATATAGCTTGTTCATACCTATGGAATGGAACTACGAAGGATACATTGACTCTTATGGGTTACCTGTCTTCGAGACGCCAGAAAAACCAAAAAAAGGTCCAGACGGTTACCCAATTGAAATCGGCGTTATTGAACATTGGGAAAATGAAGTAGATGGTCTTAAGAACGATCCTGATGCACTTAATGAATTATATAGACAGTTTCCACGTACTGAAAAACACGCTTTCAGAGATGAAACAAAACAATCTTTATTTAATCTAACTAAGATTTACGAACAAATAGATTACAATGAAGATTTAAAACATTCAAATGTTATAACTAAAGGTAGTTTTCAATGGCAAGATGGTGTTCAAGATACAAGCGTTATGTTTGTTCCTAGTAATCAAGGTAGGTTTTTAGTTTCTTGGGTACCAAATATAAATCAACAAAATAGAGTTATTGTTAAAAACAATAGAAAATATCCAGGTAATGAACATATGGGTGCTTTTGGTTGTGACAGTTATGATATATCAGGAACAGTGGATGGTAGAGGATCAAAAGGTTCTTTACATGGTTTAACTAAGTTTAGTATGGAAGATGCGCCACCTAACTTATTTTTTTTAGAATATATAGCTAGACCTCAGACTGCAGAGATATTTTTTGAAGATGTACTTATGGCTTGTATATTTTATGGTATGCCAATACTTGCAGAAAATAACAAACCAAGGTTATTATATCATTTTAAACGTAGAGGTTATAGAGGTTTTTCTATGAATCGTCCAGATAAAACAGCACATAAATTATCTGTAACAGAAAAAGAAATAGGTGGTATACCTAATTCAAGTGAAGATGTTAAACAAGCACATGCTGCTGCTATCGAAGCTTATATTGAAGATTTTGTAGGTTACAATAACGAACAATATGGGACAATGTATTTACAAAAAACATTAGAAGACTGGGCCGCGTTTGATATAAACAATAGAACTAAACATGATGCATCGATTAGTTCTGGCTTAGCTATTATGGCTTGTAATAAAAACAAATATAGACCCGTTGCCGAGGTTATAAAACAACCAGTCAATTTGAGTTTTTCAAAATATGACAATAGAGGTAATGAATCAAAAATAATTAATAGATGAAATTAAACACTGGTATTAATAGTGCGTTTCCAAGTCAGATGGTATCTGAGGAAGAAAAGAAATCTTTAGAATATGGTTTGCTAGTTGGTCAAGCTATTGAATATGAATGGTTTAGAGGTGGTAGAGTAAATGGTAGTAGATGGAACACAGGTTATCAAAATTTTCACAATTTAAGATTATACGCTAGAGGCGAACAAAATGTACAAAAATATAAAGATGAATTATCTATTAATGGTGATTTGTCTTATTTAAATTTAGACTGGAAACCAGTTCCAATTATACCTAAGTTTTTAGACATAGTAGTAAATGGTATTGCATCTAAAAATTATGATATAAAAGCTTTTTCACAAGATCCTTTTGCTTTAAAGCAAAGAACTGAATATGCATCTAATGTTGTAAAAGACATGTATTCTCAAGATTTATTAGAAACAGCAAAAAAAAATACTGGTCAAGATTTTTCAAGTTCTAATATTCCAGCTGTAGATTTACCTAGAAACAAAGAAGAATTAGAACTTCATATGCAACTTAGCTATAAACAAGGTATTGAAATAGCAGAAGAAGAAGTTATTGATAATGTTTTGGCTAACAATAAGTATAATTTAACTAAAAAAAGAGTTATTGAAGATATAGCTACAATAGGTATAGGAGCTACTAAAACTACTTTTAATAAATCAAACGGTGTTATAGTTGATTACGTTGATCCTGCTAATTTAGTTTATTCATACACAAATGATCCTAATTTTGAAGACATATATTATGTTGGTGAAATTAAATCAATGACTTTAGCTGAAATAAAAAAACAATTTCCATATCTTACAGACAAAGAGTTAGAGCAAATGGTAAAATATCCTGGTCGCGATGGATATATAGCTAATCCTAATTACGATAATGATTTGGTTCAAATATTATTTTTTGAATATAAAACATTTATTGATCAAGTGTTTAAAATTAAAAAAACTGATACTGGGTTAGAAAAAACATTACAAAAATCAGATAGTTTTAATCCACCTGAAAGTGACAATTTTAGTAGGGTTTCAAGAACAATAGAGGTTTTATTTAGTGGTGCAAAAGTTATGGGTGTTCCTCAAATGTTAGAATGGAAACTAGCAAAAAACATGACAAGACCTGTATCTGATACAACCAAAGTTAATATGAATTATACTATATGTGCACCTAATTTATATCAAGGTCGCATAGAATCATTAGTTAGTAGATGTACAAGTTTTGCTGATATGATACAGCTTACATCTTTAAAGTTACAGCAAGTAATACAACGTATGGTTCCAGATGGTGTGTTTGTTGATGTTGATGGTTTAGCAGAGGTTGATTTAGGTAACGGTACTAATTATAATCCGCAAGAAGCTTTAAACATGTATTTCCAAACTGGTAGTATAGTTGGTAGAAGCTTAACACAAGATGGTGATCCTAACAGAGGTAAAGTACCTATACAAGAATTGCAAACATCGGCATCTAACGCTAAAATACAATCTTTAATAGCTACATATCAGTATTATTTACAAATGATACGTGATGTAACAGGTTTAAACGAAGCTAGAGATGGTAGTCAACCTGATGCTAATGCTTTAGTTGGTTTACAAAAAATGGCAGCAAATGCTTCAAATATAGCAACTAAACATATATTAGATTCTAGTTTATATTTAACATTAAGAATATGTGAAAATATTTCACTTAGAGTTGCTGATGCTTTAGAATTTCCATTAACCGCTAATTCATTAAAAGAAAGTATATCTGTTTTTAATGTTGAAACATTAAAAGAAATAGATACATTAAACCTTCATGATTTTGGTATTTATTTAGAATTAGAGCCAGATGAAGAAGAAAAAGCTCAATTAGAACAAAATATTCAAGTAGCTTTACAATCTCAAGGAATTGATTTAGAAGATGCTATTGATATAAGGCAAATAAAAAACCTTAAGCTAGCTAATCAAATGTTGAAATTAAAAAGAAAACAAAAACAAAAAGAAGATCAAGCTAATCAAAAAGCAATGATTCAAGCTCAGTCAGAAGCTAATGCAAAAACTGCAGAAAAAGCAGCAATGAATGAAGTTCAAAAACAAGAGGCTTTAGCTAATACTGAAATACAAATAGAGCAAGCTAAATCACAGTTTGAAATACAAAGAATGGAACAAGAAGCATTGATTAAAAAACAATTAATGGCTGAAGAGTTTAATTATCAGTTGCAACTAGCTCAAGCTAAAGTTGGTAGAGATAAAGAAAAAGAACAATTTATAGAAGATCGTAAAGATAAAAGAACTAAAATACAAGCAACACAACAATCAAAAATGATTGAACAACGTCAAAATGATTTATTACCTACAGACTTTGAGTCTGCTGGAAATGATAATTTAGATGGATTTGGTTTAGAGCAATTTATGCCTCAATAAACTATTTATTAATTTTTATTATATTATATTATGTCAGAACAAGTAAAAGAAGAAGGTACTTTTAAAATTAAAAGTAAACCTAAACAATTGGTAAAAAACGATATTGTTAAAGTCAATTTATCAAAAACTAAAAAACAAGAAAAAGATGCCGTTCAAGTCGGAGAAACAAAGAAGGTGGCTGTGGAAGAACAAGCCGGAAATAGCCCTCAAGTGGACAAATCAGTATCAGAGCCCAAAGAAGTTTCTGAAACTAAAGAAGAACAACCAATAATACAAGAGGTTGTTGAAAAAGAAAAACCTAATGAAGAAAAAGTTGAAGAAGAAATAGTACAATTAGGTGAAAAAATTGAAGAAAAAGTTATTGCTCCTACGCCTGAAGAGGCAAGAGAAGTAGCTAAACTACCTGAAAACATTGAAAAAGTCGTAGACTTTATGAAAGAAACAGGTGGAACATTAGAAGATTATGTAAGATTAAATGCAGATTATTCTAATGTAGATAACGATACTCTATTAAGAGAGTATTATAAACAAGCCAAATCACACTTAGATTCAAGTGAAATTAACTTTATGATTGAAGATAATTTTTCATTTGATGAAGAAGTGGATGAGGAGCGAGATATTCGTAAGAAAAAACTCGCTTATAAAGAAGAGGTTGCAAAAGCCCGAAAGCATTTAGATGGTTTAAAAAGTCAATATTACGAGGAAATCAAGTTGAGACCTGGTACGACACAAGATCAACAAAAAGCTATGGACTTTTTCAATCGCTATAATGAAGAGCAAAACACAGCTCAACAACAACATGAGGCTTTTAAGTCTGATACTAAACAATATTTTTCTAATGAGTTCAAAGGTTTTGACATCAATGTTGGAGAAAAGAAGTTTAGATATGGAGTTAAAAATCCTGGTGAAGTTGCAACTAAACAATCAAATGTTTCTAATATAATTAAGAAGTTCTTAAATAATGACGGAAGTGTTAAAGATGTTAAAGGTTATCACAAAGCTATGTATGCTGCTGACAATGTTGACTCAATTGCAAAACATTTTTATGAGCAAGGTAAATCCGATGCTACTAAAGATCTTGTTGCAAAATCTAAAAACATTACAGACGACGTAAGGTCTACACCTACAGGGGACGTATTTGTTGGAGGATTTAAAGTTAAAGCAATCAGTGGTCTTGATTCTTCTAAATTGAAGATAAAATCAAAAAAGTTTAACTAAAAACAAAATTAATTATTATGGGACAAATGACTCCTGTGTTTGGAAGTATAATACCTTCTCAACAACAATTAGCGCTACAAAACAATTATCTAGCGTTTAATACTGGTGGTGCAAATGATTTTGCTCAGCAGTACCTACCTGAAGTTTATGAAGCTGAGGTAGAAAGATATGGAAACAGAACTTTAAATGGTTTCCTTAGAATGGTTGGCGCTGAAATGCCAATGACGTCTGATCAAGTAATTTGGTCAGAACAAAATAGATTACACGTTTCTTATAACAATGTAGCTCAAACTGGTGGTGCAGGTGTTGCACAATTAGAATTTGCTTTAGGTGGTAACCCAGCTGTATCAAATGCTATTTTTCCAAATGACACAATCGTTGTAATGAACCCAACTACTGGTGTTACACTTAAAGGTGTAGTATCTACTAGTTTACCAGCTGGTATTGGGCAAAGAGTTATTGCTTATCCTTTTACTGCTGCTAACTGGGATGCTTTAGGAGTTGGAGCCACAAACCTTAAAATGTTTGTATACGGTTCTATCTTTGCTAAAGGATCTGTTGGACCTGTAGATAATGGCCTAGCGGCTGGATCTTACAAGTCTATTCAACCTTCGTTTACTCAATATGCAAATAACCCGATTATCATAAAAGATTCATTCCAAATTAATGGTTCTGATATGGCTCAAATCGGTTGGGTAGAAGTTGCTACAGAAGATGGTACATCAGGATACTTATGGTATCTAAAGTCTGAGTCTGAAACAAGACTAAGATTTGATGACTATTTAGAAATGGCAATGGTTGAAGGTGAATTAGCTACTGGAGCTGGTGGACAAAGTTTTGCTGCTCAACAAGCTAATATCCAAGGATTTGGAGGCGGTATCAACGCTTACGGATCTGAAGGTCTTTTTGCTGCTATTCAAGCAAGAGGTAATATCATGTCTGGATTCTCAGCTGGTACTGGTCTTTCTGATTTTGATCAAGTACTTAAAAATCTAGATACTCAAGGAGCTATAGAAGAAAACATGCTTTTCTTAAATAGAGGTCTTGATTTAGATTTTGATGACATGTTAGGACAAATTTCAGGTGGATCTGTAGGTGGAACAGCTTATGGTTTATTTGAAAACTCTGAAGACATGGCGCTTAATTTAGGTTTCTCTGGTTTTAGAAGAGGTTCTTATGACTTCTATAAAACTAGCTGGAAATACTTAAACGACGCTTCTACAAGAGGTGGAGTTGCAGTAAGTGGAATAGAAGGTGTATTAATACCTGCTGGAACATCAACTGTGTATGACCAACAATTAGGTACTAACATAAGAAGACCATTCTTACACGTTAGATATA
>Ga0316202_10001768_pt1 | contig 15787 bp, 15 predicted proteins | sample 3monrhotite_MG_FD_204934 | JGI IMG/M metagenome (GOLD analysis project Ga0316202, IMG submission 204934) | Microbial mat bacterial communities from mineral coupon in-situ incubated in ocean water Damariscotta River, Maine, United States -... | ecosystem: Environmental > Aquatic > Marine >... | reverse complement strand
TAGTATACACATGATGTACAGGGGTCTAAAAACCATAACGAGGTAGCCCAGGGCCAGTTATTATGAATATATAATCACGATAGAATGTTCTTGAAGCGATCATAGAAGTGGTGGTTTTTTAAGAATGATGTGTAAAAAAGAGGTGATGGATGCGACACATGAACCATTCCTATAACAGGAACCGTTTAGCTATTTATTGATGTATGAATGGAATGCTAAGCTGTTATCCGGAGCATTCCTGATGGTTTATTGCTTGAGCAGATTAATGATTCTGTTCATCTCTTCATTGAAATCATCGGATTCATCGCGCATTTTTTTAATCTTACGCACAGCATGCAAGACTGTGGTGTGATCTCTTCCACCAAAGTTCCGGCCAATTTCAGGTAGTGACATAGTGGTCAGTTCTTTGGTGGCATACATGGCAACCTGACGTGGGTAAGCGATGTTTTTACTACGTTTACTTGAAGACATTTCCCTGATGTTGATATTGAAATAGGAGGCGACCTTCTTTTGAATATCTTCAATATTCACAGAGCGCACTTCTTCATGCAGCAGATCACGCAAGACATGACGGGCAAAAGGCAGATCAATTACGCGGCCAGTTAAGGTGGAGTGGGCAGTCAATCGGGTTAATGCACCCTCTAATTCACGTACATTGTTGGTGATGCGTGCTGCGAGTAGGTGGCCGACATCTTTATCCAGCGTAACACCTGCGAGTTCTGCTTTACTGGAAAGAATAGCTAAGCGGGTTTCAAGATCAGGTGCCTGAATATCTGCGACCAGTCCCCAGTTAAAACGCGAGCGTAGACGTTCCATCAGGTTGGTGAGTTCACGCGGGCTTCTATCTGAGGTTAAAATAATCTGTTTTTTCACTTCATAGAGTGCATTGAAAGTATGGAAGAACTCTTCCTGAGTCTTCTCTTTACCAGCGATGAACTGAATATCATCAATAATAAGTACATCAACCTGACGATACTGGTTTCTAAATTGTTCAGATGTGCCGTTACGAATAGCCTGGATGAGTTCGTTGGTAAAACGCTCACCTGTGCGATAGGCAATTTTTGTGATGCCACGATCAATTAAACAGTTGGCGACAGCATTAATGAGATGGGTTTTACCGAGGCCAACACCCCCATAGAGATAAAGAGGATTATAAATTTCACCAGGGTTATCAGCCACCGCGTGGCTGGCCGCATGACAAAACTCATTACCGGAACCAACCACGAAGTTGGCAAAGGTAAAACGTGGATCAATAAAACCATCAACTAAAGATGCAGGAGTAGATGGCGCCTCTTTTTTAACATTCTGTACTGAATGGCTGGCCAATGAAGCATCCACTTCATACGCAATGGTGACAGGGAATCCGGCTAAATCACATGCAATTTCAGTAATGCGTTGTCCGTAATTAGATTTTAAACCATCAATGAAAAAACGACTGGGCACTTTTATGGTCAGTTTGTTCTCGCTGTAATGCGCAGAAAGGGAGTGAATCCATGCATCAAATCGTGCTGCAGGAATTTCACTTTGTAATGTATCTGAAATAAGTTGCCAGAAGGAATCGTTAGAAATATGGGACATTCGCTGAATAATACATGCATGATTGTGATCATCCACATTAATAAATTTTTTCGCATCGTAAATTTGTGTTCTTGACACTAAGGTTGTGGCATTTATTATGCGCGACCCTTTTTAAATAGGGGAACAGGAGTAAGACCATGAGCTTTACATATAAACCCAGCCGCATTCGTCGCGCCCGCCGTCATGGCTTCCGTGCACGTATGGCAACACGTTCAGGCCGCGCATTGATTAATCGTCGCAGAGCTAAAGGTCGCGTACGTCTTTCAACTTGATTTCGGTTGATTCATTAAATGAATCAACAGTTTCCCAAATCGTTTAGATTATTATCTAAAGCTGATTTCTCTAGCATGCGTAAAGGCAGGCGGATCAGTTATGGCGCTATTCGTTTGGTTTACCTGGATAATAAACTTGGTTTTTCACGATTAGGTTTAGCGGTATCTCGAAAATATGGCAACGCAGTGCAGCGCAATCGTTTTAAAAGACAGTTGCGCGATACGTTTCGTACCGGAGACTATCATCAAATGAGTGTCGATGTGTTGGCTATTCCGATGCAGAGCGCGGAAAAAGTATTACGCCCAGCCCATGACTTTCAGATGGCGCTGGGTAAAATACAGCGTTCATGAACATGTTTGTGAAGATGCTTCGTCAACTTGCCCAGCGATCTATTCTATTGCTGGTTCGTTTCTATCAGTTGTTTATTTCTCCAGCGATACCACCACATTGTGCACATACACCAACGTGCTCGCACTATATGGTGGAGGCGGTTCAGCAATATGGGGCAGGACGAGGCGTTTGGCTTGGTGTGAAGCGCTTATTGCGTTGTCACCCTTTTTCAAAAGGCGGCTATGATCCAGTTCCATGATGTAGTTATGGAACTGTGTGAGATCCGATGATCAAGGCTAAGAAGAGTTTTAGGGAGTAGGAAGCATGGAACAACGGAATTTAATTCTGGCAATGACATTATCAATGATTGTTCTCTTGGGATGGGGAGTAATCTTTCCTGATGAGGAAAAGGCTGCTGTAACTGAACAGGCTCAATCATTTGAGACGAATGCTGTAGAGTCAGGTGCTGTAACTAACCCCGATGAACTTACGCTTGCACCATTGAGCAGCGATGCTGTACCCGTTACGAACAGACAATCTGTTTCCGACATTGTAGATGATGGCCCTGCCGGTCAAACATTTGAGATCAGTAATGATCTGATGCGTTTGACAGTGAATGATAAGGGGTGGTTAACACAAGCTCTCTTAAACGATTATCTTGAATCTTTGGAACCTGGTGCAGGTAATGTTGCTGCTTTAAACATGGCTACTGATGGCGGACACTCTGTTTATGTGAATGCTGGTGTATTGAACAGAAGTTTGGCACAGCCATTTACAGTGGCTCAACAGACTGAAAAATCTGTTCGCCTGCATGCTACATTGGATGATGGGCATGTGTGGCAGCGCCAGATTAGTTTGGTGCCTGGTTCCTATATCATTGAGATTGAAGACCGCATTGTCGATGGCGCTGGTATGAAGGTATATCGCCAGGTTGTTGAGCGTTTCCCTGATAAAAACCTCAATACATTTTATGAACATATGGGGCCAACAGCACTGTTTAATGGCAAGTTGATTGAGCCAGATTATGATGACCTGGATGAAGAGGGTTCTCAGCGCATGGCTTCAATGGGCGGCTGGACAGCAATCATGAACCGTTATTTTATTGCTGCTTTAATTTCGAATCCTGATCAAAACTATCCTTATTACTTTAAAGGTGATGGCCGTTCTTATCAGGCTGGTTTAATTGATGATGGTATTGTGGAAGGCCGCGATGCTGTGTTTACTTCCAAGCTGTATGTCGGTCCAAAAGCAACGCCAATTCTGGAAGCGGCAGGTTCTGAATTAGAGCGTTCTGTTGATTTTGGCTGGTTCTCACCGATTGCTAAACCCATGCATGATTTCCTGGGTTGGATCTATGATTACATCCCTAACTTTGGATTTTGCATCATTATTCTGGTGATTTGTATCAAAATCATCTTCTTTTATCCTACTCAAAAATCGTATGAGTCTATGGCTGCAATGCGTAAGTTATCGCCGGAGATGGCCCGTATTAAGGATCTCTATGGTGATGACCGCCAACGTGTGAGTAAGGAGGTCATGGAGCTATATAAGAAAAACAAGGTGAATCCGCTCGGTGGGTGTTTGCCAATTCTTATTCAGATCCCGGTTTTCTTTGCCTTGTATAAAGTATTATTGATGTCGATTGAAATGCGTCAGGCACCATTCATTGGCTGGATTACTGATATGTCCGTGCAGGATCCATTCTTCGTATTACCTGTGTTGATGGGCATCTCTATGTACATTCAGCAGAAACTTAATCCTCAGCCGCCAGATCCAATCCAGGCTAAAGTGATGCAGTTCTTACCTCCGATGTTCACGGTTATGTTCCTGTTCTTCCCTGCAGGTCTGGTTCTCTACTGGGTTGTGAATAACTGCCTGGCTATTGTTCAGCAGCGCTGGGTAATGAAGAGGATGAATGTCGATTAATCGACTGCATCTCTGTGGGTAATCAACGTCAAGGCAGGCAGAGAACGATAGCTGCAATTGCTACGCCTGCCGGCCGTGGCGGTGTTGGAATGGTGCGTATTTCAGGTCCGGATGCGCTGCCTATTGTTCAACAAATTAGTACATTAAAAGAGCAACTTAAACCCAGACTTGCAACATTTACCTATTGGCTGGACCAGCATGGTGATGTGTTGGATCACGGTTTAGTCGTCTATTTTCCAAATCCACACTCTTATACGGGTGAAGATGTCGTTGAGATTCAGGGGCATGGTAGCCCAGTTTTATTGCGTGCGTTGTTAGAGCGATTGTATCAATTGGGCTGTTTTCCTGCTGAACCCGGTGAATTTACCCGTCGAGCAGTAGAGAACGGAAAAATAAATTTATCACAAGCTGAGGCTGTGGCGGCTTGTATTGACGCCGCTACGGTAAGAGCAGCAAAACAGGCACAGCGGCAGTTACAGGGTGCTTTTGGGCAATATATTGAACACCTGATGCAGAAGCTAACGGGTGAAGTGGCTCATCTCGAAGCCAGTCTGGATTTTCCGGAAGAAGAAATACCGAAGCTGTTTTTTGAAAACATTGCCAAACAGATGCGACAGGATGTGCTTGTTCCAATTCAGGCGCTGCTTGCAACGGCAACATTAGGCGAACGCCTGTTCGATGGTGCTGTGGTTGCGATTATCGGCGCACCCAATGTTGGCAAGTCCAGTCTACTCAATGCCTTGTCAGGACGTGACAGGGCTATTGTGAGCGATATCCCCGGCACTACTCGTGATGTACTGGAGATTGATTTTGAGGTGCATGGTATCCCTGTTCGGCTCGCTGATACGGCTGGATTGAGGGAGAGTGATGATGTTATTGAGCAGGAAGGTGTGCGCCGGGCTGAATTAACCGCGAAACAGGCTGATGCGATTATCCTTGTTGCTGATGCCTCAAGACCTGAAACGTGGAAGATATCTGATGATGTGGATATTTACCTCATGAATAAAATTGATTTAGCTCATGGTGAAATTCCAGACCACTTTATGCATGTCAGTATTAAACAGGACGGTACTCTAGAAACATTAACGGACGCACTTGCTTTGCAGCTGGGCGACACCCATTTAGCCGATGATGGTCTATTGGTAACACGGGAACGGCATAGACTTATTTTGCAGCAAGCGGCGACACACATACAAGCTGGTCTGGATAAACTCCAACACGAAGAGCATATGGATTTAACGGCCATGGAGTGGCGACGGGCCTGGAGCTTGTTGGGGGGTATTCTTGGTATCGGTGATGTTGAGTATATTTTAGACCGCGTCTTTTCAGAGTTTTGTATTGGAAAATAGTTCGCCTGGTTGTTAATGCAGCGCAGAACCATGTGTTAAAACTCATTACATCCCCCTTTTCCTTGAATGTTAGCTATGTTTTAAGGCATAATGGCCATCCTTTTTGTTAATTGTCACTAGGGAATGGGGAAAAGTCTAAGATAATTCATTCTAACTACCTGTTTTTAAAGAACTTATTTGGAGAGATTATGTCAACTAAATATCCAGTTATTTCTGTTACCGGTTCTTCCGGCGCAGGTACAAGTACAGCTAAGCTTGCTTTAGAGCATATCTTTAGGCGTGAACAGGTTACTCCTGCAATCATCGAAGGCGATTGCTTCCACAAATTTGATCGCATGGAATTCCGCGCTAAAGCCAAAGAATTTGAAGCGGCGGGCAAGCGCTTAAGTCACTTTTCTGATGAATCTAACTTGTTCGATAAGATCGCTGAGTTGTTTGACTCTTATCAGCGTACTGGTCGTGGTTTGGCGCGTACGTATGTACACGATGATGAAGAAGCCAAGATATACGGTGTTGATGCTGGTAAGTTTACAGATTGGCGTGATGTCGGTGAAGGATCTGACCTGTTGTTCTACGAAGGACTGCATGGTGGTGTAGAAGAAGTTCGTCCGTATGTTGATCTGTTGTTGGGTGTGGTTCCTGTTGTGAACCTGGAATGGATTCAGAAGATTCATCGTGATACAGGTATGCGTGGTTATTCTCAGGAAGCTGTTGTTGATAACATTCTTTCCCGTATGCACGATTATGTGCATTTCATTACACCGCAGTTTACCAATACGGATATCAACTTCCAGCGTGTTCCTTTGGTAGATACCTCTAACCCATTCATAGCTCGCGATGTGCCAACACCGGATGAAAGTTTGATGGTAATAAGAGTACGTAAACCAGAAAAATGGGGTATGGATTTCCCATGGTTGATGGCGATGCTGGAAGGTTCGTTCATGTCCCGTCGCAATACATTGGTTGTTCCATCATCCAAATTCTCACTGGCAATGGAGCTTATTCTTTCTCCAATCGTTCATCAGTTGTTGGAAGCTAAACGTAAAACTTCATAACAAACGGCCGATTAGTCGGTTTATTCTCAAAAGGGCAGCCATTGGCTGCCCTTTTTATTTGCTAGTCTTTCAGTCAGCCCTTATCGTTGTCGGCAATAAGTGAGGATTCTACACAGGGTGCCTTTGTGCTGTCGTGATTGTTTTGCAATCTAAACTGTGTGGTTTTCGATGGAGAGCTGTTTCACGTGAAACATCCTGATGACGTTGATGTAATTGTTGTAGGTGCCGGCCATGCCGGTTGCGAAGCCGCATGGAGCGCCGCAGGCCGTGGTGCACAGGTGCGCCTGATCAGTCAGAATCTAGATACGATAGCAAAAATGTCATGTAATCCTGCAATTGGTGGCATTGGTAAAGGTCATTTGGTTCATGAGGTTGATGCACTTTCAGGTTTAATGGGAATTGCTGCAGATCGATCTGCATTACAGTACCGGGTATTAAATAGAAAGAAAGGTCCTGCCGTTCAGGCTACGAGGGCACAATGTGATCGTACGATTTACCACATGGTCATGCGTCAGCTGTTGGATAGGCATCCGAATATACATCTGCATCAGGGTACTGTTTCCGAGTTGTTGTTTGACGGAGATAAAGTTTGTGGTGTTGTCGATGAATTCGCGGTTCGGCATATGGCAAGAGCGGTTGTTCTCACGACAGGCACATTTCTTAGTGGTTTAATACATGTGGGGAACAAGACTATACCGGCAGGCCGTGCTGGAGATTCAGCAGTGCATGGTTTGACTGATGAATTGTATCAGCGGGAACTCAAAATTGGACGATTAAAAACGGGCACACCTCCGCGCTTGGATAAGAAGAGTATCCGCTGGAATGATCTGTTATCTCAACCTGGTGAAGTAGATGTGCTACCTTTCTCATCACTGCACGAATCTGTAATTCAGGATCAGGTGCCATGCGCGATCACCAGGACCAGTGAAGCGGGGCATGATATTATACGTGCAAATCTACACCACTCTCCAATGTATTCCGGCAAAATTGAAAGTACGGGTCCGCGTTACTGTCCAAGTATTGAAGATAAAGTAGTTCGTTTTGCAGATAAAAACAGTCATCAAATATTCCTTGAGCCAGAAGGGAGGGATCACAATGAGGTGTATCCGAATGGTATTTCAACCTCCTTACCTGTGGATGTGCAGTGGAAGTTTATACGTAGCATAGAAGGATTGGAAAAGGCGATCATTATTCGACCTGGTTATGCCATTGAATATGATTATGTCGAACCGACTGAGTTAAAGCCAACTTTTGAGACGAAAAAAGTAACTGGCCTGTTTCATGCAGGTCAGATCAATGGGACAACGGGTTATGAAGAGGCCGCTGCTCAGGGTGTGCTTGCCGGTATTAATGCAGCAGCCCGCGCTAATGATCTCGAGTCATGGGTACCAGACCGTTCAGAAGCATATCTTGGTGTGATGGCTGATGATTTGGTGACCAAGGGGATCACTGAACCTTACCGTATGTTTACATCGCGAGCGGAATTCAGGCTTCAATTGCGTGAAGATAATGCATCCTTGCGCTTGGGCGATGCTGCGATTCGACTGGGTTTGTACAATGAAGAGCGTTCTCGTCAACATGAAATGCGTAAAGAAAAATTAGTGATTGGACTGGAATTGGCCCGTGCCACAACCATTGGCACGGGCGCTGCATGGAAAGAAAAATTATCGGCTCTTGATCTTCCTGCACCAACTCAGGCGATGAATATTATCGCATATGCTCATCGAGCCGATGTACAGGCGATACGGGTGTTAAAGTTACTGGATGGTTATCAGGATCTGGATGTGCGTGATGTGAAGACACTGTTATCACTAGTGCATTACGATGGATACCTCGATAAGCAACAGGATGAGGTGGATCGTTTTCGCTTATTGGAAGGGATGTCCATTCCTGAAGATGTTGATTATGCCGCCATTAAGGGGCTTAGTATTGAATGCGCACAGCGCTTAACTGCTGGTGAGCCTAGGACCTTAGGGCATGCTTCACGCATGACCGGTATCACACCAGCGGCGATTAGTAGTTTAATGTTGTATTTAAGGAAAGGTAGGGATGTCTGATTTGTGTAATGCCTATGTTCAAGAGGTGCTCAAATTTCGTAAGGCTCTGAATTTAACATCCATTAAAGATGCTGAACTGTTCCATGCTCGTTTCATCCGGCCTTCATTGGCCATGGTGGATATGATGCCTGATCATGGACGAGTGCTTGATGTTGGTAGCGGCATGGGGGTACCAGGTATTCCACTGTTGATCGCTAAACCCGGACTTACCGGTGTGTTGGTTGAGCGTAGAAAAAAACGTGCTGAATTTTTAAGACATGTTGTAAGAAAGTTAAAATTGAATTCAGAAGTGTACGATGCTGATATTAATGATTTACCATCATTAAATATTGATGTGTGTGTGGCCAGAGCGGTAGCTGACGAAGCGATGTTACTTAAAATGTTTACGGCACATGTAAATGATGGCGCAATAGCAGTATTACCTGTGCCCAGAGCTCATCCGCCTGTTGTGGTGGATGGTTGGGAAGTGACAGGCGAACATTCTGTAAGTGTAGATGATTGGACTGATGAAAATCAATTGATCCGCTGTTATCGGTATTGTTGAAATGACAGGGAGGTTTCACGTGAAACATCAAGGATTAGGTCCGGTTACTGCTATAGCAAATCAGAAGGGTGGAGTGGGTAAAACTACAACCAGTATTAACCTCGCTGCATCGCTGGCTGCTTTGGATTACCGTGTTCTGTTGATTGATTTAGACCCACAGGGGAACACTACATCTGGTCTTGGTACGAATCAGAGTAATGTTACATCAGGCACATATGATGTGCTAATGGGTGAATCTGTATTAAGTGAGAGTATTATAAATACAGAGTGTGAGCGCTTGTGGTTGCTACCCGCAAGTATGGATCTGGCCGGCGCTGAAATTGAATTGGTCAATGAGATGGCTCGAGAATCTCGATTGAATGAGGCCTTTGCTGCCTATCAGGGTGAACCATTTGATTATGTGTTTATAGATTGCCCACCAGCACTGAGTTTGTTGACAGTGAATGCATTAACTGGAGCAGATGAAGTCATGGTTACATTGCAGACAGAGTTTTATGCAATGGAAGGACTGACACAGTTACTAGATTCTATTCGTCGTGTGCGTCAGGCATTAAACCAGGCATTAAGTATTGAAGGCGTTCTGTTGACGATGGTGGATCGCCGCAACAAATTATCCATGCTGGTTGAGCAGGATGTCAGAGAGTATTTTGGCTCACAGGTTTATAACGAAGTGATTCCGAGAAATGTACGTCTATCAGAAGCTCCGAGTTATGGTGTGCCAGTGATGTACCATGATGTGCGTTCAAAAGGTGCACAGGCATATTTGTCTGTTGCACGTGAGTTTATTCATCGAAGGAAAGTCGTGACCTGATTGAGAATGGTATGAGGGGAGGAGTGAGATATGGCAGTTGTTAAAAATCGTGGGCTGGGTCGTGGACTGAATGCACTGTTGGGAGATACACCAACACCTGAAGTGATGCGTCAGTCATCACAAATCCAGATCTCTAAAATTAAACCCAATAGTTATCAACCAAGAACAAATTTCCCTTCCGGTGAGTTAACTTCATTAACAGAATCAATCAAGCGTGATGGTGTATTGATGCCAGTGTTATTACGGCCACTGGGTGATGCGTATGAACTGATTGCAGGTGAGCGCCGATGGAGAGCATCACAGGCGGCTGGTCTTACAGAAATCCCTGCAGTAGTCAGGCACGTGAGTGATCTGCAGGCATTGGAATTAGCGATTGTTGAGAATGAGCAACGTGATGATTTGACCTCCATTGAATCTGCTGCCGCTTATCAGCGTTTGATCAATGAGTTTGGTTGTACGCAGCAGCAGGTCGCAGAAAAAATCGGTGTCTCCCGTGTACAGGTCAGTAATCTCATTCGTCTGTTACAGCTCTCTGATGTGATTCAAACGATGATCGGCACGCGTCAATTAAGTATGGGGCAGGCTCGTCCATTGGTGGGGCTACCTACAGTCACTGCAGAGCGCCTTGCGCGTTTATGTATTGACCATGGCTGGAGTGCGCGCCAGATGGAACAAGAGGCCAGAAAAGCTGCCAAAGCACCAAAGGTGACAAAAGAAAAAGTGGTGGATGCTGATGTCTTGGCTCTGCAGGAAGAGCTGACCCGTAAACTTGGTTTGCCTGTGCAGATTTGTTGTAAAAAGGATGGTGCTGGTGAGATGCGTATTGGTTACACCCAGGCTGCTGAACTCGATGGTGTATTAAGAAAGCTTCGTTCAGAATAAGCTTTATATAATAAATATTTAAGATATATCGAGGGGTTTAGTATGCGGGTAAATGGTAAACCGTGCCGGGCAGTGGGCTGGCATGGAGAAACAGGGGCTGTTGAATGGGTTGAGCAGCGTTTATTACCGCATCAATTTAATCAGGTTAGCAGCCGCAGGCCGGAAGATGTGGCGTTTGCTATTGAATCGATGCAGGTGCGAGGAGCGCCATCAATTGGAGCAACAGCAGCTTATGGTCTGGCGCTGGCTTGGCAGGAAAATGAAGAGGATTTCTTCTCACATTGGTTGCCGCGTTTCCGGGCAACACGTCCGACTGCGATCAATCTTTTTCATGCCTGTGATGCCATGCAGCTCTGTGCTGAAGAAAGTCCAACTACCACTCAAATGATTGAACGGGCGCAGGCCTATGCCGATGCCGAGGTTGCTGCGAATCAGCGCATGGGTGAAACAATGGCCGAGCTGCTGGCTGTGGGTGAGAGGCGCATACTTACCCATTGTAACGCAGGCTGGTTGGCGGCGGTAGATTGGGGTACGGCAACATCGGGTATTTACCAGTTGGCCAAGGCGGGTGAAAAACCATTCGTCTGGGTGGATGAAACCAGGCCGCGCCTGCAAGGTGCACGACTGACTGCCTGGGAATTAAATCAGGAAGGCATTGATTGCCGTATTCAGGCCGATGGTGCAGCAGCATGGATGATGGCGCAGGGTAAGGTGGATGCTATCGTTGTTGGTGCAGATCGCATTGCAGCCAATGGCGATGTGGCCAATAAGATCGGCACCTATGCATTGTCACTGGCAGCCAAAGAACATGGTGTGCCGATGTATGTGGCGGCACCGGGTTCAACATTTGATACAGCCTGCCCAACAGGAAAAGATATTCCGATTGAACAACGTGATGATGATGAGATCTGTCGTATGGATGGTTTGGACGAAGCAGGGGAGTCGCACGATATCCGCATCGCGGCTGCTGCCGTGCGAGCCAACAACCCGGCATTTGATGTCACACCAAATGCCAATCTTACAGGTATCGTAAGTGAGAACGGTATCTGGTCAGTTTGATAAGATACTGATTCATGGCATGCTACCAAGAATCAGACTGCAACTTATCTGGTCGATTTGGCAGCCCGTCCATGGGCTGCACGGAAATTCTGAGTAATTCAGCACTTCCTTTAAACACCATGATGATGAATATTGATATGGAGTACTCATGAAGCGTACAGCGATTTATCCAGGCACCTTTGATCCGATTACATTGGGTCATGTTGATGTGGCCAGACGCGGATTGAAAATGTTTGATCGTGTGGTGATCGGTGTTGCTGATAATCCTGGTAAAGGTCCTATGTTTGATGTTGATACTAGGCTGAAGATGGTGCGCGAGACATTCAAGGATGATGAGAATGTCGAAGCCGTGCGTTTCTCCGGTCTGCTTGTAGATCTTGCCCACGAACATCAGGGGGCTGCTATTTTGCGTGGTCTGCGTGCTGCATCTGATTTCGAATATGAGTTCCAGATGGCAACCATGAATCGCAGACTTGATGAGCGTATCGAGACAGTCTTTGTGATGGCACGTGAAGATTACACCTTTGTCTCATCCCGCTTCATCCGAGAGATTTCCAGTATGGGTGGTGATGTCTCCGAACTCGTTCCACCGGTTGTGATCCCATACCTGGCTAAAAAGAGTTAACTATATTTGAGTGACTACTTTAGGCTTTCGATTCAAGCGGATGCACAATAGTTAACGGATCACGGTCAAATATATTACTTTATATAGGCTCAATTAGTGTTCGTATTAATTGAGACAATTTATTGAAAGCGAAAGGCTTGGTAATAACAAAGCTGTTTTCCAAGTGTATGTCACCTCCTAAGACTTGATCCTTATCATAACCCGTAGCAAAAATTATCGGTATATTTCTATCAAGCTGGCGCACAGCTTTAGACAGTTCGCCCCCACCTCTTTTAGGCATTACAATGTCTGTGATAACAAGATCAATATCATTTAGGTTGGTGTTGAAGAGATTCAATCCCTCGTCACCATCAGCCGCCTCTAGAACTTTATAACCAAGGCTTTTCAACACCTCACTAACCGCACTGCGCATCGCCTCTTCATCATCAACAAGGAGTATTGTCTCTCCTTGACCTTGGATAGCTTCTGTTGTTTTTTGACTGATGATTTCTACTTCTTGCTCTTTCAACGGCAGATAAATATGAAATGTTGTCCCTTTACCCTCTTCACTCTCCAATTCAATCACACCGCTATGGCGCTGTACTACCCCGAAGATCATGGACAGCCCAAGACCTGTTCCCTCGCCTACAGGCTTGGTGGTGAAAAAAGGGTCAAAAATCTTGCCCTGTTTAGCATGCGGGATGCCACAGCCATTATCAGAAATGGTCAGGCGGATAAGATTCTCTGTTTTAAATTCAGGATGTCTCTTTTTGAATGAAGCATTGGCAGTGAATGATTCAAGTAGGAAATTTATTGTTGGCCCTGATACATCAGCAACTGCATCGCGAGCATTATTAAGTAGATTCATAATCAATTGCTGCAGTTGCGTACTGTCGCCATTTATCAGTAGATCCTGTGCAGAGACTTTATGGGTTAAGTTGATATTTGCAGGAATGCCACTTTGGGCTAGTTTTAATGCCTCCGTGAAGAATGGTACAATCGCAACGGTATTCATTCTGACTGTATCCTTACGGGCAAATATGAGCATCTGTCTAATCATATCAGCAGCGCGGTTACTAAGGCTTTCCACATTATTCAGCTTTTCGATAACAAGGTTAACGTTATCTACTTTTCTCTTAGCCAAGAATACATTGCCAGTAATACCTGCCAGCATGTTGTTGAAATCATGCGCGATACCACCCACAAGCGTGCCTATTGTCTCCATCTTCTGTGCTTGCTGGAACTTCTCCTCAAGTATCTGATATTCAGTCATATCCCGCTGCAGTGCTACATAATGGGTAACTTTGTCTTCCTCATCATAGATTGGTGAAATTGATGTCATAGCCGGATAGAAACTGCCGTCCTTTTTTCGATCAATCAGCGTGCCTTGCCAGATTCCACCAGCAGCAATCGTTTCCCAGAGTTCCTTGTATAAAGTCGAGTCTTGCGCATCACTCTTGAGAATGGATGGGTCCTTGCCGATGACCTCTTCAGGAAGATATCCCGTAATCTCTGTGAATGCCGGGTTTATATATTCAATAATCCCATGTATGTCTGTTATCATGATGCTTTCACCAGCTTGCTGAACAGCTTGTGAAAGCTTTCTTAGCATCATTTCAGACTTTTTACGTTCTGTAATATCTCGGGTAATGGCAAGAAAATAACCGCCTGTCATATCTAAACTTGGGACAAACTGCAAAGTGATTTCAATTGGGACCAGGTCCCCATTCTTACGAAGATGGTTCGCTTCAAACTTGTGAAAAGGTTCGGCCCCACGCTTCAACGGATCTATCATTGACCTGAAACTCTCTTCATCAAAATTCGGCTTGATCTGCACAGCGGTCATACCCAGAAGTTCATCTATAGAGTAACCGGTCTGTTCTACGGCACCTTGATTAAGATAAAAAAAAGTAAGTGTTTCAGAATCAAACATAAAAACACCATCTTCAGCATGGTCAAGGCAGAGTTTCAGTCGGTCGAGTTCCTTATTCTTCTGCTTTAGCCTTACACTGTACTCTTCGATCTCCTGAATCGATTTGTCGCGGGTCTGCATGAGGAACATAAAGTCGATAAATGGATCGTGTTTTGCAAAATCATTCAGCCCAATGCCGTGATCAGCAAGTGAAGGCACATCCCGGATGATCGGCGTTGCCAGAAAAAGATATGTATCACTCTCTTCTAGAAATGAAATACTGCCCTTAAATTCAAGTTGCTGATGAGCACATTTGACCACAAAAAGGTTGTTCTGGAATCTCTGTAACGACTTTATATCGGTGATTAGCCTGGGGCGAAGAATCTGAAAACAATCGCCCCAATACTCGGCTTGCTGAATTTCAGGGCAGATCTTCCCCATCGAATTGCCAAATTGAAGCAATTCCATATCCGAGTTAAATATGACGTGAAAAGGAAAGATCGTTTTCAACTCATCCGAATTAATATTGAAGCTCATTACCTTGTTACCACTCCAGTTTGTATGAGGCGTAAGTACCGTTATCCTCATTCAGTTCAAGAACAGTAATGACGCATTTCTTACCAAACCTGTCAGCCAAGCCTTTAAGCAACCCTATAACCATGGGAGTAAGTCCTAGCCTCGTGGAGCGGTATTCAAGCCGTAGCGAGTTATCTGTGATATCGAAACATTCAAACATAGGAGGGTTTAGTTTAGGCATCAAATTTCCTACTCGGGTATGTAGCATATCAAGGTTCTGTAAGAATTCAGGAAGCGAATTCCCTGAAGCCTTCAGCATTTCACCGTAACCCTCATCTGCGGTATAAAGTATCCAATACTTGCCAAGCGCTTCTAGAAACTCTTCTGCTGGCATATTCAGTTCCTGACTTGCTGTACCAACAAGGTTGTAGGTTACCTCATCAGGGTAGTGTTGCATGCTAATGAATTCAGCTTCTTCAAACCCTACCAAGCGACAAATTTTCTCCCAACAGGCTTCCCCATGCTCCTTTTCGATTAAACCTTTCATTGCCCTGTTAACCAAGCCGTACATAAGGCCTCCAAATTTGCTTTGTAGATAGTAGTAGATATTAGAATATAACGTAAATTTTATTTTTTTACAGGAATTGCGAAATAAGCACTGGATCTATACTTGGACCAAATGGATAACACCTTTGAATATTAGGTGCGTAAATTTAAAGTCAAATGACCCATTATATATAACGCCCATTTTGCTAGTGGGCACAGATCACAGCCAGTTTCGACCATTAATCAGTATACCTGCAATTAGCGCAATCCGTGATAAGATGAAATAAGTTGTTTTGGCCGGAAGCAGGGGCAAACGTGAGCGACTGAAGAGAAGTCTTATGGTGA